>SDBV01009113.1_pt1 | contig 13248 bp, 10 predicted proteins | sample 2277081 | NCBI WGS metagenome assembly SDBV01 (sample SAMN10402039, study PRJNA504765) | marine sediment metagenome | isolation source: marine sediment core GS10_PC15, 223 cmbsf | place: Arctic Ocean: Southern Knipovich Ridge | collected 2010
TCCGCGCAAAAAAAGCTGAGGATATAATGACATCTCCGCCTATTACAATTACTGAAGACACAACATTATTTGACATTATAAAAATATTCAAAGAAAAGCAGATAAACAGGGTGCCGGTTGTAGACCGGAATAATTATTTAATCGGGATTGTATCAAGGGAAGACATTATAGTTGCCCCACCATCAAATGATTACTGATTTATGCATATGTTAAGAGAATATTTCAACAAGATGAGGGGTTCATCAAAAAGTCCTCCAGCAGTACGTCTTTCCGAAATACTCTGGTCATGGATAGGCGCATTTTTGGGTATTGCTTCAGTTGCGTATATCAATTTTAATCTCCTTGAAAAAACAGACCTTATTCTGGTTATCGGTTCATTCGGGGCATCTGCTGTTTTGATCTATGGGGCAATCAAGAGTCCGCTTGCACAACCTAGAAATGTCCTGGGAGGGCATGTTTTTTCTGCAATTATCGGCGTAGCCTCTTATCAATTACTGGGCTCACATATGTGGCTTGCCGGGGCTGTGGCAGTAGCCACTGCCATCGCATTTATGCATGCTACAAAAACCCTTCATCCGCCTGGCGGAGCAACTGCCCTGATTGCTGTAATCGGGAGTGAAAAAATCCACAGTCTTGGTTATCTGTACGCAGTCATGCCTGTAGGGCTGGGGGCAGCCATTATGTTGATTGTAGCCCTTCTGGTTAACAACATTCCCAAAAACCGCAGATATCCTGAATTCTGGTTATAAGCAGACGCGGCTTTGCAGATTATTCATACAGGCAGGGGTTTTCTCATAAATCAAAAAACCTGATATAACTATATTGTCAACTGCTTACTGGTTACTGGTATCCAGCTTATATTTCTTCATCTTATACCCTATCTGTCTGGGTGTGATTCCAAGGAGTTTTGCAGCCCTTGCCTGAACCCCTCCTGTTTTCTCAAGGGCATTGACGATATTGCTCTTTTCAATCTCCTCGATATCAGTTCTTAATGACATCCCCCTGACAGTATCTTTAATGCGTGAAATACTTAAAGAAACTGGCAGGTCCGAGGCGCTAATGGTGTCCTCAGCAGACATAACAACCAGCCGCTCAATAGCATTTTCAAGCTCCCTCACATGACCGGGCCAGTCGTAATTCAACAGAACCTGCAAAGCACTTTTATCCAGAACAACTAAGCGATTGTTTTCTTTATTAAACTTCCTTAAAAAATAATCAATAAGCACAGGGATGTCTTCCGCCCTCTCTTTCAGCGAAGGCAGGAGAACAGGGATAACATTGAGCCTGAAATAGAGGTCTTCCCTGAATTTCTCCTCTGAGACAAATTTCTCCAGGTCCCTGCTCGTTGCAACAATAATCCTCACATCAACTTTAATTGTCTTTTCACTGCCAACCCGTTCAAATTCCCTTTCCTGTAAAACACGCAGAATCTTTGGCTGAAGCATTAAGGGTAAGTCACCAATTTCATCAAGAAATATGGTGCCTCCATCTGCAAGCTCAAACTTACCCTTTCTTGATGAAATTGCACCTGTAAATGCACCTCTTTCGTGTCCAAAGAGCTCTGATTCCAGAAGACCCTCTGGTATTGAGGCACAGTTGAACTTTATAAAAGGACTTTTACTCCTGGGGCTCATGTAATGGATTGCTTTAGCAATGAGTTCTTTACCAGTACCACTTTCACCGCGTAAAATTACGGTTGCCTTTGAGGGCGCAACCCGGTAAACAGACTCAAATACTGCCTGCATCCTGTCTGACTGTCCAATGATATTCTCTATATGGTATTTCCCTTTTAACTCTCTCTGCAGACTCTCCTTTTCCTTTTCAACCTCTTCATAGCTTTCCCAGAGCTTCACAAACTGAGCTATCAATGAAGCAACAATTTTTAAGACCCTGATATCATCATCCACATTCCCGTGCTTTTTTGAGTAAATCCTGTCAACACTCAAAACACCAAGGACTTCTTTTTTAAACTCTATGGGTACGCTGAGAAAAGAAATCCCGTCTTTTTCAGGCCTTGACCCTGTCTTATTTAAAAACATCGGTTCTTCCCCGATATTGGGAATAACCATTGGTATCCGTTTTTCAAGAACACGGCCGACAATTCCCTCTCCAATACGGTACTTTCCTTTTTCAATGCTTTGTTTAGTAAGCCCGTGGGCAGCAACAATGCGTAACTCCCTGGAGGCCGAGTCAAGAAGAAATACACAGCCTCTCTGCATCTCAAGAAGATTGCCCAGGGTTGACATAACTGATGAAAGGTTCTTCTCAAGATCAAAAGATGTGGTTAGAACCCTACTGACTTCGAGGATCGCAGAGAGTTCCCTGTTTTTGTGTTCAGCAAGGTCTGTTTTAGTGTCTATAGCAGTTTTCATATAAAAGATTAAATATCAAAAATGCGGAAAATAAAACTATTTGAATTAAAAACTCCTTATTTCTTATTTCTTATTTCTTATTTTTAAACATTCTCCACCATTTCCCATACACCGCAGGGGCAGATGCCTGCGCAGAATCCGCAGCCTATGCATTTTTCATCATCAACAACATATTCATAGGGCGGGGCTTCTCCTTTTTTCTTAACACGCGATATTGCACCCTGGTAGCAAACGGTCTCACACGTATGGCAGTCACGGCATGTTCCGCATGAAAGACATTTTTCAGCCTCTTTTTCAGGCGAAAATTTATCTATCCTGCAGCTTTCATAGTATGCAGTCCTGATTCTCTCATAAGGTATGGGCTGCTTTACCTCTTGCATGTAGTCATAATGCATTATCTGGGAATGGATAACCTCGGCAACAATGCGGCCCTGTCCGATCGCATGGGTGACAAGCCCTGGTTTTGTAGCATCGCCAATTGCAAAAACCTTAACATCTGAAGTCTGCCCTGAATCATTGACCACGAGCCAGCCTTTTTCCGTGTGTATGCCGGTCAGCAGAAAATCTGCTGCTGGTTTTTCACCAACAGCCATAACCACAAGGTCCACGTCCATGTGCGTGTTATCCTTGAAATAAAGTTTATTTGTTTTTTTGTCATACTTCTTCACAAACTTTGGATAAACTATTTTTATGCCCTTTGCTGTTGCGTTTTCTAATTCCTTTCCAAAAGCTAAAGGTTTTTGTATATCCACTGCAGTAACAGACTTCGCCCCGCAATTAAAAGCCTGTGCTGCAACATCCATCCCAACATTACCAGCACCTATAACTACCACCGTTTTATTTTTCAGGGTAGGGAGCTTTCCAAAATTAATTCCCTTTAAAAATTCTATTGCTGACATTGCATGCTCAGAACCAGGAAATTTCAGCATAATCGGCTCGTGAGCACCGCATGCCACTACAACAACTTCATGGTCTTTGTATATCTTTTCAAATTTTTTACTGGTTATTCTCTGTCCCAGATGCACGTTGACACCTGACTCTTTAAATCGTGCGAGCTCCTTCTGTAATATCCTCTGTGGAAGACGCTCCCTGGGTACGCACAACTCCATTTTACCACCCAGTTCTTCCTCTGCTTCATATAAATCAACGTTATGACCTTTAAGTCTCAACTGCCATGAAACAGAAAGCCCTGCCGGACCACCTCCGATTACTGCAATTTTATGTCCTGTGGGTTTTGCACGCCTGGGCGCTTTTAGCTTAAGGCTGAGCCTCCCCATTTCCTTTATGTTTAACGGTTTATCAAACGTCCCTCTCGTACAGCTCTGCATGCAGAGATTAGGACATATCTGCCCGCATACACTTGCAGGCAAAGGACTGTATTGAAGCACCAGCTCTAATGCCTTGTTCAGCTTGCCTTCTCTTATAAGACGCGCCCTTGTATGGCTCGGGATGTGCGTTGGACAGCTATAAGCGCAGGGAGGAGAATATTTTTCATTATTCCATATCGGCCTGTTGCGCCTGTTCTCTCCTGTAGTTATATAAGGTAAAACAGTCAGGTCGTGGTCAATATATTCTGCAAATATTCCGCCTTTGCCTACTTCCGGTTCCCAGACCTCTTCCCTGAATTCAGAAGCATCTACTCTGTAAGCTTTTCTTCTTTCAGCTTTTTCAGCAGGAGAATATGCGATAATTTTTTTCCAGTCAGTTTGTGATTTTGTCAGTTCCCTGTAATAGTCCAGACGGTCAATGGCTTCAAGATACAGCTTCATATTTGAAGTCAGCCACTGCCAGTCCTCTTGACTAAGTTCAACGCAGTTAACATCTCTTTTGCTGTATCCCTGTATAGGGCCTCTGAAATAAATAGTGCCGTCGACCATGCCAACACATGGTCTATAACCTAAAATGTTTTCAGGATTTCTCGGGTTAACCCCGCAAACAACAGCAATACCGCCAGCCTTGAACTCTGCGAAAGAATCTCCGACATCGCGGAAATACCATGACTGCAAAGGCTCAAACCTTGGATTGAACTTGGTCATTGTGTCACAGCGCGCACCTCCTCCACCCTGAATATAAAGAATACCCTGGGCGCCTGCATTATGCGCTCCGTTTGTAACATCACCAAGCACAGTAATCTTTGCACCGCAGTTGAGCCAGCCTACATCATCAGAAACACCGCCTTTTACAACTATCTCAGTGCCAGGCATTGCCATGCTTCCAAGACGCTGTCCAACAGGACCTTCAACAGTAACTGATACCTTTTTGTCTCTTGGCCATATACGGCCTCCGATTCCGTGCTGACCGTCAGCAATTACATGCAGTTCATACGCACCATCCCGCAGAGCACCCTGTACCTGCTCTTCAAGCACCCTGGATGGAACCCGTTTCCCGTCTATGTTTCCTTTAATAATTACTTTGCTCATATTTGGGATTTCAGATTTCGGATTTCGGATTTTTTAACTTCCCGATTTGCACTAAGCATACCGAAATCATTTCTGCTCCTTGCTGTTTTAATAGAGGACACCATAATAGCGATAATTTCATTGTTTTCTTTCATAAGCTGTTTAAGTCGATCCATTGGAACAATCCCCATTTCCTCAATCAACTCTAACCAAAATAATGTCTCATCAGACTCTTCTTCAACAATTCCCAACTTTGAAATAAATTCTGCTAAAGATCTGGCGCGACACGCTGCCCGATAATTAGATGCAACTGACGTTCCTGCCCGAAATAACTGCCCACGAATTAGTCTTCCCTCATAATTCTCCGGTAATTCACGACATAACTCTATTATTTGCTTAGCAACTTCTTTTGTTCTAACCTTTATCTTTTCCTTATTCATAGTTGTTCTTTTATACTTCCGCAATCCGCAATCCAAAATCCGCAATCAGTTAACACGCATGACTTATCTGAAGCCTCCGTGCGATTTCTTCATCTCCAACACTCAGCCCGTCTGACATGCCTATTGGAAGCTGTGTTGACCTTCCCATAGGAGCGAAAATCTTCCTGAGCTCAACATCAGCAGACTTAAATACATCAACAACACGCTCGGCAACCTTATCAGGGTCAAGCCTGCGGTAAAGTTTCGGGTCCTGGGTCGTAATGCCCCTTGGGCATCTTCCCGTATTGCAAAGGTTACATCTGTTATATTCATCTCCAAGACATCCTGCAGCCGCCTGCATTATGTACTTACCTATTGCAACAGCCGAAGCACCTAGCATTATCAGTGCAGCAGTATTCGCAGCGAGATTACCTGTTTTGCCTACACCTCCTGCTGCGATAAGCGTCAGCTCGTTCTGCTTGCCCTGCTTGACAAGGTCAAGATAACAGTCTCTTAAGTTTGATGCTATGGGATGGCCCATCTTGTCAAGGGAAACACTATAAGCTGCACCTGTTCCTCCGTCTTCACCGTCAATATACAGTCCTGCTGCATACGGATTACGTGCAAGGTTGTTCAAAACAGCCTGGGCAGTCTTTGACCCTGAAATCTTCGGATATACAGGCACCCTGAAACCCCATGCCATTGACATTGACTGAATCATTTTAGCTACTGCCTCCTCAATAGAGTATTTTGTCTGATGAGTTGGCGGAGACGCCAGGTCAACATACAGCGGCACACCGCGTATACCGGAAATAAGTTTCAGCACTTTATATGACATAAGCAGCCCGCCGTCTCCGGGCTTTGCCCCCTGACCGTATTTTATTTCTATAGCAGCAGGGTCTTCTGTCATATGGGGGATCGCATGGATAATTTCATCCCAGCCAAAATACCCTGAGGCAATCTGAAGGATAAAATATTTAAGGAACTTTGATTTTAAAAGCCTCGGCGGCATACCGCCTTCACCTGAGCACATGACAACAGGCATGTTCTCTTCTTCATTCAGATAAGCAACGCCCATAGCAAGCCCTTCCCACATAGGCGGCGACAACGCACCAATTGACATGCTCCCTATTATTATGGGGTATATCTCACGCACAGGCGGAATAAATAAATTTTCCTTGACATGCAACGTGCCGTTTTCAGCCTTTAAAGGCAGGTGTTCTGCAGGAAGAATCCTGCCCAGAAGAGTACGTATATGAAACTCATGCCTGCCTGCATCAAGGGCAGGGTCTGTTAGCATGGATATCCTTGTGAATTTAAGTTTATCAAGTGTTGAGACGCTCGGGTCATTTCTTCTGCCGCCTCTTGTATACGGATATCCGCCTCTATTCTTATGAAACATAAATTTGTTTTGCGGATTATACTCTGGCTCTATCGCATTTGTCGGGCACACAAGAGTACACATGCCGCAGCCCGTACAATAACGTTCTATGTCTGTTACCTGCCTTACAACATGAGCAATGCGTTTTACAGCAGACGGAACCGGCACAGTACCTTCTGACTTGACAAGCTTCTGGGAGACAACCGTTGGCTCGATTGCCTTAACCGGACACACAGCAGTGCATTGACCGCAGCGCGTGCACCGGTCTTCCCTCCAGCGAATTATATACGGAAATTCCTGTAACATAAGCTCGTGATTATGGTCTAACCTTTCAGCTGGTTCCACACTGTCACCTCCTCTGCACCCGGCTTAACTATAACCATGTCATATTTCATTGGAAATATGTCCTGAGTTTTATCCCTTTCAGGAATTGTACGGTCAAGCCCGCACTCCTCTGACATAAGTCCGTATTTGCCTTTCACACCGCCGGCAACACCCGGCCTTAATTTTTTTGCATCCTGCACCATAAAGCAGATGCCGTCAGGGGTAAAGCCTATCACGCAATTCGGGCCGTCAATGCAAAGCGGTCTGAGAGACATCTTGATCAGTCTTACTGCTTCCCTGTCCGCACGCTGTTGTATCTCAGAATTCTTAAGCGGAGTAATTACATCTTTATAATAATGAAGCGGATATTCAAGTTCCCTGCACATGTAATGAAGTATATGAGTAAAGACCTCGCTGTCACTGTTATACCCCATGTAACCAGGATTTTCTCTGCTCATAAGAAACTCTTTAATCGGTACAAAAGCAGTATTCTCTCCGTTTGTCATAGAGCAGTAACCCTGAATAAAAAACGGATGGCATGCATAAAGATATATCTGATAATTGGTATTCTGCCTGCCCTGGGCAAAAATAATCTTTGCTTTAAGCGGGTCTTTGTCCAGCCCGAAGAATTCAGCCAGCTCCATGGGATCCCCAACCTCTTTAAGGGTGATAATATCCGGATAAAACGAAAAAACATAGATTGAGCTGTCAGCCTCGCCCATGTCTCTCAATGTAAGGCGTGTATGCATCAAAAGGTTTTCTTTTTCCCTTAAAGATTTTTCCTGATAAGCCATCGGGTATTCATAGACCTTTGTTATGTAATGGTCATGCCGGGGAATACTCCGGCTGTTTTTGATTTTAGGAGACCAGACATGCTTAACGCGAAAGCCCTGCTGTTCCATATAACTGTCAAGTGTTTCCAGCCCTTTTTTAGAACAGATAGCAGAAAGAATCGGAAAATCTTTTAAATCCTCAAATTCTCCGCCCAGGTTTTTTAAAACAAGTCCAAGCCCTGAGCCGTCATGCCCTTCTTTCATAGTATCAAGGGCAAGAACGTTCTCCATAGGTGAGAAATATTCATTTGATGTTAATGCAACTAATCTACACATAGTTTTTAAACAATAATGTATTTAATTCAACATTAATGTCATCTGTATCAGGCTAAAAAAAGCGTCGATACCATTTTTAATGCCGTCAGATATCAGACGCTGAAAAGCTCAGGATGTAATAATAACAGTAAAAAATATCGTTGTAAACCCCGTACCACAAGTTACTTCCGAAGCATTATGGTATTCCTTTATGTGTTTCATATATACCATTCATCAACGGATTTATCGTCTGAGGCGAATGGCTCTCTGTGGTTCAGGGCCTGATAACACACCTCCTCTTTAAAATTAAAGTTCATTCTGCCTTGTACGTTTATGTAATGCGAAAACCGTGCCAGCCTATAAGCCCTTGTTTTTTATCATTTCAAAAATGTAGATAATGATACAATTTCGTATTATATTACATTTTTGTATGGTTTTTGTCAATAAGTCGGGGGTAGGGTGTAATGAGTTCAAGACACAGGTCACACCGTGGGAAATCGAAAAGTACATCGATATTTAATTAATATATTTTTCCACTACATGCTCTGCAAATGCCATTGCGCTTGTAAACCCCGGGGATATTGCATTTAGGATATGAACGCTTCTGCCTGATTTTAAAACTGCAAAATCCATAACAAGCTCTTTTTTCTCCCAATCAACAAGCTGGGGCCGAATACCCACCTTATTACTCGGTTCGATGTCGTTTATATCCAGGCCTTTGACTAAGTCCTTTACCTCATCAAAGAAAAATTTCCGGCTGTACTTTTTGGGCTCTGTAAAAACAAGTTTTCTGAATTCCTGATTTTTCAAAAACAACACTATATCCCTGTAAAGAATCTGCAGGGCTTCGCTGTCAATACCGCTTAAAACCCCGTAATTTTCCCTTCCAAAAGCAGGGGTAGCAGTCGGGCCGATATAAACATATCCGTCTACTGCTTTTGTAAAATGAACACCTAAAAACGGATTTTCTATATAAGGAACAGGATAAATATTGCCTTTTACAAGATAGCTTTTCTCTTTTTTTAATTTCTTATACGTGCCTTTAAAGGGCAGTACCCTGTAGTTTAACCCAACTCCAAACAGATGGGCTATTCTGTCACTGTAAGCGCCTGCTGAATTGATAAACAAATCAAATTTCATACTGCCTCTGTTTGTTATAACTTCAGAGTCTGCCTTTATCCCCTTAAGTTCAAAACCATTAAGTATTTTTACCCTGCCTGAAGAAACAAGGTCATTCTCTATGCTTTTTAAAACTTCTTTGGGCTCTACAACGGCAGTATGAGGAGAAAACAGTGCGAGTTCACACGTTTTTGCATAGGGCTCTATGGTTTTGAGTTTTTCTTCGTCAATAAGTTCTGCCCCAGCCCCATTTTTTACTGCCCTATGATAAATGTCTTTTAACGAAGGAATCTCATTTTTATTTTTTGTAACAATAACCTTGCCTGTTTCTAAAACAGGGATATCTTTTTCCCTGCAGTATTCTTTCATCATGTGATTGCCTTTCAGGCAGAATTGTGCCTTCAGGCTGTCAGGTGTGTAGTAAATCCCTGCATGAAGCACTCCGCTGTTTCTTCCGGAGGCGTGCTCGCCCAGGGTTTTTTCCTTTTCCAGAATAATTATATTCTCATTTCCCCTGTTCAGCAGTTCCCTGGCTATGGTAAGCCCGATAATACCGCTGCCGCATATGAGAACATCTGCTTTATCCAGCATAAGCTCCTCTTGTCTTTAGAATTATAATTACATATTGTATGGCAATTTTGTGGTTTGACGCAATTCGAGGTAGATTGTGGGGGTTAAGAAAGGCGACCCGCGATTTTAAAATTCCTTTCAGAAATTTCAATGTATGAAAAAAACATTTATTAACATTTGCTCGTTTGCACTCGCTGTGTCATTGTCTCCGCCTGTCTGCTTTAGTCCTGCTCAGTAAAATTATTCGAACCTGCCTGCCAGCAGGCAGGTTCGCCCATTCGGGATTCAAACACGAATTAATTTTTCACCCTGCGGCTTCCTTCGCTTGCCTGCAATTTTCAAAGGGGGATAAAAAGAAGAGGTAAAAATGGATAGTCCAAACTTTTGTGCCATTTCGGGGAATATTAAACAATCAATGGGGAATAAAAAAGCAACACTACATTTTATTTGTTACACCTACTTATCTTTAGTGTTTAGATATTCTGAAAATTAAGGATTACGGGTTGAAAGTAAGCAGAAAAAAAGGGGCTTGGAATAACCATGCCCCTTTTCAATAGATTATAGTCTTCAGTTTTTAAGCAGTTTTTCTTTTCTTCAAGAAACGTCTGAATCCTAATGTTGCTCCACCTACAATAAAAAGAGTTGCGCTTATTGGTTCAGGCACGACGGCGCGTCCGGAACGCACCGCAATAGAGTAGAATTCTTCGGTCTCCCTCCAACTGGCCTGGTGGCCGCTGGAGAAATTGAAGGTCCACACGTCGGGAGGAGCATAAACACCCGACCAGTAGATTGTCGACTGTAAGTTTGTAAAGAGGCCCGGTGTCGAAAATGTTATTCCTTCGATATGGTAAAGATGCCCCATCTCGCTCCCGGTGCAGTCGTAGCCCCAACAATCATCAGAATCGGGAAGACGCCAGTCAGTATAATGGATTCCACCAAAGTTTACATCTAAGACATCTGCCCAGTCCACAGCCGGACCCCACCATGTTCTGTCGTTCGTATAATCGTACCACGTGATATCAAGGTCGCTATCATAGATCAGCCTATTGCCGGCACTGTCCACACCGAGGTTTTCTAGGGCAGCATGCGCCTGCATGGATAACACTAAGACCATTACTAATAAAACAATACTTAAAATAAATAACCTTGAAACTTTCATTTTACCCTCCATAAAATTATAGATTAAATATGTAACAGTTTAATTGTAAAATCAAAACACAAAAGAAGTGTAAAAAAATTTTATCATATAATGCCTTAGCTGTCCAATATGAAATATTTATAGGAGCAATAAAGTCTTTAAATATAAATATATGCGCAATTATGCATATAGTAAAATTAACAATCAAACAACAAACTGTAAGTTTTTATGTTTATTAGTAAAATCACACTTTAAAGAAGGAAGTAGGGTAGATTATGGGGTCTCGTCCTTGTCCCGTGGTCCAAGTCCTTTAGGACTTTACGGGAACACCGGCCGACTTCCTTCGCAGACCTCAAACAATCAATGGGGATTAAAGGAAAAAACATTCCACTTATTACACCTACGAGTCAATAATCCTGATGGATTACAGTACCTGGGAATATCATTCCTAAAATTATCAATGTCCACCAAATTGACCCCAAAATAATTCCAAAAATATTCCAACCTGAAAATTTACTATTTATATCGAAATTAGGGAATAACTGAGTGTTAAGATTATTAATTACTTTTTGAACAGATAGAAGAGGAATAAATGTTAAACTTGAAAATATCCAAATAGGGTCGGGGGCTTGCCATGTCATATATAACAATACAAAAACAAAAGTAAGATGTCCCGGTTTATAATCTGCTTTAACTTGGTGCTGCTCAGAATATTTTTTGACTATTTTAAAAAAACTATAACAGAAAAAGATGGAAAACCAAGCCCTCCAGAAAGGACGTATTTTAAAATTATGTTTTTCCTTTAAGAATTTCCAGTTTTTATAAAACCAAAATAATTCATACATTCCAAAAGTACATAGCGACATTATCGCCAATTTTGTTGTTGATGTAGGGAAAAAGGGAGTTCCTACATTTTTGCAAAAATCAACACTAGTCATCGAGTCCTCAGCTGTTTTTTGTTTTGGAATTTTAACTCCTCCGTCAATAAGCATTTTCCTTACAATATCAAAGGTGCCTTTTGGCCACTCATGTCTTTTGTTTTCGGTCCAAATAGAGAGCAATTCTTCCATAGATTTTTGTCGCAATAAGTTCTTGATTTGAACTAACTCTACATTATCCATTTATTGATTTTCTCCTACTAACGAAAAAGTCACCTGTGCGAAGCATCAGGTGCAATGTGTTGTTAGGTGTCAACTTTTTGAAAAATAGTTTTAGTGTTCTTTCTTGTCAAGAAATAAATCATTCCTAACCAAATTAAAGTACTAAAAAAAGTTTTTAAGTTAAAAATATCTGGCAATCGACCCAAAAAGAGAATATAAAATACTAATGGATACACCAAAATAATAATTATTAAAGCAATAATCGCATTCCTAGCCCACATTTTTTTACGAAGAACAAAAAAACCTATTATTAAAGCAGACGTAAATATCAAAACATTTGAAATGTATGAATACAGTACAAAATTGTAATCTAAATTTAATCTATTGGCAGCTTCTTGAGTATAAGTAAGAAATGCTGTTTTTAGTTCTGTAAAAGAAATAGAATCATCGTTATCGGCAATTTTTGCAACAATGAAAGTTGGACTCAAAACAACAAAAAGAACGCTGATAGCAAGAATCCAAATATAAACAACCAATATGTAAATCCAAACTATTGGCTTTTTAAAGAAGCTAAGAAAATTTAACATAAATTATCATATCACCTAACAAGTGATTATATAGTTTTTCTCATTTATATCAGATTAATCAACCATAATCAATTAAAATTTGCTTTATTTAAAGGGTTTTCCATTATTTTCTAACTTAATAACATGCAATTGGTCTTATTAGCCAAAATAATGGGAACTATTTGTACCTAATTAGACCATTTTACAACACAATAACAGATGATGCACAGGCATTAGCGACTATTTAGTATATGAAGCACGTCGTACTCTATTTGTTACACCTACTTATCAATTTTTCTTTGTCAATAAAAAATTGTTGATTATGGAGAGAAACAAACACTAAAGTTCTTATTGACAAAGTCAAAAGTTCTCATTAAGCTAATTTAAGATAAAAAATTGCAATGTAGAAAGGAGAAAACATGGCAAAAGCAAAGAAAGTAAGATGTGCCGCACAAACAAAAGAAGGAAAAAGATGTAAAAATACCGCAAGCAGCAAATCTAAATGCTGTCCTTCTCACAAAAGAAAATAGAATATATAAGTTACATCTTATGACAAACTGAAAGGGGCTTGGATATTCCAGGTCCTTTTTATTTATAACACCTACAAGTCAATAATTCTGCGGCTTCTGGAAGTTGATGATTACTGGGGGAAAGTCATTAATAAACAGGATATCCAGCCTTTTTCCAGTCTTCAACACCTCCACCAAGAACCCTAACTTTTCTAAACCCTTCTTCTATGTATTTTACTGCTCGACCAGCAGCACTCGCTTCT
>SDBV01009114.1_pt1 | contig 13247 bp, 15 predicted proteins | sample 2277081 | NCBI WGS metagenome assembly SDBV01 (sample SAMN10402039, study PRJNA504765) | marine sediment metagenome | isolation source: marine sediment core GS10_PC15, 223 cmbsf | place: Arctic Ocean: Southern Knipovich Ridge | collected 2010
CCTGATTGGGTTCAGTTTAATCCTGTTCCTCCTGAACAAAAACTTCACCCATCAGAAAAACCTGTCGATCTTATAAGAGAATTCATTCAAAGAGTAGCGCTTCCTGGAGATGTTTTATTCGATCCTTGTATGGGATCAGGTGCAATAATTGAAGCGGCTATACTTGAAAAACTTACTCCAATAGGAAGCGATAAAGCTACTGAGTGTTACGCCATGACTATGAGCAGAATATCTGTGCTCTCTGTGGAAACGAAAAATGACTAATAAAGAAAAATTTAGAATTTTCCTTAGAACTTATATCGAGAAACACTTTGATGATACTGTAGAAACTGTAATGAAAGCAGTTAAAACTAGAGAAAATTTTTATATTCATGTATCCTTACAAGTTTATATAACTAAGGAATCACAGTCACCTGAATCACTTACTAACTTTACAGGTCAAGTTATAATAAGAGATCTTAGGGAAAAAAGGCAAAAGTTAGATGAGAGGCATAACTAATGAAAATAACTGCTAAATTAAGAAACTCGCTTTATTCTGCAACTTATCAGATAAATATAGGAGATATTCTTACTTTTAGAGCCTTAGCATGGGCAGGAAATAATATACAAGAAGAAACTATATTCAAGGCTATTCTAGAAGCATTAGATAATTTATTTGAAGATGAATTTGTAAAAGTAACTATTACTCTCGAACCAGTTAAACCTACAATAACAAAAGACGGAGAGTTGGAGATTAAATAATGCTTCATATGATGGGTCCTGAGGGATCAAAGCTAGCCATTGTACGAGATCAACCAACACAAGAAGAGATGGATCATGGCAGAGCTTTTGGTACATGGAATACTAAGATATTCAAAGACTGCATGATTCGAGCTGGTACATCTGAGATTCAATGTTATACAGGTTATATTTGTCCTAAGATGCACTCATCCGGGAGGTTTGAAGGATATTATACAGATAAAAATTGTATATTTCCCAGTGAATATTTAATCTCCTGTATTGATAGCTTTCGTATGTGGCTTGAAAAACATAGGCCTAATGTAATAGTAACTGTTGGTGCTCTTGCTACAAGAATTTTAACAGGACAACCTAACTTTGAAGATATTCGAGGTTACATTGTTCCAAGTTGTATATCTGATAAACATATCTTTAAAGTCCTTCCTACTTTCCCCCCGATGAGAATCTTCGCCGAACAGCATCATATGTTTACAGTAACTATGGATTTAAAAAAAGCATTAGCTTCCAGTATGTATCCAGATTTTGCTATTGTGAATAAAACCTTAATTCCAAATGCTACTCCTGATCAGTTTATAGAGTATTGTGATTGGATAGTAGAAAGTACAGAGCACAATGAGGTAAGAGATAAAAGATATCCTCATGCGGAGGAGGTATTAACTGGAGTCGCCCTTGATATTGAGAATACTATAGGTAATGGGTGTCATATAACCCAGTTCGGTATAGGACATAGTGGCGACTATTCTATGACTATTAATCTATTAAATGGAAAAACTCCGGCATTAAGTGAGGAAGATGAGTTAAGAGTATGGCAAGCAATTTCTAGGTTAGCTAAGTCTAATGCCAAATTCATAGCCCATAATGGAGTTCATGATCTATGTGTAACCTGGCTTAATAATCATATACTATTTACTATAGATTTTGATACAATGCTTGCAGGTCAATTACTATACGCTGAACTTCTTAAAAGTTTAAAGTTTCTATGCTCTATATGCTTAGATGTAAAGCCTTGGAAACATATTAGTGGAGAAGAAACTTACAATCCAGAGGATGTTGCCAATACTAAGAAATTGAAAGAAGTATTGGAGAAAAGACTAATTGCTAGAAATCTCATGAGTATATTTAGGAGAGAGATAAGTCAAATCCCAGTAGCTTCAATGATGCAACTTCAAGGTGTGCGTCTGGATAGTAATAAGAGAGACTTTTTACTTCGTATCAATAGTAAAAGAATAATGAAACTTAAAGGGTTGCTTGATAAGGAAGCTATAAAAGCTTGCGGAAGTACTATCAATTATAATTCTCCGATACAAGTATCTAAACTATTGTATGTAGATTTAAAACTTCCAATCCAGACTAAACGTAGAAAATCTGTAAAAGATAAACAGAAAACTACGACCGATCAAGAAGCTCTAATAGTTCTATGTCAGAAAACTAACTCAATAGTTCCTAAATTAATGATAAAGCATAGAAAAGCTTCCAAGGCGTTATCAACTTACCTTGATATATCTACAAGCCCTAAAAATACTGTACACACTTCCTATAATATAGGTAGTACAACTGAAAGATTTAAACAAAAAGGTACTGCAGATAGTAAATCTCTAGGTCGATGGTCCTCCTCTGAAAGTATAATTCTACCCTATGGATCAGGTAATCTCCAAAGTATTCCTCCTTATGCCAGATCTATGTATATAACCTTTAATCCTGAAGAAGATGAAATGGCTTGTGGAGATTATGTTCAGGCGGAGGCAGTAGTTGTTGCTTACTTATCAAATGATGAACCTCTTATTAAATCTATCGAGCGAGGTAAGGCCTTACGAGATGCCCTACGCAATGAAACTAGTAAAAGGATTATTAAGATAATTAAAAAGAAACTTAGAGAAGTTGATATGCACAGAACAAAAGCTATGGAGCTTTTCTCTGTAACTAATGAAGAGGTAACATCAGATCAAAGATATTTAGGAAAACAAACTCGCCATGCAACTAACTATATATCTGGACCCAGAGTATTACAAGCATTCGCAGCTAAGGGAGAAATTTATAAGGAGATTTCATATTGGAAAAATCTTATGCGGATTGACGAGATAAGATCTCCTGCTAAATATAAATGGCATCAAGCTATTGTGGATGAACTGAGTGCTAATAAAAGAGTACTGACTAATTCCTTTGAGCGACATAGGAAATTTCTTGGAGAGTGGAATGAGGATTTATTTAAGGCTGGTTGTGCTTTTAAACCTCAGTCTACTATAGGAGATTTGTTAAATACTGGTATGGTAGATTTATATAATAAGCATGGAAGCGAAGTTAGGATATTAATGCAGCTCCATGATGGCATGTATATAAGTTATCCAAAGAAGGATCGAGTTAAATGGTTAAACAGATTAAGAGAGTGTATGACTATTCCTATAATAATTAATGGTAGGGAGGTAATAATAGATGTAGAAATGAAGGTTGGACCTAACTGGGGGAATTTGGAAGATGTTAACTATTAAAAGTTTGGAGATAAATACATGTCAGATAAAATTGAAGCACCAAAAATTTTAAAACCTAATCAAATAAATGTTCCATTAGAACCTCAAGTTATTCCACTTGGGGGTAATCTTCAAATACAAATTCAAACTCCTGAAGGAAGAATGATAGTTGTTTTAGTTCAGATTGCGGATTATAACTGGGAACAGAACCTAGTATATTTAAATGCAGGTCAAATTGATGTTACAGAAGCAGCTAAACAAGGAAAATTCGGTATGCCTAAAGGAATAATTAATTGAGTGAAAGAAGACAACTAAAAAATTGGTTAAAAAGTTACCTTGAATATGTAGAGGAAACAGAAAGTGCTAAGATATTTAAAACCTGGGTTGGTATAAGTGTAATAGCGTCAGCCTTAAGAAGGAAAATAAGTTTTAGATTAGGCAGAATTATTTTTTATCCTAACTTATATATAATCTTAGTTGGACCTCCTGGTTCTAGAAAGAGTCAGGCTATTAAGTTTGGATATGAATTGATTAAACATCTAACTGACATAGTTGTTTCAGCTGATGCGCCTACAAGAGAAGCTCTCATTCAAGATCTAGGACGATCAACTGGTGAATACCTTGATCCAGAAGATGATCCGACTAGACATTGTTCTATGACAGTAATCTCTAGTGAACTTGAAACTTTCCTAGGAGGAAAAAAGGATAACGCTAGAATGCTTACAACTTTGACGGACCTTTGGGACTGTCCAGATAAGTGGAAGTATAGGACGAAAGGCGCTGGAACAGATAATCTCCAACGAGTATTCTTAAATCTTATTGGAGCAACTACTCCAGACTCAATCGCCAACTGTATTCCAGCAAGTGCAAGTGGAACAGGTTTTACATCAAGGATTATTTTTTGTTTCGCTGATAAAAAACATATTAAGGTACCAGAGCCTGTAGAGACTGATGAGATCATTCGTTTAAAGGATGTTCTAATAAAAGATCTCGATATAATCTCTCGTATGACTCATGAGTATACTTTCTCAGATGAAGGTAGATTATTCTGGCATAAGTGGTATAATGAATATGACGACTTAGATCCTGAACGTATATGTCAGGATAATATGTTCAATGGCTGGTATGAGCGTAAACCTACTTTCATATTAAAGTTATCTCTTATATGTGCTGCGTCAAAAGGACACTTAACACATATAGATTCTGAGCATATAATAGAAGCTATAAAATTTATAGAGGAATCTGAACACTGTATGGATAGTTCTTTTAGAGTTGTAGGCAGGAGCGAAATAGCAGCCGAGGTTGACTTAGTATTGAGTCTTATAGAAGCTTATGGAACAATGACTGAACAAGAATTAATGCGCTTAGTATGGAAAGATATTGATGCTGGAAAACTTGGTAATGTAATGTCTACAGCTGTTAAGAGTGGTAAGATTACTAGAACAACTACAGCTAATGATTTGGTTTATAAATGGAAAGGAGTATCGAGATGACTTCAATTATATTAGAACTTAACAGAACATTTGAAAACGAAGATACTACATTTGGAACTCTAGCGAAGATAAGAAAAGGAATATACAAAGATCCCATTTGTAATATTATAGAAAATAACTGGGAGAATAATAAGCAAGATGTATCATGTATTCCTCCTGGGACATATACTATTATAAGGGGTCCTACAGGTAGAACTACTATAAATGGTACTACATTCAGAGTCCAGGGAGTTCCCAATAGAACTAAAATAGTATTTCATATAGGAAACACTCATTTAGATACATTGGGTTGTCCTTTAACTATATCAGAGTTCGGGCGACTCACAGTTAAAGGATCAAGTATTTTAGGAGGGCATGAAAGTAAGCAAGCATTTAGAATTTTTATGATTGCACTTTCTGAAGTAAATGAAGCTACTCTTATTGTAACAGGTATAAAATAAAAAGGAGGAGAATTACTCCCCCTCCCTTTTAATTCCAACTATATCCTCATATTCGTCTATCAACTGATTTAACTGTATGATATACTTAGTAAGGTCAACAATGTCTGATCTAGAAACACAGCTCTCAATAGGTAGATGATACCATTGTAAGTCAGGAAATCTTACAATCTCTTTAGCAGACTTCCCATCTTCTAAGATATATCTATAAGGACGTTCGACTGCAGGAAGATTTCTTGGAATATAGGTCTTTCCTAGACATCCTTCTATAAACGGACTTAGCACTATCAATATGAGCAATATTATTTTCATTCTCTCTCCGGATTTTACTGAGTTCTTTCCTATGAGATAAGTACATCTTAAACTTAAAACCAAGAGAAATCATAACTAGAACAGCAACTGTTCCAACTGCACAGATTTCCATGTGATCTCCTATTGAGCAATAGGTGCATCAAAATCAGGATCAGCAGGAATCTTGGAAGTTTGCACTCTAACTGTTATAAACAATCCACTATCCCCTACCTTAATTCGACAATCCGAGAATCCAGGAACTTCATCCAATTTAGTACAGGATACAATATCCTTATACTCAAACGTCTGAACCTCTGGTAGTGTAACATTAGTAATACCACCGCCAGCACAACCCTGAAAGAAACAGAATATTACTATTAAGATTAATAATGTAAGCTTTCGCATAACTTCTCCTATCTTGAGTTAGCCTTTACCCAACCTCGCGCTAAGGTATAGATACCACCCAAAGCACCTATGACTATAGCAGCCATATCTGGGGTAACAGGAATTCCAAATGCTATAGCTGCTATAGATCCAGCAACTATCCACATTTCAGATGTTTTATATCCAGATTTTGGTTCTTTCATTTTAAGGCTCCTTTCGATCAGTTGATCGTCTAGTTCTATGTTTAGCTTGATATTCCTCTACAGCTTGTCTATCCTTTTCCCTGCTGTAAAGATAGTCGACCCTCACCTTAAGTATTTCTAGATAAGGTGTTTTTCCATTCCTAAACTTCTTTACGATACCAGGTAGGAATTCCCTAGCTAGAACCCAAACGAGCAAAGCCCATATAAGGTGTGTAGAATTGTTTGGATTCTTAACAACTTCAGTAATTAAGTCTTCCATTTAAGCTCCATAAGTAAAAGTAGCTCTATCATCCCACTTAAATATAAAGCTATTATCTTCAGTTCCACTATTCTGAGCGAAATTAGTTCCTGTTAAAATTCCTGCAACAGTATAAATATTTTCTTTAATTTGCCACTCCGCTACAGAATTAGCAACTCCTATTAAAGCTTTTCCTAGATATCGAACAAGTCCCTGGAGAGCTGTTCTGAATTCAGTAGTACCAGTACGAGTTAGATTAAAAGTTTCTATAATTTCGTAGTCATCTCCGTTTACAACTTGTACTACAAAATCTCCATCATAATCTGTAGTTGCGGCTTGAGTTATTAAATCTCCTACAATGTAACCATGACCTGGAGCTGTTATAACAATATTACCTCCAGGACCGTCAGCCACTGCTGTAATTGCTACTGTACCAGATCGGTAAATAGATTGACGAGTTTTATAAACAGTGTCATCGAATGGAAATCTTCGTTCGGTTTCTTTTGAAAGTCCAGTCATAATGTTCTCCCACTTGATTGTGAACGGTTCACAATTATACTTACAATTTAATATTAAGTGGAGCTAATCTTTTGAGTTCTTTCTCCACATTTTTAAAGTCATCTCTATCAATATCCTTATAGATTGCATTGAGTGCTCGACTGACTCTACTAACATTAGGACCTATCGCAGTTCTAAGACCCTTTCCCTCAAGCATATCATTCACGAGATCAGGAATTACTCCAAGTGCTAGTGTATAGGTAGCATCATTCCATAATCTGGAAATTGAACTTCCTCCCATCCAATCCCTTGGCTCAGTGAGGAATTTACCTCGCTTGATTTGTTCTCTCCTAAACTTTCCCTTTTTCCTTATTTCAGCTCGAGACTCACCAGCAGCTTCTCCTATAATTTCCTTCATACTCTGCCTTAACTCCTGTACTCCTGCACCTACAAAAGGAGATATTGAGCCAGCAATTATTAGAGGTTTAAAATTTCCACGCTTAGCTTCCTTTATTATAATTCTATTGATTGCACTTCCACTTTGAAATAGAAAGGATTTAAACTGAGTTACTAGTCTAGCGTGATCAGACTGAAACCATAGAGGAAGATCACCCGGTCGAGACCTAAACTGAGTAATATCACTTACCCTCTTCATAGCTACGCGTAGGTTACTATCAGTGAAAGATTTCTTTCCTGCCTTAATATTTCTAAGCATCACTTGTGGACTAATATCAAGCTCTCGAAGTTGACGTTGAATTAACTTACTCTTGGTTGTATTCTTAATTCCTTCCTTTGTTAATTGTTTAGAAAGGGATAGTAAATATTCTCCGCCAGCGGCACCCGCTATAACTCTACCAAGTCTATCAATCCCTAAAACTCCATACAGTCTAAGAGCAGTCTCACTCATCTTTCTCGCTACACCAGTTGCAGTTCCAAACTGTTCTAAGAGATACTTGGACATTGTATCTGAAACTACAGCACTCGATCTAACCATATCTCTAGTACTCTGAGTAGTAATGAGATTTCGTATTCCTTTAATAACATTAGCTGGACCAACTAAGCCATTTGTAAAAGTAATCTGAGCCATTTGAGCAGCACCTGCATATCCCAATAAGAGAACTGACTCAATCGCTCTCGAAATACCAACTACGTTATTGAATTTAGCAGATGCTCGAAAGGCTAGAGGTTTATCACCCATAAGAGTATTTATAGTATTTCTTATAAATTGCTCGTCCTCTCCGTCCTTAACCATTCTCTTAATAAGTGGTTCCAGTCTTTGATTATTAACTCCAAACGCTTTAATTCTACCTACACGCATAGTAACTTGATGTGTATACATAGAAAAAGCTTCCAGAAGATTCTTCCCGTCTCCTCCTAAATATAGTTCAGGAGGTAGATCAAATCGTCTGCTTCGTTCAAGCTTTCCGGCGATCTTAACTGCAGTCTTTTTAGGAATCTCATTAAAGATATTATGGAAACGATCTCTAATAAATGACTTCGTTACATCCACAGCTTCTGTAAAGTCTTTAACTTGACCAGTCTTCACCAGATGATTTATAAGAATAGCTCTACCCTTATCAGTTTCAAGAACTCCTTCTTTAAGTATTTGCATTACATAGTTCTGACGATATCCAATAACTGGTACACCATTAGCCTCAGCAAAAGCTATAGTATCATCTAGAACAGCTCGAAGTTTAATTGAGGTTTGGACTTCCGCCCTAGGCCCTTTACTTCTTATTCCTTTCAACAGATCATGTATAACTTTACCCTCTGTCTTAGTTAGATTAGTTCTTAACTTACCTGTAACTGAGCTAATAGGAAGAGATTCCTTGATAGATTGATTAATTGCTTTTGCGGCTATCTCACTAAAGTCATCCACCTGAATAAATTTATTAGTGAGTACTTCTCCAACTCGTCCCATTTTTCTAAAATTATTGAAAGCACTACCAAAAACCTTATCTACTAAGTTAATACTATTCTTCCTAGTAGTTTCTTTATCCAGATTAAGTCCTTGTAGTTTAGCATTAAATGTAAGATTAGAGGCTCGCTTCTCAGATGAATGAATATTTTCTTGTTTTATTTTTCTAGCTTCACCAAGCATTCTCTCAATAAAATTAACTTCCGATTCACCTTTATTTCTTATAAGTTTATCAGCAGCATTTTTAAGTGCTCTTGATTCAGTCTTAATACCTGCATCGACAAATAAACTACCAAGTTTAGATAGAACACTAGCTTCACTATCCTCAGGGAGTAATGCTCCAGCTGCAATCGCCGTACCCAGGATACCAAGAAGCTTTGAAGACTTCTTAACAATAGATTCAAACTCAGGAAGTGTAAGATCATCAACTTGCTTACCTAACTTAGCAGCTCCATCGGCTAACACCTTATCCAGTTCATCAGTTGGATCAACGTCAAATCTTTGCTCAGGTTCTTTCTCAGGTTTAGGCTTAGCCTTTCGATTAGCAGTCTTAGCTGCTTCCTCCTCAAATATTTGAGAAGCACTCTTAGTTGGAACCTTAGACTTAAGATTAGCCACAGTATCAACTACTACCTTTGCGGCAGCTCCCTCTGAAAATCCTCGTTTGAGCATATCAGTATATATTTTATTTAACTGAACTTTAATAGTTTCTGATACAGATGGATCAGTCATTACTCTAATACGCTCACGAATAACATTAGAGGAATTCTCAATCAGATCTCCTGCCGCTTTAATATTTGTTTTACTAGGAGTTTTAACAACTGAGATAATTTCAAGTCTATTCTTTTTAACTGCGGTTGGAACAGTAACTTTTGTTATTTCAATAGCTTCCTTCTGGAGAGCTTTTGTAGTTTCAGATTTAAGAATCTGAGATTTAATAACTCCTGTAACTGGACGACCAATCTCTGACTGTAGAGTCTTAGTAGTTTTACCTTTAGCGGGAAGTAATCCCTTAACTGGAGGCCGACCAGTAAGTTGTTTAGTAATATTTAAAACATCAGCTCTAGCTTGAACTACAACATTATTCTGAGTTGCCACCTTAGTAGTTGTAGGAGTAACCTTAACAGTTCCAGTAGCTGCTGGTATAGGCCTTACTGATCTAATTAAACTTTTAGCATTATTAAGAACAGATATTTCTCGTCCGCCAGCTAAAACTAAATCTGTACTCAGGTTAGTAGCTTCTTTTTTAACTGCCGCATCTCTAACCTTCTTACCAGCGAATTCTAAATCACTTAGTTTATCTCTAAGAGAACTTGTGCCTCTTTTAATTTCCTTATCAATCTTATTAAGAGCTATCACTTCATCAGGAGAGCCTTTAAATAGATCTGTTGCTACCTTTCTTTCTGTCAATTTAAAAGCCAATTTTTTAACCGCTGCTGGGAAAGTAAGTCCTGCACCAGTTTCTAGAATAAAAGAAGCAGCAGGATTTCTATCAGAGAAACCTGGATTACCTTCCTCTATACCTTCTCTAACTGCCGCACTACCAGCTTCAAAAGCTGACAGTGTAAATACAGTTGCAGAAATTATTCTTGCGGCTGCTGCTATAGCAGGATGTGGAACAAAACTAAGTCCTCGTAAAACCGCCTGCGCTGCTCTTGCTCCCACACTCCTACGAGCGAAACCTGGACTGACACGTCTGAGAGCGGATCGTTGGAATCCTGTTTTCTTAAGAGTTTCCCCTGCTCGAATCCTTCTCCTCCCTCGTTCAGCTAAGGCTATACTACCACCTGCTCCAGCGACACCAAATCCAACATTAATAGCAAAATTATCTATAGGAGCTAGTACTGCTCCCTTGACAGCCTCAACAGCAACGCTCCTAAAGTCTCCACCAGTTGCAAGAGCCTGTGCAGATGCTTGTAATCCTATTGAGCTAGGAAATTTAATATCTGTTTCAGGATCAAATCTCTTACCAAATAAAACACCTTTCTCATTGAACAGTCGAGTAAGTTCAGGATTCGCACGATCTTCTTCAGACTTAAAAGCCTTTGCAAAAATTTCTTCAGGTGCAACATGCTGATTAGCAGGGTTAGATATGAAAGTTTTAATAGCATTTCTTATCTTGAGTAAAGAACCTCTTCTGGGATCGGCTTCATTAAAGGAATTATCTAAGGCAGATATAGGATCACGCCTAAATAGCTTTGGATTAATATTTTCGATCTGACTTTCCGTTAAGAGCTCACCACCCATAGTTGTTATGATATTATTCAACTTACGGGGATTCCTAAGCAATGCTTGATTAGATCTGATATTAGTTCTCCTCTGACCCAACTTAAAGCTAAACTCTTGCTGGACAATACTTTCTATAATATCAACCATTATATTAGTCCTTTATCTGAGTGCGTCCAAGTCTTGTTCTAGAGTACTCTTAAGACTTCTTCTCTCTAGAGCTCCGCCTATAACTGCTCCAACCTTACGATTTGTTGGAGATTGGCCCTTTGCTGATAACGCTGCAGCAGCATCTAAAACACCCTGATCAGATCGACTACGAAAGGTACCACTAATCCCGGCTGTTTCATCTTTGCCTCCCTGAGGAAATAATTGACTAAAGATTCCTGAGATTTGTTTTTGTCTTGCTCTCCGTAGACCAAGTCCTCCTTCCTCAACTCCTACTCCACGCTGACCAATCTTAAGTTGTCCAAGTCCCAACTGCTTTCGTACTGCTAGAGAGGCTCGACTAAGTTCAAGTTCTCCTTGACCTAAATTTGATTGAGTAGTAGCTCTTTTCTCTCCTGTAGCAACCCTTCTTTCCTCTAAGGCAAAAGCTTTATTCGTAGATAAATTTTCAAATTCTGTTTGTTTTTGTTTTCTTTGTACTCTAGCTTTACGCACATCTTGAGCAATTTTAATCGCTCTATTAAAGAAATCATCTAATTCTGCCATGATTTTACTCCTTAAAAAACGTAATAGGTATAATTCGCCAGTTAGTATTATAACCGTTTTCCTTCATATCCTTATTAGTAAACTTTACATTATTGTCAAGAAGTTTAAGCAGTGCAACTCTTTCATCTACAGCGTAGGTTAAGAAGTCTGTTGATAAAACATCGGATTCTAATTTACCTCGTATCCTAACATTATAAGCAAAGTCACTACCATCTCCATTAATATCAATTAATGCTTCCACCTTACCAGAAGAATAATAATTAGTATCGAACCAATTCGCTGCAAATATAAATGGATTAGTTTCCTGTGAGAACCAAGCATGATTAGGCCAAGCTCTTACAGCCATTCCTATAAACTCTCCTGGAGTTGGAAATTTATCCACCTCCCTTAATCCTTTCCTTGTAACTGTGAAAGGATTTAATTTGGATCCATTTAATATCTTAACACCCTCCTCATGTAAGTAAAATGCATGAGTTAAGACTTCCTCATCTCCACCCGACCTCGAGGGGAGGGGAGGCAGAAGCTTCTTACCTTCTCTGATATCTTCCAGCTTCCCGGTTTCCTCCCCAAGTAACAATGTAGATTCTGCCGCCATCAGATCACCGGTTAAGAATTCGAGACAAGCGAAAGCATTTTTAATACCTATTGGAATAGAAGATGCTTCTCCATCAGGAACCCACTCATAATCCATTGTAAAAGCTCGTCTCTTACTATCTCCACTTACACTAATAACAGTTCTAACCAATTTAGCTCCCTGTAAATTTTCCTCAACGTAGTCTTTAAGATCTTCATCATCCTCGAGGGGATCTTCTTGAACATCATGAAGATACCAAAGATCAGACATTCTTGGTTGAGAGAAAAACTGAGTCTCCTTATCAGTTTCCTTTTTCAATCCTACAGGTTCAGCCATAGATATAGTTCGTTTTATTTTCACTAACAATGCACTACGAATACGCTCTATTGTTCGAGCATTTCCATCTACAGTCTGATCACCAGAACGAATTAATTGTCTAGCCTGATTCTGCGGAAGTAAGGGTTCACTATATACAGATTTCATATTATCTCCAGAATCTCCTTAGTCTCAATAAAAATCTATAAATATAAGCGATAATACCAGATTTTTCATCAAATGTTCTATGTCCATCACGCTCACAAAGCCACTCTACATAACCAAGATTTTCTTCTTTCCTTATAAAATGTCGATCTCGCCATTCCTGTGTACAGTTTCCATAGTCACACCAATACTCGCGATTATCCCCAGCTTCTCTCATCATATTTTACCTTCAATTAATTGATGAACAAGGGTTTGAGTAACATCAGCCTTAGATAAAGCTCTCTGAGCGTCTAGTTCAGCAGTTCTAACAAATTCCCTTGCTGATACCCTAGCATCAGCTAATAAAGAATCGTTTTCAGCAATCTTAATATTAATTTTTGCTGTCCCAACTGCTTCACTTACATCTCGCTCAAACTTATCAGTCAATCGTGTTTCCCTAAATATAATTTCATCTACCTGAGCTTCAGTAACTGCCTTAGCAAAGAAGCCTCGAGATTCATCATTAAAGAATTGAGCATTAAGTAGATCTTCCCTAGCTTGTACATCCTTAGGAAAGTCTCCATGTTGCTCTTTTCTAGCCTGTTGGAT
>SDBV01009115.1_pt1 | contig 13246 bp, 15 predicted proteins | sample 2277081 | NCBI WGS metagenome assembly SDBV01 (sample SAMN10402039, study PRJNA504765) | marine sediment metagenome | isolation source: marine sediment core GS10_PC15, 223 cmbsf | place: Arctic Ocean: Southern Knipovich Ridge | collected 2010
AGCTCGCGGCGTCGACTGGTGGGCCTTGGATAGAACTTGCATCGCTTATCCCCTCCCGGAGTGGCCGGAGTGGCAAGGGGGCAGAGCCTTCGCGTTGACCGTCGATCCAGCGGTCTTGCTCAAAGATGCCCCCCGCACGACCGAGCTTCCCGATCGGAATGCCGGTACAAGACGGCATCGCCCCGCGGTACGCGCTCGCCATGGCCGCGCTTTCGGCGAAGAGGCTACTACTCGACGTCGCTGAAGTCCACGTAGACCTTCTTGCCGACCCGCTCCGCGAACCACCGCCCGGCAGGCTCGGAGACGATCGTCATCGAGACGCTCGCGTGCGGCGTGAACTTCCCATAGAGCGAGTCCTCGTCCTCGTCGTCGTGGTTCGGACCGCAGCACTTGTTGATGCCCTCCAGCTCGATCAGCATCGCCTGGACCTGCTCGTCTGCTCCTTCCGGGCCGCTTGCGACACTTAGCTGGCTGTCGGCTGCGGACTTGACGTACATCTTCGCTCGGACCATTTCGGTCTCCTCTTCGTGCTCGGGTTGTTTGGGAGATCCTGGACGTCTCATCCAGGTCACTGGCGATCGTAGCGCTGTGCTACCCCTTCCGCTGGCGGCGAGGCAAGCTACCCGAAAACGGGAGCGGATAAGCCGATGGACGAGACCTTGGACAAGTCGCTGCGAGAGCTTCGAAAGCTCTACGACAATCGGAAGTACATAGGCGTCATCTTGTCGGTGGTCGATGGCGATACCCTAGACGCCCTGATCCTTCTGGAGCCCGAGACGGAAACGTGGATCCGGCGCAGCGTGCGGCTCGCTCTGATCAACGCGCCCGAGATCCGTGGCGCCGAGTCGAGGATGGGCCGACTCGCTCGCGACCACCTCAAGTCCCTGGTTTTCGGTAACGGCCGCAAGCGAGACTACCAGGTCGGAGCTTCGCTCACGCTCCACCGCAGGCCGTTCGCCGACAGAATCGTAGCCGAAGTCACGGACGCCAACGGAGATTCCTATAGCCAGATGATGTGCCGCGACGGCTACGCCGTGGCCTACGACCCCTGGAAGGCGCGCAAGAAGTTCTCGCAAGACGAGCCCTACCCGATGCGCGACGACGGTGTCTGGCGTCCGTAGCACGGCTATGCTGTCGCTAATGATCACACGGGAAAGAAAGAGCGAGCTGACCCAGCAGTACACGCGAGCCGTGAAGGGCTCGACGAAAGACGAGACACGCCACGAGTGGCTCATCTACTTGGCGTCGCTTTGGAAGGAAGACGGCGACACCAGAGTCTTTATGGATATTCGCGCTCCCGCCAGAACGAATGGCGCCGAGGTCGATCTTCAGTTCATGCGGGGCATGATCACGCCGCGGCAGTTCTTTCTCCGGCTCAGGGCTGAGTGCGCCGACGTCTACGCCGCCGACCTAACAACGTATGGGCTCGCGACGATCGACCAGACGACGCCAGCGTATCAAACGCTCACAAGAGAGGCGGCGTTGGAAGTGCTAGAGGCGTTCGAGGGCGTGGACATCAACAACCCGACCGCCGTGTGCTTGGCGATGGCGACGACGTGGCATCGGTTGGTTGCGCAGCTTCACGAGCTGTACGGCCTGCCGTCGCCGAGGGAGTTGCGCGGAGAGAAGATGCACGAGGAGAGCGACGCCGAAACCGCTGTGCTCGAGATCGACGACTTTCAAACCAAGATGACGCCTGGCAAGCGACGTGGGTGGGAGGCCAAGGTTGAGTGAGCACCTTCGTCCGATACGACAATGAGGTAGAGATCTTCGGGCTGGGTTCCGTCGGGCAATTCAATGTCGTAGACCTAGCACCGTACATCGTGGACGCCTCTTCGATTGGCGTCGTTGTACGGATGACTCATAACGGCACGTCGAACCCCAACGCCGTAACGGAAGTGGCGGCCTCGGGCTTCCAGTTCGGCTGTCGGTTGCAGCCCGATCTCTACGTTCACGCGGCGGTGTCGTTGGGTACGGGTACGACTGTCGCGTTCAGAGTCGGCTCGACCGACGTAAGGGCTTTCCTGGTTGGCGAGATCCACGCCGACGGCGGAGCAGTCCTCTACGTGGATTCAGCCTACTACCAGCCCTCGATTGCAGAGTACGGGTTTTGGGTCGACCACCAGCCGACGCCACAGGGCGCCGACGTGCTAGGCGACATCGCGGCCGTGATCGTGCGCGTCTTGTCGCAGTGGTCGCCGACGGCAAGCGTGCGGCAGAAGGGCTCGTCAAGCGCTCCGCAGAACTTGAGGTGGAACGGTGCGATGACGTGGTTCGTTGTTGGCGTGGACGAGGACGGTTACTACCAAACCTATTCGACAGGCAAGGCCGGTCAGCCGACGGAGTTCGCTGCGTTCTATGAGGTCGGGTACATCAAGCACGGCAGCAACGTCGTTACCGTACTCGACCGGCAGGCCGAGGGACTTGCTACACAGATCGGATCGTTTGGCACCTTGAATTTCGCTGGGTCAGTTCCGACCGGGACGACTGCGATTGGGGGGCACTGGTACAACGACACAGTCGGAAGTGACGAGCAGGCAATGTACTTGCGGAATTCCGGCAGCTCGGAGTCCACTGGTATCCTGGTCAAAGTCTCGACGCAACAGGCCCAGTTCGTTGCCCCGGATCTAAACCTGGAGGCCGAGTACCAGCTAGCGGTCGCCACGGCAGACTTCTATATCGACTGGTATGAGAAGTCCGGCGCTCGATTCCTCTTCGATGCCAGCATCCGGCCCCCATTCGCTGCTGGTCTCCGACCGACGCTTCCGCTGGAGACGGGCTCGAATGCGAAGTCGCCGCTCGAAGCTGCGCCACCGGACACCAAGACGCCTCTCGATGCCGCCGCGGACGTGGAGACGCCGTTCGGCGCCGAAGTCGACATCGGCCACGAGGGCTCATAGCGAAAGGTGCGACGCCTGATCCAATGCAGGCTATGGTCGCGCAACTGGTGGCGCAGACTTTGGACCGGGGGGTCTCTATGTGAGCTGCTCTAAAGTCCTTGCCTATCTAGCCGACAACCTCTTGACCGTTGCGGGTACGTTCGACGCGGACGGAGTGCCGCTAACCGGCGTCACCGATTCGCTCACAGGCTTGGCGGTCACAACGGCCACCGTAGAAGCCACGATCGAAGACCTGGCCGGCACCGAGCTGAGCGGTGTTAGTTGGCCGTTGTCGCTTCCCCACGTCGGTTCCCCGGATGGTACCTACCGCGCGAATGTCTCCGACAGCCTCGCCACGACTCCCGGCCAGGTGGTGAAGATCGTCATCACCATCGACGACGGCGCCGACCGCCGCGATCGGCGCGTGCTGTACGTCACCATCGAGGAGTCGGTCTGATGCGGTTCCTACCCTGGAAGCGACCCGAGACGGCCGACCGCGAAATCGTCGACGTCTTGGAGGCCGTCTACGGGAAGGACATCGTCCAAGTCAAGCAACCGGGATTCGGCGGCACGCTCTCGCTTATCCGGACGCGCCAGACGACCGCTCCGCCGCGCGGCCAGATCCAGCTCCTCGAATCCTACGCGACGCAGCCCTGGGTCCGCGCCGTGGTCGGCAAGATCTCGGAGGGCGTCGCTTCCGCGGAGTGGGAGGTCTTTCGCGCGCCTGGCAAGAACGAGGGCGAGCGCGCGCGCAACGCCCGCCGTTTTAGTCGGTCGACTCCAATAGGTCGCAAGCGGCTCCGGAAGAGTATCGAGTTCGAACCGCTCGACGCCCACCCCATTCTCGATCTGATGGAAGCCGGGAACTACTTCCACGAGGGCTACGTCCTGGCCGAGTTGACGCAGGTTCACCAAGAGCTTGTCGGCGAAGGCTTCTGGCTGAAGGAGCGCGACGGCCGCGACCAGCCGGTCGCGCTCTGGAACATTCCGCCGAGCTGGGTCGCGCAGACGCCCGTGCCGGGAACCGAGATCGACTACTTCACGCTTCGCGTCGACGGCGAGATCACGAAGATCCCGGCCGAGGAGATGATCTGGTTCCAGAAGCCGTCCGCGCTCATGCCGTACAAGCGCGGCGTCGGCATCGGCAACGCCCTCGCCGACGAGATGGACGTGGACGAGTACACGGCGAAGATGATGAAGCAATTCCTTGTCGGCGGCGCCATCCCCGACCTTATCGTAACGGCCGACGGTCTCTCTCCCGAATCGACGAAGCGACTCGAAGAGGATTGGATCCAGAAGTCGCAGGGATTCTGGAAGCGGTTCAAGCCCTACTTCCTAAACAAGAAGGTCGAGATCGTGAAGCTGACCTCGACGTTCCGAGAGATGCAGCTCTCCGAGCTTCGCCGCTCGCAGCGCGACATCATCGTCAACACCTGGGGCGTCTCTCCGGAGATCCTGGGGATCGTCGAGAATTCGAACCGCGCGACGATCGAGGGCGCCTTCTTCCAGTTCTCGCGCTGGGTGCTTGTTCCGCGTTTGGAGTTCAAGCGCGTGACGCTCCAGGCCCGCCTCGTGCCGGACTTCGGGGATCCGTCGCTGGTGCTCGACTACATCTCTCCGGTCGAAGAGGACCGCGCGCACATCCTCGACGTGATGAAAACCCGACCCGACGCCTTCCTGATCGACGAGTGGCGCGAAGAGGCCGGACGCGGCGAGCTGAAGGATGGAGCCGGGCAGGTCTTCGCGACGCCGATTACAACCCGCTACGTCCGCGAGCTGGCGCCGGTAGTTGCGCCGCCCGAGCCCGGCGCTGACCCGGCGCCGGCTCCGGACCCCGGCGCGGCTCCGGTCGCGGGTAGCGACGTCGACGAAGACGCCGCGATCACCGGGTCCAACGTCCTCAACGGCGCGCAGGTTACGGCGATCCTCGACCTGATCGTCCGCGTCGCGGAGGGCCAGCTCTCGATCGAGTCGGCCGTCGCGCTTATGGGTGTCGCCTTCGGCATCGGCGAAGAGACGGCACGCGAGATCATCGGCACCCCGAAGCCGCCGCCCGACTCGGACGAATCGGCCAATCTCGACAAGGCGAGGGTCGACGCGATCCGCGCGCTGAAGAAGGCGCGTCTGGTTAAGCAGGACGACGACGACGACGAGGCCGAGGAGCGCGCGAACGCGCTAGTCCGCGCGGCTCGCGACGCGGTCGATCCGGAGGAAGTCGAGGATGAGATGCGGCCGGTCTTGGCCGCGACAGTCCTGCAGTTCGGGGAGGAGGCGCTGACCCAGAGCGAGCTTTCGACCACCTTCGATACGACCGATCCCCAGGTGGCCGAGTACCTTCTAAACGGCTACCGGACCGAGCTTCAGAGCGTCTCGGACACCACGAAGCAGGAGGTCGAGAGAACGATCCGCGACGCCGTGCTCCAGGGCCTCACGCTGGGCGCGATCGTTGCCGCCGTCCGCGCGGTCTTCACCCGTGCCCGCGAGACGCGCTCTGCTACGATCGCCCGCAGCGGCACGGTCCAGGGCGCCAACTTCGGGACCGTGGCCGGATTCACCCAAGCCGGTGTCCCTCTCAAGGATTGGGTGTCGGAGAGGGACGGCGTTGTACGAGAAACCCACATCTCGCTTGACCTACAGGATCCGATCCCGGTTACTGACGACTTCGTGTCGTCCAGCGGCGCCTCGGGTCCGATCCCGGGGCAGCTCGGGACCGCAGCCGAAGACATCAACTGCCGCTGCATCATCCTCGCCGCCGGCTACGACGACGAAGGCAACGCGCGCGCGATCTTCACGACCGAAGAGAAAACCGAGCACTGGAAGACCTTCGAGTCTCTCCGCCAACCGTTCGAAGAGCTGGCGGTCGAGGGCCTTGAGCGAGCATTCCAACGTCAGGAGAGCGCAGTCGTGGCGGCTCTAAAGGGGGCAGCATGAGCGACGTTCGATGGATGTCGGCACGGAAGTTTCGCGAGGGCCTAAAGAGCGGCGAGATCACAGACCAGCGCGAGGTCGGGATCCACGTCGGCTTCAATGCCAAGACCCAAGTGATCCGCCAAGTCGACGACGGCGACGACGCCTCGCGGCAGATGCTCTTCGCGATCAGCTCGGAAGCGGTCGATCGCGACACCGACACCGTCGCAGTCGACGGCTGGGATCTCGCGAACTACCGAAACAATCCTGTCGTCCTGTTCGGTCACAACTATTGGAACAACGACGCTCCCGTGGTCGGCAGGTCGCTGTCGGAGTTCATCGAGAAGAAGATGCTGAAGTCGCTGATGGAGTTCACGCCGCAAGGGGCGGTGCCGCTGGCCGACACGCTCCACGCGCTCTACGCCAACGGCTTCATGCACGCCACCAGCGTCGGCTTCATCGCAACCGATTTCGAATTCGTCGAAGACGATCTGGACCGACCGTGGGGGATCGACTTCCTCGAGCAAGAGCTTCTGGAGTACTCGCTCGTGCCGGTTCCCTCGAATCCCGAGGCGCTCGCCGAGGCGCGAACCGTCAAGGGCATCGACACCGGCCCGCTCTACACCTGGACCGGAGAGATTCTCGACGAATGGAAGGCTCACAAGAGCCAGTCGTTCTGGCTGCCGAAGACACTGTTGCGCCAGATTCGCGCGCAAGCGGATCCGAAGCAGCAAACTACGGCTCAGGTGCCGAAGGGGGTAGACATGCGAAACCGAGCGGCAGCGAAGTTCGTCGAGGCGCTCACGCCCGAGCTGGCGGCGGAGATGGTCTCGTGCTCGATCTCGAACACGGACGGCCTCACCGGCACGTGCAACTTGCCGGCCGGCGACTACTCGTGGATCGGGGACAAGAGCTTCGAGTTCCCCGACGTGGACGGCCTGCTCGCTGGAACGAAGCTGATCGAGCCGCTGGAGTTCAACCCGAGTCAGTGGCAGATCGTTCTCGACAAGGCGGCGGAAGCGGAGCCGGAGACGAAGCAGACCGTCCTGCCGTGCCCGAACTGCGGCGTGGACGTGGAAGTGCGGCTCGAAGAGATCGACGACGACAAGGCCGCAACGGATCTGATCCGCTGCGCCTGCAAGGAGATCTTGGAGCTTCGGGACGGCGAGCTGGTCCTTATGACCGAAGCCGATCCGGACAAGGACGCCGAGCCGGCGTGGCTCGTCTCGCTCCGCGCGAGCGGCGCACCGGAGGCCGTTATCGAGGCCGCGCAGCGCGCTCACGCCAAGTCCGACACGGACGACGACACGGTGGAGCTCAGCGACGAGATGCTCGAAACCCTGGAGCTTCTGGGCGTGGACGTAGACGCCGCGCTTGCGGAAGAGCCGGATGCGAGCCACGATCCGGATACCGATTTGATCGACCTTGAGAGCATCGAGGTCGTCGACGAAGATGGGACGCGCTGCGGCTTGAGTTCCTTCTTCGCACAGCTCCTTCCCGAGAGCATCGATGAAGGCGTAAAGGCCGCGATTGAGAACGTCTTGCAACCAACTTAGGGAGGGAGTCTCGTGGCGAAGGAAATCACGAGAGAGGCAGCGCAAAAGCTGTTCGTCTCGTTGCTGAAAGAGGCCGACGTGGATCTTGGCAGCATCGTAGAGGAGCGACTCAAGAAGGCGCTGGAGCCGCTGGAAGAGCGTCTGCGAAAGCAGAACACGACCAACTTCCAGGACGTCATGCGCGGCCACGGCCGCACGCACGACGAAGAGAAGGAAGCGAAGGCTACGGCGGTTGGTCGGATGGTCCGGCTGCTCGCGATGGCAAAGGGCGATCACGAAAAGGCCCAGACCTACGGCGCCAAGATGTTCGGCGCCGAAGACATGGCCGTGAAGGCGCTGTCGGCCGGGCAGGCCGATGCTGGCGGCTTCCTCGTGTCTCCTGAGTTCAGTACGGAAGTCATCGAGCTGCTTCGACCGGCCTCGGTCGTGCGAAGCCTGAACCCGACGACGCTCCCGATGGACCAGGGCGCGCTTTCGATTCCGAAGCTCACGGGCGGCGCCTCGGCGTCGTACACGGGCGAGGGTCAGAACATCGGGTCGTCCCAACAGACGACCGGGATGCTCGACCTGGTCTGGAAGAAGCTGGCCGCGCTGGTTCCGATCAGTAACGACCTGCTCCGCTTCTCGACCACGAGCCCGAACGCGGACGGCGTCGTGCGCGACGACATCGTCTCGGCGATGGCGCTTCGCGAAGACCTGGCGTTCATTCGCGGCGACGGTTTGTCCGGTACTCCGAAGGGCTTTCGGAACTGGGTGCCCGCTGCCAACGTGATCACGGTCAACGCGACCGTGAATCTGGCGAACATCACCATCGACCTCGGGAAGCTGGTGCTGGCGCTGGAGCAGGCAGACGCACGGATGCTTCGACCGGGCTGGTTGATGTCTCCGCGCACGAAGCAATTCCTGATGACGATCCGAGACGGAAACGGCAATTTCGCGTTCCGCGAGGAGATGCTCGCCGGGAATCTCTGGGGATTCCCGTTCCGAACGACCACGCAGATCCCCAACAACCTCTCGGTTACGGGCTCCAATGAGTCGGAGATCTACTTCGCCGACTTCGCGGACGCCGTGATCGCGGAAGCCTCGGAGATCGTGATCGACGCGAGCCCGAACGCAGCCTACTACGACACCGCATCATCTGCCGTAGTGTCTTCGTTCTCTCGCGACGAGACCGTGATCCGAGCCATCAGTCGCCACGACTTCGGGATGCGCCACGACGCCAGCGTCGCGGTTCTCTCGGACGTGGACTGGGTGTAGGGGAGAGGAGCAGACATGCAGGGATTGAGAGACATCTTCGCTCTGTTCGAAACCGAGCCGATGCACAACGAAGCGTTGCTCACCGCGGGAGCGGGGAACGACGCCGTCGAGGTGGACGGCTTGGCGGTGGACCGCTTCGGCGGCGCAGTAACGGCAGGCGAGGTACGCCTGTCGGATCGTGGAAACTCGGCCGCTGTCGTCGTCGGATACACGACGACACTCGGCAGCGACAAGACGTTCATTCTGGCTATTCAAATCCAAGACTCGCCCAACAACTCGGACTGGACCGATCAGGGCGACCCGCTTACGGATACGATCACCGACCCGACGGCTGGCGCCACCTACACGGGTTCGTTCTCGTTCCGCATCCCGGACTTCCATCTCATGGATCGTTACCTGAGAGGGCAGTTCACGGCGACGCTCTCGGCGGTCAACACCGACACCGTGCTGTACGGTGCCGTGATCGTGGTCGGTAATCTCCAAGAGCTGTAGCGGGGAGATCTGACGCAGTAACCGAGGGTCGGGCGGGAGAGCAGACCGCCCGACCCTTCCAACGCCCCTCACGTATAGGAGCCCAAATGGCCGACACGACCGATCAAGTCGTAGTGCGATTCCTGAAGAGCTGGAAGAATTACAACCAGGGGGAACGCGCCAGCTTCTCGCCAGCGATAGTGAAGCATCTCGTCGACGCTGATGTCGCGAAGCCCGACAAGAAGGGCTCGATCTTTAAGCGCGGCAAGAAGCCGAAGACGGCCGGAGAGAAACTGGATCCGGGTTCCCGTGTCCGCTTCTTCGTGCCGAAAGAAGGCGACGCGATCGGGACCATCGTCAGTGCCGGGAAGGACACCGTGACGGTCGCGTATGACGGCAAGGAGCTGGAGGTGGCGCGAGCCGAGCTGACCTTCATCGCGCCTCCCGAGCCGGAGGCGGAGTCGCCCGCCGATCCAGCGAAGCCCCCGGAGCCGACGGACGAGCCCGACGTGATCGAAGTCGGCGCGCGGGTCGAGTTCCGAGAAGGCGAGCAAGTCGGCATCGGAACGGTCATCGAGATCTCAGGCGATGCTTTCAGCATCGAAACCGAAGAGGGTGCTAAGCACGTCGCTTTCCGCGAGTTCGTCAGGCTCGCCGACGAAGGTGGAGGTGGAGATGGATCCCAAAACGCGAGAGACGACAACCCGCCCTCGAACGCCTGATCGTAAACTGCGCCCGATGGAGGCGCCGTCGGATGCGCAAGGCGGGATCACCGTAGACCCGAAGGCCCCCGGTGCGGCTGCGCTCCACAAGCGGCTTTCGGAGCGACGTCCTCCGGCTGGGTCCAGCGGCCGATCGCGTGCGCCGGGGACGGTCGAGAAGTAGATGTCGATCGCCTCCGTAACCAGCGCCGCGCCGTCTCAGGATCTCACGACCGTTGCGACCGTCGTGGAAGAGATGGAGATGACCTGCTCGCCGGCTGAGCTGCGGACGCTGGAGCGCAAGATCACCTCCGTCTCGGCGCAGATCGCCAGCTATTGCCACCGAGTCTTCGGCGAAGAGCGCGTGACGATGAACCTCAAGGGCTACGGCTCCTCGCTGCTTATCCTCGATCGAGCGCCAATCGTGGAAGTCCTCTCCGTGACGCACGACGGCTCGCCGATCACGGACCACTCGATCGACGACCGCGGCGTCGGCTCGCTCTACCGCGGCGGCGGCTGGACGTGGACGGTCGGCGGCTTCGGCGGTCAGTTCTCGGGCGGCGGCCCGCGCGCTGCGCACCCGCATCCGAATTCGGAGGAGGCTCTCTTTGTCGTAGACGCCTGGGTCGGCTGGATCCTGCCGAGCTTCCCGTCGGACTACACGCCCAACGCCAGCTCCGTGGACATGCCGACCAACATCGAGCAGGCCGCTCTGATCGCGGTCAAGGACGCCTACGATTCCCGAGCAGGGGGAGGTTCACGAGGGAGTCGCGGCGAGATCAGTTCCGTGAAAACCACTGGCGTAGCCATTAGTTACGCGGCGCGGAACGCCTCCGCACTCGCGACCCAAGCGCGCCTCTTGACGGGATTGCCGACCGACGCGGTGGCTCTCCTGCAGGACTACGTCCAGATCAAATGACGCTCAAGGACGACCTACTCCAAGGCGTGGGCGCCCTCTTCGACGACGCCGACTCGCTGCGCGTCGACATCTCATACGTCCAGCCGGGCGTGACGTCCTACACGCCAGGGACCGGCAGCGCGAGCGCGAGTGACTCGAGCCACCCCCTGCGGGGACTCTTCTTCGATTTCAAAGAGACGGACGGCGAAGAGGTGCGGCCGACCGATCGCCGCCTGGAGCTGGACGCCAACGACGTGGCGTTCGTTCCCAGGGCACAGCAGGACTACGTGACGTCGCCCGATCCGGCCGACCCGACCTCGACCATCCGCGAGCAGGTTCACGCCGTGCTGCGCGGACCTCTGGGCGTCTCGATCGTGCTTCACATGCGGCGGGCGACGTAATGCCGATCTCCACCAGGCGCTTTCGACGCGACGCCGCGCGCTGGGGGAAGCAGCTCGACAAGGCGGTCACGACCAGGGCGACGACGCTGGCCGTTCAGGCGCACGGTCGGATCACGGGCAGCACGCATCCGGTCGATACCGGCCGAGGGAAAGCCGGATGGAACGTCTCCGTGGGTACGCCCTCGAAGGCCGAGCCGGGGACCGTAAACAAGGGCCAGATGAAGCTCGGGGAGACCATCTATGTCTCCAACGGCGTCCCGTACCTCCACTTCCCGGAGTTCGGGACGGTCAAGATCACGCCGCGCCTTTTCATCTCCACGGCGCTCTCGTCGATGGGGCTCAGGCCCGCCTTCGCAGTACGCGGTCTGGGAGCTATCGGCTCGACCAATAGGAGTCTTGGCATCTGATGTCGTTCGCCGACACAAAGAGGGCCTTCGAGAGCCGCTACCAGACGCAGCTCGGTATCTCCCGGCCTGGGCTCCCGATCCAGTTCGCAAACGCGGACTTCTCGCGGCCGGAGCGCTCGGAGTGGACCCGGTTCGTCATCACCGAGCCGGACACGGCCAGCCCTGGCGCCACGGGCCAGATCACGATCGGAAGCGCCACGAACGCCACAAGGCGCTACCGTGGGATTGCGATCGTTTCGATCTTCGTCCCAGAGCGAACGGACACGGTCTTGCTGGCGGCGATCGCGGACGACGTGGACGCGATCTTCAGGGGAGCCAATTTCGAGTTTGGAAGCAGCGGACCGATTCGATGTCGGACGCCGCGACTGATCGAGCTGGGTCGGGAGGAAGACGGCTTCTGGCATAGCCAGATCCAGACCGACTACGAACGCTGCATCGTAGGCTAGGAGGAAGTCATGGGGACGATCGACACCAACACACTCTCTGTCCGCGCGATTGAGGAGACGAATTTCGGGGTCACACCCACGTCGCCGACACTTCAAGAGCTTCGCGTCACGGGCGATTCGCTCGTGCCGGCGAAGAACACGATCACGTCGAACATCATTCGCAACGACGCCTCGGTCGACTCGATCCTCCGGACGCTGATCCAGATGAGTGGCGGTCTGCCGATCGAGGTCGTGTACGGCGCCGAGTTCGAACTGTTCCTAACCGGCCTAATGCGATCGACGATCGTGTCGGCCTTCGAGGCCGGAACCATCTCCGTCGCCATCGACACGCCCGGAGTCGGGCAAGCGACGATCACCGGGTCGGGTACGGCCTTCCTTACCAGCCTGACCACCGACGCCGTCGGGGCGATGATCCGCATGTGGGACGACGCGGCGTCGATTGGCGTGGGCAAGATCGAGTCGATCACCGACACGGTCATCGTCGTAACCGACGCCAACTCCAGCTTCTCGGCGGTGACAGGCGACGCCAACGAGCAAGTCGACGTTCGGTACATCCGGAACGGGACGGCGATGCGGAGCTACTCGATCGAAGAGGAAGTGATCTCGGACGCACCCGTGTCTTACTTCGCCGTGTCGACCGGGGCGCGCGTGTCGGGACTCTCTCTGTCGCTGAGCGCCGAGGGGCTACTGACGGGCGAGTGGACGTTCGACGGCCTCGACCTGGTGTCCGACTCGGCGAAGATCTCCGGGTCGACCGTGACGCCCGCACTCGACACCAAGCCGCTGTCGGCGAGCGGAGACGTGAACGAAATCTGGGAGGGCGAGGTTTACAATAACTGCATCACCGACCTCTCGATCTCCATCACGAACAACCCGCGGACCCAGGCGGTCGTCGGCCAGGTCACGCCCAAGGGGATCGGGTTCGGTCGCTTCACACCGACCGGAAGCGTCTCCTTCTTCAAGGCCGACAACGTGCTCCTGGACAAGCTCCGCAACCACACCGCGTCCGCGATCGACATCTTCGGGACCGATCAGGATGGCAACCTCATCATCATCTCGATCCCGCAGATTCGCTACACGGACGGCGGTGACGAGAAGAGCGGCCCAGATTCGGACGTCATGTTCGCGTCGGGCTGGGGAGCCGAGCGCGACCCGAACATGGGTACTGCCGGGCACATGATGCAGTTCAGCCTCTTCCCTGCTGCCAAACTGACGTAACCGTCCGCTCTGTGGGGGGCGGTGGTCGTGGGGTGCAGCCGAACGCTGGCGCGCCAGCGCCCGTCCTGTACCCTGCGACTTGTCCCCCACAGTTCCATTTATCGT
>SDBV01009116.1_pt1 | contig 13245 bp, 9 predicted proteins | sample 2277081 | NCBI WGS metagenome assembly SDBV01 (sample SAMN10402039, study PRJNA504765) | marine sediment metagenome | isolation source: marine sediment core GS10_PC15, 223 cmbsf | place: Arctic Ocean: Southern Knipovich Ridge | collected 2010
GCTGATTCGCAGTAATCACCATTGATCGCATTACAGTTATGGATAAAAGCATCCGGATCGGACTCTGTAGAAGGGAGGAGGGATGCAGACATAGACTCTGCTGAAAGGGGATAAGCGCTGCAAATGAACAACGCAAATAAGAAACTCAGGATCTTCATGACACTCCTCGCAGGATCTTTATCGATCTTTTAAGATAAAAACCGTATCACAATGTCAAAAAAATCAACAGAGTAAATTAATTCGTATAGCTATAGCCAGACAATGAATCAGAGCACAACCCTCTCAATACCATGAACTGCATTGCTTTTGTGAAAGTCATCGTACTTATAAGCGAGGGGGAGATCTTAAGAGTACATTGGGGATTCGGTTACCCTCGATTCGGTATTGCGAAACCTGGGAAGAGTGGCCATTACTTGGTCATCTAGCACCGCTACCCATCCCTAGCTCCTATCCTCCCTCTTCAGTTTCTGGGACAGGGGGAAGCGAAATACCCGATTTTGGAATTGGCTTCATGAACGGGATTTGGAATGATTTCTTTTCTATAAAGATCTCTTTTTGGTAGGGTAATTTTTCTGTTAAGGCCCTACATAAGGAGAAAGTGATGAAAAAAGGGGTTCTCATCTGGTTCTTGTTGGGTTTCTGCTCTCTTTGGGCAGACCCGGTGTCTTCTGTTTTGTTGTCCACAACAGAGGCTGATCCTGATGCATTTGTGGAAGGGTGCTGCAATGTCCTCAATGGAGAATATTGTGAGTCGACAACGGATCTCATTTTACATGGTCCTGATCTCTTACCTTTGCAGAGGTTCTATACGAATAAGAATTACCACACCGGTGAGGGGCAGGGGGGATGGAGGATCTTACCCCAATGTTACTTAGTTCTAGGCCAGGATCCTAAGGGCAAGAAGTGCAAAATCGGAGGGGAGGAGTTTGGATGGGTCTACGCCTATACGGGTGAAAGATCAGGGGGAATTCTCACCTATAGTGGATGGAAGAAAAAAGGGGGAGATATTAAAGATCTTCTTTGCATTCAAGCGATTGCAGATGGGATTGGGATGGTAAACTCCTATTCTGGAGAGATGAATGGACAGACCAACCATCTAAATAATCGAATCGATTGTACTGGGAATACGATCACTCTCACTTTGGGAGATGGGACAAAGAGGATCTATGAGCGAGTTTCAGAGGTTCCTACAGAACTCTTTGGAGAGGAGCTTCTTCCAGTTTTGGCTAATCGAGTCGTTTCTCCCGAGTATTTCCATCTCGTTTCTGAAATCCTTCCAAGTGGGAATACCATCTATTTTGCCTATGACGAAGAAGGCCATCTTGCTTCAATTGAATCTCGCGATTGTGAGGGAGAGAAAGTCCACTCGTGGATCAACTTCTCATACGAATTTGGTTCTGAGGGAGCTTCGGTATTTGTTACAACAAGTGAAGGAAAAACTCTTCTCTATGAATTTGCAAAAATCTCCTCCAAAAACAGTTCCATGTATCTTCTGAAAGAGGTTACAGGATCTCACCTCAGGCCTATCTCTTACGAATATGCTGAAGAGGGGAACCAATTTTTTCTAACTAGAAAAAACCTACCAGAAGGGAGGTTTGTTGGGGTCGAGTATGACAGACATGGGCGCGTTGAAAGGTTGCAAGTTCCTCATGCAGAATCGGGAGACCCTACCCCGTTGCTGTGCTTTACCTATGGGAAGGGTTTTACTGATGTGACCAATATAGGGGGGCAAAAAACCCGGTATCATTACGACGCTAGTCTTCAACTAACTAAGATGGAACTTTTTGACGAAAAAGGGGGGCTCTATCGGATCGATCAGAAAATGTATGGAAAGACGAGGAGGGATGTTACTCAGTTAGTAGCTCGCTCAGTTTCTAATGGCCTTGGAGAAGTACTCTCCTTTCGGGCTTTTCACTATGATGATCGAGGAAATATCCTAGAGGAAAAACTCTATGGAAATCTGACTGGAGGCAGTGATAAGTCCCTTGAGGTTGATGGAAAAGGGTTTCTCACCCAACCAGATGAAGAAGAGTGCCACGTCAAGACGTTTACCTATTCAGATGATGGGTATAATCTCCTCACCTCCTTGGGAGATGCAAAAGGGAATAAGACGACTTTCGCATATGAAAAACAGAGCAATCGCTTACGTAGAAAGCTGATTTACGAGAGAGAATATGTCCGTAAACGGGAATTTCGTTTTTATAACAACGATGGGGCCTGTACGCAAATACTGGAGGATGATGGGACAAGAGATGAGATCTCGAACCACGTAGCACCCAATAGGAGACGTACCAAGAAATTTCAGCCCAAAGAGGAACTTCCAGGAGTGGGGCTTCCTCTAATTATTGAGGGGTATTATTATGACCGTGTCAAAGGCGAGGATTCTCTCATTAAAAAACTGGTCAATACCTTCTCCTATGAAGGAGACCTACTTTCTTGCGAAACATACGATGCTAACGGGGAAGCTGCCTATATCACGCATAAAACGTACGATTGTTATGGCCAAACCCTCTCTGAAACAAATCCAGAGGGAAGAACAGTTTTCTATTCTTACGATGGGGTGGGAAACCGCATCTCTCTTACGGCTACCCATCTCAATAAAACTGTAGAGACTCGATTTGATTTTCGCAACCAGCCTATTGAAATCGTAGAAAAAGCAGGGGAGCTTCAGGCAATCCAGCAATTTTCGTACGACTCTTTGGGTAGAAAGGTTACGGAAACTGACAGGTTTGGGCAGACAACTCACTTCGTCTACGACTCTTTCGATCGGATAACTCAGGTCATCCATCCTCAAGTATTGGATGAGCACGAAACACCCGTGACCCCTACTTTTTCTTACACTTACAACATTTTTGGGAATGTCCTAACTACGGTGGATCCAAAAGGATATGTAACAGAAAAGCAGTACAATCTCCGTGGAGACCCGACAAAAATCTACTACCCCGATGGAACTTTTGAACTCTTCAAATATGACCCTGAGGGGAGCTTGCACCGTACGTGCACTCGGGATCAGCGGATCACTGTGATTGAGTATGACTATCTGGGTAGGGTGGTTCATGAGGAGATTTCTACAGCAGAAAAGGATGGAGTGGGAGATTACCTCAAGACACGACGTTATGTCTATGAAGTTTTTGATCTAGTGAAAAAGGAAGATGGACTTAGACACACTCAGTTTATCAATGATTACGCAGGAAAAATAGAAATAAAAGTTGAATATTGCGATAGAGGAAATGGAAGAGGATGGGGAAAGACAGAGGAAACTAGGAGAACAGAATTCCTCTACGACTCTTTAGGACGTGAGTATGGGAAGAAAATTTGGTTTGATGTAGGTCCAAATGATTACTCTTTTGAGTGCCAAGAGTATGATTTGTTGGGAAACATTGTGGAAAAAAGAATCGAGGATGCGAGTGGAAATATCTTACTTCTCAAGAGTTTTCTCTTTGATGAAGCTGGGCGGTGCATTCTAGAAAAGACTGTTCGAGATGAGCAAGACCTCGAGCTTCTAAGGACAACCTACGATCCATTTGGAGAACCAATCTGTTTTGAAGATTCCTTGGGGAATAAAACAGAGATTTTACTCGATTATGGAAAAGAGGTCTTAGAAAAAACAGTCGTAAATCCCCTTGGGATGCAAACCATCTACACCTTCGATGCTTTGGGTAGAATGAGCGCCCTTGTAAAAAAAGACTCTCAAGGGAGGTTACTTGCCGAGCAAAAGATGTTCTACGATTCTGTAGGGAACAAAGCAGTTGAGAGGCATGCAGTATTGGTAAATGGCAAACAAGTCGGAGTTCAACAAACCAGGTGGGTATATGGACCTTCAGGTAGGCTTGAAGAGCTCATTGAAGGCGACGGTTCTTCGGAAGAGAGAACTACAAGCTATAGATACGATTCCAAAGGAAAGTTGGAGCAAAAGTTTTTGCCTGGGATCTCTGACCCTTTAGTATATTTCTGTTCAGATAGTGGAAAGATTGCGGCGCTTGAGTACACGGAAGGGAAAAAGGAGCTTCTGAAAAATTGGCTCTCGTATGATACGTTCGGCAATTGTACATATGCTACCACCAAAGACCGAAAAATAATATCGAGAGAGTATGATGTTTTCAATCAAGTTGTAGAGGAAAGAGTAGATGATGGGGGAACACTCTACACTCTTCAATTTCAGTATGACCGAAAAGGAAGAATCAAAAAAATCACCCTCCCTGATAGTTCTTCGATTGCATATGTATATGATGCAGCTTTTGGACGTGAGGTGAAAAGAATATCCGCCAATGGTGAAGAACTTTATGTCCATTCCTACAATTCCTATGATCTCTCTGGGAAGATTTCTGAGGAGACATTGATCGGATATGGAGAGGATTGTGAATGGGAATACGATTTAGCTGGACAGGTTGTTGCTCGAAGAACTTTTTTCTACAATGAACAAGTGCCTGAAGGAGGGTATAACTCGTGTGGAGCTCTGCTCGAGGTAGAGCGAACAGGGGAATTTCCTGTTGAAAGTACCAGATACGAGTATAATGGACTTTCTCAGCTAACCTTTGAAAAGAACGGAGGAGAAAGTACCTTTTCCTATGATTCAGTTGAAAATCGACTGACTAAAGATGGAGATGAGCTCTCCTATAATGCCTTGAATCAACTGCGTTCTTCTTCTTGTGGAGAATATACTTACGATGCTCAGGGGAATCTCATTTCGATTGTGGAAGGGGAAAGGGAGAAAACTTTTACTTGGAATGTTGTCTCCCAACTTGTCTCTGTGACGAATGCTGATGGGGAGAATATCCTTTATTCATATGATGGTTTTGGAAGAAAGCTTATAAAAGAATCTGCACACAAGAAAGAGAGATCATTCTACCTCGGCAATCATGAACTGGGGACGTTGGATGAAAAAGGGAATATCCAGCGGTTGAGAATTCCGGGAATTTCAGGGGACACTCTTTCCCAAAAAAGTGTCGCTTTTGAAATAGATGGAGAAGTCTACGGGGTTATACATGATCTTGCTGGAAATGTTGTGGCCCTCTTTGATCCCTACATGAGGGAAGTCGTGGAGAGTTATGCCTATACCGCCTATGGGCAGGAGAAGATTTTTAACTTTCTACAAGAAGAAGTTCCGTTATCAGAGGTAGGGAACTTATGGCGATTTGCGGAGAAACCAATTGACGAAGCATTGGGATTCATCGATTTTGGATTTCGTTACTATGATCCTTTCCATGGTCGGTGGATCAGCTGTGATCCAACTGGATACCAAGAGGGACCAAACTTATACTCTTACTGTAAAAATTCTCCCCTCAATGCATTTGATCGTTTTGGTTTAGAAGCAGAAAGGGACTCCTCAGAATTTGAAGGGTATTTCTATGGTGAGGTTGAACCGCATTGCTTTTGTGAAAGTCATCGCACTTGTAAGCGAGGGGGAGATCTTAAGAGTACATTGAGGATTCGGTTACCCTCGATTCGGTATTGCGAAACCTGGGAAGAGTGGCCATTACTTGGTCATCTAGCACCGCTACCCATCCCTAGCTCCTATCCTCCCTCTTCAGTTTCTGAGACAGGGGGAAGCGAAATACCCGATTTTGGAATTGGCTTCATGAATGGGATTTGGAATGATTTTGATTTGGCAATGGACAGTGCCCTCTATCTTTCAAAGTTGATAGGAGGGTATAACATCCTTTTAGCTCACAATGCAACCCATGGAAAGCTAGCGGATTCTGTGGAGTACTGTATGGGAGCAAGATATCTTGCAACAGACCCTGTTCGTCAATTGCATGCTATGTGGAATAGTTATTTTGAAAAGAGCTCTGAATTTGCAAGATTTCTCATGGTTTGCCATAGCCAGGGGGCAATCCATGTGAGAAATGCTCTTCTCGACTATCCTCCCGAGTACGCCAAGAGAATTGAAGTAGTAGCGATCGCTCCAGGAGGCTATATCTATCAACAATCGTGCGCGCAGGTCACCCACTACCGGAACGGCTCCCCTTTAAGGGACCCCGTCGGATACTTAGACTGGAAAGGGGCAAAAAGAGAGAAGGAGACGATTGTGGAACTCCGCTCTCACCCTTCTGCAAAATCCTTCGATCATGAATTCCAAAGTCCTTCCTACAAAAGGGTATTAGGGGATCGTTTGAGAGAATTTTTATCTGGAGCTGGATGGTGAAATATCTACTTATCTGCATATCTATTTTTTTAGGAGCTTGTTTCCTATTTTCCTTTTTAGGACCAAGCTATCAGCCATCACCTGCAGAAAAGGCTGTAAATACAGCTATGGGTCGGAATACAAAAAAATTATCCAAAAAGCATAAAATGCATCCCATGGGAGTAACAGTTGCTATGCCGGGGGGCGATATACAATACTTGGAAATCCATTTCCAAGTTCCTGGTCCATTATCAAAAGAAGATATTCGGAAATTGTTAGTTGATGCAGCCCATGATTTTCTGACTGATCTTAATAATGATAGTGAGTTGTGTTCCTGCTTAGATGGAGAGTGTCTATCAATCGAAAATGTTGGAATTACTCTGTTTTTTATTGATTCATTTCGAAATGATTTGTCAGATCCTCACATCGGAATCGCACATGTTCGGAGAGGAAACATTGAGTACAACATATTGGATGAGTACTATGACGAGGAAATTCATAGGGATATTCCCTATTATAAATATACTTATGAGGAAACGTACGAGGAGGCATTGAATGAATTGCGCAAATGTGGGTAGGGTTTTGGGAATCTTGCTGTTGTGTGGGGTTTCCTCTTGTACTAGTGTCCAAAAAGAGTGTTCTCCTGAGGAAAGAGTCGTGAATAGGGCAATGAAGCGGAGTGTGCGTCTTCTGAAGAAGCGATATCCCGTCCGGGTGATGGACTATTCGGTTGATTTGGATAAACCAGAGTATTTCCAGTTGCAGTTGCAAGTAAAAGGTCCTTTGTCTCGAGTGGAAATTCGAGCCCTCCTTGAAGGGATTACCGAGGATTTTCTCGAGGTGGTAAATTCCGATCTGAATCTGTGTACTTATATGAGCAACTATTGTGTACCAGGGGACCAAGTGGGTGTTACCCTGATGCTTGTCGATTCCTCCAAAGCAGATCTCTACAGTCCTGATAGTGGGATGGCATTTCTAGATAAAGGAGATTTCAAACTTACTACTCGCTATCTCAAGTATGACGAAGAGAGTCAAGAATATATTACAACTCTTATGTCAGAAGTTGGGGAGGGGATTTTTCTCTGATAGCGGATACGGGCACGTTTACGGGTGTGTGATTTGGGGTTGCTGAGAGGGGGGAAATGGGGTACTATGGTCAGTTATTTGACTATTCGGTGGGATGGATATGCTCCATTTATTTCGTAAGTACCAGAAATATATCTTTTTATTCACGACGGTGATCATTGTCACGAGTTTTGTCTTTTTTGGGACCTACCGTGCATTTGCCCCTTCTGGGTTACACCAGGAGGCAAAGGGGCCTGTTGTGCTGGGTACGCTTGACGGGAAGAAGATCTCACAAGCTCGATTTGAGCAGATGTCTCAGTTTCTCTCTTCTGAGGGGTGGCTTGGAGGAGGGAAAAGACCTTTTGCAGGCAACTTCCTGAATGACGGGATCATCTCCGGAGAGCTGCTTGGTGTGTATAGTGGGTTTGGGGCGACTCTTCCTGAGGAGGCAAGAGAGGAGCTTTCATCCCGCTTGGAACGGGAGAAAAACTACGAGCTCTACCAACACCCCCACAACTCAGCCATCTCCTTGCGCAATCTCTACTCCCTCTTTGCTCCAGAGCTTTTAGAAAAACTCCAAGCGTTGCAAGAGTCCGATGATCCGATTGAATCGTTTGGCGCTCGAGTCGACCTACTTTTAGGGCAGCAGAATCTTCCTCCCTCTTACGTGACCCAGGTGCTTCGCTACCAAGAGAGAGAGAATGGGAAGATTCCAGCCGATCCACGTCTCATGAAAGATGAGATCACCCTCTTTGGGTACCGTGATATGACCGATTGGTTTGGAGAGGCCTTTGTCGAGTATGCGACGAAAATCGTTTTTCAAACGGCAGCTATGGCCCGGCAGCAAGGGTATACTGTCTCCTATGCTGAGGTGTGGAGCGATCTTCTCTACCAAAGTGAGCAGGCCTTCGACTCGATCCGGGGGCGTCCGAACCTCGCGATTTCAAGTGGTGGGGAACTCCTCTATCTCTATATGCGACAAAATGGACTCACAGAAGACTCTTTAACCGCTCTTTGGAATGAGATCCTCCTTTTTAAGCGCCTTTTGCATGATGTGGGGGATGCCTCGATTGTCGATACGCTTCCGATGGAAGAATTCTACTCGTATGCCCATGAGAATGCGACCGTTGCTCTCTATCAGATGTCTGAAGAGTTCCGTTTCCATACCCTCGCTGATTTGCAGGAATTTGAAAGTTATCTCGAGGGAGTTGGAGAAGTACGTACCTCACCTCTCGATCTCCCTTCCCAATCGGCTCCGATTGCAACTGTTGAAGCAATTGCCCCAGAGCTTGTTGGAAGGCGGTACCGTCTTTACGTGACCGAAGTAGCCCCAGAGGTTCTCCAAGCTAGGGTTGGGATTAAAGAGACGTGGGAGTGGGAACTCGATCCTCAAAATTGGGCTCTCTTAGAGAATGAATTTCCAGAACTTGCCGAAAAGAAGGGGAGTCATTTTGAGATTTTAGAAGGACTCCCTTCCAAGCGGAGGACTGCTCTCGATGCCTTTACCCGAAAACAGATTGCAGAAAAACACCCCGAGTGGATAAGTGAGAGGTTCCAAGAAGGTCAGATGGAAGAGCACGATCTTTTTCTGTCTGCCACTTCAACTCTCCCTTTTGCAGGGCTCTCCAACCCTGCGGCATTCCTCGCTCTTATTGAAAAGGAAGATGAAATCACAGGCTATACCCAGGATGGGGTCTACCACTACCGGATTTTGGTTGCCGATCGAGAGGATGAAAAAGAGGTTCTTACCTACAAAGAGGCCAAGAGAATGGGAGTCCTCAAGACGCTTTCTGAGAGGCTTGATGGGGTGATGTTGGCTAATCGCGTGATCGAGGCCCTCTCTTCTCTCGAATTGAAAGATCAAGGCCACTATGCCCCCCACCGTTTTGCCTCCTACTTAGAAGCACACGCGACAAAGGCTCCAGAGGGGGATTTAGCCAAACAGTGGAAAGTTGTGAGAAAGGAGACGACCCTGACCCGTTCTGCCCCCTCTTTCCTCTCTCTTGAAAGAGCCTTGCAAGCTACTCCTGAGACCCTGTCTGAAGTAGCTGTCGATGAGAAAGAAGGTGCCTACCGGTTTCAGTTTCTAGAGAAAAAGCACGATACTACAATCCCTCTTCAGAAGGTATTGCAAGCGCAAGCGCTCCTTTCTCAAGAGAGTCGAGGCCATTTTCTCGAAGCACTCATTCCCCTGATTTAAGAGATGTTAGAAGAAATTGTACCACTAGAGCCGGTTCATTTTTTTGGCTTCCAAGTCGATGTTCCCTATACTCAAGCGGGGAAACTCACCAAAAAACACCGCCTCCCCGATCTCTCCTCTCTCCACAATATGCACCCCTTTGCTGACGTCTCGATGGGGTGGAATGAGTTGGGAATCTACCTCCACTTTACAATTGAGGGGAGCTTCCGTCACCCAGATTTTCCTGGCATCCGCTCAGGAGATTCTATAGAGCTATTTTTCGATACTCGGGATGTGAAGACAACTGCCTATAATACCCGCTTTTGCCACCATTTTTACTTCCTTCCCATCTCGGTGCAGCCAAATGGTGAGGCGATCCAAGCGGGGGAGATGACCCGTTTTCGAACAGAAGATACTCACGAGCTATGCGATCCTGACCTTCTCCAGATTGAGAAGAAAAAAGGAGGAAAGTTTGAGATTTTCCTTCCAAGAGAGACGCTTTATGGATATGATCCTACCCAGTTCTCGAGGATTGGCTTTACCTATCGGATCAATCGAGTGGGGGGCGCGGTCCAATATTTTTCCGCAAATGAGGGAGACTTCTCTATTGAGAAACAACCCTCGCTCTACGCAAGTATGAGGTTAGTGAAATGAAGTATACAGAATCACACGAATGGATTGAGATCGAAGGCGACGTTGCAACAGTAGGGATCACCGACCATGCACAAAAAGAGCTCGGAGACGTGGTCTATGTCGAACTCCCAACCGAAGGGCATACTGTCAAAGCAGGGGAAGAGATCGTCGTTCTCGAATCGACAAAAGCCGCAGTTGACCTCTACTCCCCCCTCTCGGGCGAGATCAGCAAGATCAACACTACCCTTCGAGAGTTTCCTGAGAAAGTGAACCAATCGGCCCAAACCGAAGGGTGGCTCTTCAAACTCCGCATTACACAACCCGAAGAGGTCAACTCCCTCCTCTCCGAAGCCGACTACCAGAACCTCCTCTAATCAACACCCGATCACGTCCTGCGCATCCATCACCCATACATCTGGCGGGAGTTTGAGACGGGACGGTTTTTCCGGGACAAATAGTACGTAATGCACTTTGAGATTTTCTGGGCGGGGAATGGGCGGGATTCCTTTTGCGCGCAAGGTATGGATCTCTCGTTCAATCCAATCCTTTGTGGGTCGGTTTGTGGTCCATTTTGCCTCTCCAAGTAGCAGCTCCCTTTTCTCTTCTGTCAAAGAGACAAAATCCCATTCATGTCCTTGTCCCTGCCAGTATCTCCCTGCCTCTGTACAACTAGATCCCATTTTTTTCGCGTTAGCAGGGAAAGAGGAGCGGCATAACTCTTCCCAGGTGATCGAAAAAAGGTGGGGCAAAGAGTTTTTGAGGTAACGGATCATTTCCCTTTGATTGGCATAAGCAAGTTGACTCCTTTTCGGGGCCACTACTTCAAACCAAAAGCGGACAAAGGGATCTTTGATTTTGTAGAGAGCCTTTTTGGACTCTTTTGCACTCTTCCCATAGGGAACCTCTCGATAAATCAGATCGAGATCTTGCAATTGTTGCATGCAGCGAGAGAGTGAAGTGGCTGGCTTTTCTATCCGAGCGGCGATTTTGGAAAGACGGTGAGCTCCAAGTCCTATGGCGTCCAATATGGGGCGTAAGACCATTGCAGAAGGGGTTTCCTCAAGCAACAACCGATTGGGCTCTTCCTGCAAGGGGGCCATCGGTTCCAAAACTAGGTCACAGATTGATTCATATAGATCTCCTTCACAGCGAGAAACAAGCTCCCAGTAGCGGGGGATTCCCCCCCACACTGAGTAGGCCTCTATAACGTCTCGCGCTTTTTTGACCTGTAGCGCATCGCCCATATAGGCAATCGGTATTGGCTGTAGCTTAAAGAGCTCATGTGCTCTTCCATAGAGAGGTGCGTTAGGGGCCAAAACGGCCCCTTGCATCATCCGTTGAGAAGATCCACATAGTGCCAACAAGAATTTGGTATTTTTAATCTCCCGATCGATAAAGCCTTGCAGGACACTGGGAAGCTCGGGAGAAGAGGCGACTAGGTAGGGTAGTTCGTCTATCACAAAAGGGCCTCGCCAGCCACTCTGTTTTGCCTCTTTTGCAAGCCGGTGGAATAGGGAACGCCAATCGGGATAGTCGACATCGGCAAAGCCTGGAAGACGATCGGCAAGAGCTAGAGCTAGATACTTCCGTTGGACAGCTGCCGATGACTCATCTGCAACGAAGTAAGCACCGTGATGCTTCGTTGTCCACTCAAGCAACAGACGTGTCTTTCCTATCCTTCGGCGTCCCCAAATAACGGCTAGCCCTCCCTCCTTAGAGCGAGCCAACCGGTCCAGTCGCTTCATCTCCTCAACTCTGTCTATGAATCTCATAGCCCTAATTATGCATCAAAACATTATGTTTTCCAACATAATAATCACGAGCATAAAAGTTCACTCATCGCACACAAAATTTCAGGCATTTCTGCCTCAAAAAATCTATATTATTCGAGTGAGAGCAAGAAGTATTCCGCATATACGAGCCGTTGCGAGCTTCGGCGAGTTCCCCCCACGCGATCGGGCCGAGGCGGTAGCCGAATGCCGATGTGACTGGCATTTTTCTAGTTAACCTGAGTTCGGTTTTGATCTCCCTGATCTTCAGGAATTTTTTTCAGCGGGAATTGCTGGCGATAATCTAAATTTTTAAAATAAGTGGACTATGTATGGGATGTGTGGATTTCTCTATTGTATATTATTATGTAATGATGTAACATTACATTATGACGTTGAGAATTTTGCTAGGTGTATTTTTGCTGTTTTGCTCATTCCAAGACTCTAAGGTTTGGGTGTTTGCATATGGAAGCTTGATGCATGAGGGGTCGGCAAGTAGGACCTTGAGCAGGGAGGCTTTGGAGAGTAGGCGGCCTGCAGTTGCTTATGGGGTCAAACGAATTTATAATCGGCAGATGCCAGAAGAGCTCATCATTCCACGATTTGGGCCTCTTGCAAAGCCATCAGATCGGGCGGCTCTGAACGTGAAGCAGACGGGTCAGGATTCTGATCGGGTGAATGGGGTTCTGGTAAAAGTCTCTCATGAGGAACTTAGGCGGTTGGCTGAACGGGAAATTGGATATGACCGTATTCAAGTACCGGTCACTTTCTGGGGGGAGGAGGCAACTTCTTCTCCATTTATGGCCTATTCTTTTTCTGCTCCAGATACCAAACCTCTTACAAGTCGGGAGATCACTCCTATTCCGGGGTATCTTGAGCTTGTAGAGGAGGGGGCAGCTTCCTATGGACCTACCTTTCTCCGGCAGTATCTTCAAGAGACCTTTCTTGCCGACGAACAAACCCCTCTCTTCACAAGAGAAAACATACAAGATCCTCGCCCACGTCAGTAGAATAAATAAGTGGTTATCTAAAGCAACTTATCACAAGTTACTTAAAACCAAAAATCTATAAATTCTTGATTCCTGAGCTTTATCAACCTGAATTCCCGAAAAATATAACTACACCCTATCTTTGGTCATCGTAACCATCTTGAAATTAGAGTGATTTTGTTTTCAAGAGGGTTGCTTTTTTTTCGAAACATAGTTACAATTCATCTCACACAACTATGGAGGCAGAAAAATGGCCAAGCTCAGTTATCATCGCAACAAAAAGACAGGTGTTACATATGTGTATTCCATCGAAAAATGCTATTGGGACAAAAAGAAGAAGAGTCCAAGAAATGAACAAGTCTATTTAGGTAAACTCGATCCACAAACTGGAGAAATAATCCCCTCTAAGCGTCGAAGTAAGATCGTGAAACGAGCTGCTTCAGCACCTGATGTCACCGTTACAGCTAGGATTGCAGGTCCCCACCT
>SDBV01009117.1_pt1 | contig 13245 bp, 12 predicted proteins | sample 2277081 | NCBI WGS metagenome assembly SDBV01 (sample SAMN10402039, study PRJNA504765) | marine sediment metagenome | isolation source: marine sediment core GS10_PC15, 223 cmbsf | place: Arctic Ocean: Southern Knipovich Ridge | collected 2010
AACCAGATTGTGAACTTTTTGATGCTACTTGTGGGGGTTTAGGATTAACTGGTATTATAACCAAAATTAAACTTCAACTTTATGATTTACCTTCAGACAGAATCATTATAGAAACAAAAAAAGCCGATTCAATAATGGATTCAATAAAAATATTTGAAAAAAATTCTGATGCAGAAATACTTTATGGTTGGCATAATGGTTCAATAATTAAAAATTTTGGAAAGGGAGTTGTAACAGTAGGATCATTTTCAAAAGGATTTCTAGATAACAATTTAACAATTCCAAAAAACACATCTAGTAAAAAAGTTCAATTTCCAATATCGTTTTGGGGAAAATTTACTACATCATTGTTTTTTTCAATCTATCGAAACCTGCAATTACGTCATAAAAAAATAGAAAAAAATGTTTTTAATAGTTTTTTTCCATTAACAGGTAAAGCACAATGGTTTCAAATTCTTTATGGAAAAAAAGGATTCAGAGAATATCAAACCCTTGTATCTAAAAATAATATTAAAGAATTTATTCAAGATCTTACTAGTTTAGTTAAAAAAGAAAAACCAAATCTAAACATAATATCACTTAAACCCTTTAGAGGTAATCAAAAATTCTTGCAATTTTGTGGAGATGGAATATCGATTGTTTTAGACTTTCCAAATTCTTCCTCAACTAGTCAATTTCTTCCTAAAATTGATGAACTTGTCATGTCTTATGTCGCCATTCCTAACATTACAAAAGATTCAAGACTTCCGAAAAGTGTTGTTGAAAAATGTTATCCACAGTATGATGAATTTCGAAATATCCTAAAAAAAATTGATCCGGATAGAGTTTTTAAATCGCACCTCTCTCAACAATTAGGTTTATGACATTCATTGTTGTTGGTGCATCTGCGGGATTAGGTAGGTCCCTTGCAGAAAAATTTGCTTCAGAGAAAAATGATCTAATTTTAATTTCATCTGATATTAGGGATTTAATTCCATTAAAATCTGATCTCGAAATTAGATTTAAAGTGAAAATCATACCCATTGAAATATCTTTTAAAAAAATACCTGTAGATTTTACTGAAATCACTCAATCACTAAATCATCTATCCCCATTAGAAGGAATACTTCTTCCCATTGGGTATACAGATACCAATGATGCTCCTGGAGCAGATGATGCTATGACAATTGAAATTTTGAATACCAATCTAATATCCGTATGTCTGATAGTAAATCACTTCTTAAGTTCTTTAAAAGAAAGAAGATCTGTCATCATAGGTTTTGGAAGTGTTGCTGCAATTAGGGGTAGAACGCGAAACGCTACTTATGCTGCATCAAAAAGGGGATTAGAAAGTTTTTTTGAAAGTTTAAGACACTCAACTCAAAATTCAAATGCAATAGTTCAATTCTATATTTTGGGTTATCTTGATACAAACCTTTCATTTAGTGATCATAAAACAGTTTTTTTTAAACGTGCAGATGTAAAGAAATTATCCTCTATCATCTATTCAAACAGATTCAAAGATTTCGGAATTGCGGTGTATCCAAATACGTGGAAATTGGTTAGATTGCTTCTACCCTTTATTCCTTGGAATATTTTCAAAAAAATAAATATCTAATTAGAATTAATTTTTGTAACATAATTTATTTAAAGGTATCAATCTATAAGTAGATAGTTTTTAAAAAAGATTGATAAATAGTACGATTTAGAAGAAAAATATGAAAATTATTATTACTGGTTCAGAAAGCTTTGTAGGCAAAGAACTCATTTCACAATTAAAAAATAATGGTTTTGAAATTATTGGTTTTGATTCTATCAACGTTCAACCAAATGATTATGAATTTCATCAAATCGATATCAGGGATTCACATATTGATAAATTAATTCCTGAAGGAATTGATGCACTAATTCATTTGGCCGCTTTATCAAGAGATCCTGATTGTAGAGGAAAAGCATACGAGTGCTTTGATGTCAACGTGATGGGAACTTTGAATTTAATTAATGCTGCATCAAAGAAAAAAGTAAAGCAGTTCATATTTGCATCAAGTGAATGGGTATATGATGAGTTTAAAGAAGATGAGACCAAAGATGAAGATGGATTCATAAACATAGCTAACCATTATTCGGAATACGCTCTTTCAAAATTGGTCAGTGAGGCAAATTTACGCCAAAAACACGATCAAGGATTTTGTGATGTTACAATTCTACGGTTTGGAATAATCTATGGGCCTAGAAAACAGAATTGGGCTGCAGTGGAGTCACTGATGAGTACAGTGAAAAATCAATCTGAAGTTAAGGTCGGATCTCTCAAAAATGCAAGGCGTTTTATTCACGTATCTGACATTGCAAATGGAATAAAGAAATCAATGGGTTTGAGTGGTTTTAATATACTCAATTTAACTGGAAATAAATTAATTACATTACAAGAGATAATTGAAACAAGTCAGGCTATTTTAGGAAAATCTGTTAATGTTATTGAAACAAATCCCTCTCAAATTAATATAAGAAATCCATCAAATAATAAGGCCAAAAAAGTGCTTGATTGGAATCCTAGAACCACTCTAGAAGAAGGATTAAAAACAATTCTTAAATTCATTTAGGATTGAATTATATATTTAAAATCAGCCACTTGCAGCAAATGGAATTACCAAACAAAAACATTCGTAGAACTATTATTGAAATGGTCAGCCAATCAGGTGCTGGTCACACGGGTTCAGCATTGTCTATGGTGGAGATACTAAACACTGTTTATAAAAATGTGAATTTATCAAAAATAAAAAATAATGACTCCGATCGAGATAGAGTTATTCTGAGTAAAGGTCACGGTACCTCATGTCTGTATGCAGTTTTGTTTCATCATGGTTTACTCGATAAATCTCTAATTGATACTTATTTTAAAAATAACACCTTATTAGCAGGTCATGCAAGTCATCATGTTCCCTTTGTGGAACACTCTACTGGTGGATTGGGACATGGTTTGCCAGTTGGGACCGGTATAGCAATTGGAATGAGATCCAAAAAAATCAATTCTAAAGTTTTCGTTATTTTAGGTGATGGAGAAATGCAAGAAGGTGCGAATTGGGAAGCCATTATGCTTTCGGGTCATCTTAAATTGGGAAATTTGATTATTCTAATTGATTGTAATGAACTAGGTCAAGTTGGAAAACTAGAAGATTGTTGTTCTCTTGAACCACTCGCAAAAAAATTTGAGAGTTTTAACTTTAATGTGTATGACATAGACGGTCATGATGAAGGAAAAATTGATGAAATTATAAAAAAATCAAAAAATTCTTTAAGACCAACTGCAATAATATGTCGCACAATAAAAGGTCGTGGAGTTTCTTATATGGAAAAGAATAACCTTTGGCATTACAAATGTCCCAAAGATGAATTTTATGAAAAAGCTATGATGGAATTAAAAGATTAGAAATGCGTGCTGATTATTTTAAATTTTTAAAAGAAGCAATGAGAAATGATGAAAATATATTTTTCATAATGGCAGATACTGGATATAACCTAGTGGAACCTCTTTTTGAAGAATTCCCAGATAGGACTCTAAATGTAGGTGTTGCAGAACAAAATATGATTGGCATAGCTGCAGGTTTATCGAATATGGGTTTCAAACCAATCTGTTATGCTATAAGTCAATTCTTGGTTCAGAGGTGTTATGAACAAATCAGAAATGATCTGTGCTATCATGATTATCCAGTAACTTTAGTTGGAACATCAACAGGACTAGATAATGGTCCACTATGGGCAACTCATTATATTGTAGATGATATAGGTGGCATGAAACCCTTACCTAATCTTCATATCTATTCTCCTAGCAGTACAGAATCCATGGAAAAAATTTTTGATGAAACTATGAAATTATCTCATCCTTCATACATCAGAATCACAAAAAGTGTATTTTCAGAAGAAAAAAACATACAAGAAATTAATCGATTTATCTTAAAAAATGACAATTCAAATATCTTAGTTTTATCTCATGGGCGAATGATTAAAAATTCATTTGAGGCTGCAAAATTATTCCCAAAGTTCTCAATTTTTGCTTTGGATAAGATAAAACCAATTGAAGATTCCATAGAAAATATAATTAAAAATTATGACAAAATAGTAGTGATAGAAGATAACTTCAATTCAGGACTATATAACTCGATTTGTCAATTTGTGGCTGACAAAAAAATAGAAAAAAAAGAATTACATTCAATTAGTGTAGCTGAAGATTTTGGAGAAAATACTGGCAATACAGAATTCCTTGATGATAGATTTGGATTAAGTAAGGAAAAAATTGCATCCTTCTTACAAAAATTAGGTTAAAAATACTTAAAGATTAAATAAACAAAAAATTTTCAAAATAACACCTTTGTTGCTAGGAATGTCTCCCGTCAGAATTAGCTTTGCTGGAGGTGGTACTGACATGCCAGAGTATTTCAATGAAAATGGTGGACGAATTATCACCACTACCATCAATCACTTTACCTATGCCATTATCAATCCTCGCCATGACAAGTTGTTTCAAGCTTTTTCTTTAGATTATGGTACACATCACAAAGCAACGGATTATGATATCATTGATCCAATGGTTGGAACAGAAATAGCTGTTGCTGTAGTAAAATATCTCAAGTATAAGGAAGGTGCTAATTACCTGATAGGTAGTGATGTTCAACCCGGTTCAGGCCTTGGTGCTTCAAGCTCGCTTACAGTGAATTTTGTCAAAACCATATCCACTCTTAATGGAGAAAACTGGACAAAAAAAAAAATAGCTGAAACAGCTTTTCACATTGGGCGAGACATTCTAAAATTCCCTATAGGAATGCAAGATGAATACGCTTCATCTTTTGGAGGATTTAACTTTCTAAAATTTGAAAAAGATAATGTCACTGTGTGTCCTATCAAAATTGCTAAATCAACGATGAAAGAGCTGGAACAAAATTTACTTTTATTTTATGCAGGATATCCAAAAGATCATGTTAAGATCCTTGGCAATCAATTACAAAAAATAACGGAAAAGGTACCTGAAACAATTGAAGCATTACATTATGTAAAAGATCTTGCTGAGGAACTATACACTTCTTTAACTAATTCTGATATTACTGCTATGGGAGAAATACTGAATAGGGGATGGACAGCCAAGAAAAAATTTGTAAAAAAAGTGAGTAATCCACAAATTGACAAAATATATGATGCTGCATTAAAGGAAGGTGCAATAGGTGGTAAAATAACAGGTGCTGGTGGTGGAGGCCATATGTTATTTTATTGTGAATCTTCTAAACAAAAGGCTGTTATTGAGAAACTACAAAATTTAGGCTTATCTCACGTAGCATTTCGTTTTCAAAAAGAGGGCTCTAAAGTTATGAATATGTATGATTTTAGCAAATAATTTTTCTAATCCATCTGTTCATTGAATTCTTTTATTGTTAACTTAATTCCTTCTTCTAACGTAATTTCTGGTTTCCACCCTGTAAGTTTTTCTAGTTTTTCTAAACTTGCAAAGCAATTTGGTTGTGGCTGTTCTTTTCTTTTAGGTTTTTTGCCAAAATGTAATCTTTCAGGTTCACCTCCTAAAATTTTCCAAAAAAGACTTACAAATTCCTTTAATTGAATTGCTTTTCCACTGCCCAAATTAACCGTAGTAGATTCATCAAGATTACATAGAAATTTTATTCCTTTTACTACATCAGAGATATGTATGTAATCCCTATACTGTTCACATGGACTCAGTGATATGTCTGTATTATTTTTGTAACCTTGATAAATATCTTGAATAAGCGTTTTTTCTTTTTTAATTGGTCCATATGTATAAAATAATCTTATGTGTATGAATTTTCTATTATTCTCGTCAGCTTTTTGAAAACCATATTTTGCTACTTCTATCTTCCCCTTTGCATAGTTGGTTATTTCTCCTTTAGGCCCCATTTCTTCATAAAGAGATCCTAATCTATCGCCATATTCATTCATACTTCCTAAAAAGATGAATTTCTTAAGACCTTCCTTATAGAGAACATCGATAAGGTTCTTACTTTGTTCAACATTTTCTTTGATATGCATATTTGAATGTGGATTTATCATATCTCCCCATCCTAGATGAATAAAGATATCCGGTAATCCAAAATTTTCAATGGCTTTCTTAATGCTATTCTCATTTTGAAAATCAACGTATGATGGTTGTTCTCTATCCTGATAGTTAGATGGTTTTTCGTACTTGGTATTAGAAATACATTTTATCTCATAAATATCCTTTAACTCTGAAACCAAGTACGTTCCAATAAAACCACGTGAACCAGTAAGCCAAATCTTCTTATGCTTAACATCACTACTCATACTTTACAAATTAGTCTTCTTATGAGTGCGTAATATGTTTTGAATTTAGAATATTTTATGGCGTACCTATTATTTGGTCAAATAACAAAAAATAAAATAAAATATTAAATAAGAATATCTTAGATTCAGAATACTAATGGCTAAATTTTTTTCTGTGTTGGTAATTTCATTTTTTGCAATTTTCTTGGCAAATATTGTTTGGGCAATAATGACATTTATCATCCTAATTCCAAATGGAATGCAATATTTTGTGAGTGATAGAACTTTTTTTGAGAATATTGCCATTTCACGATATCTAAAATGGATATTGCTAGTTGATCTCATGTGGATTATTTCATTCTTGATTTATTTATTTAGTAGAAAGAATTATCGTGTTGAAACTGAAAAACATTTTTTAACAAATAATCCTATTATTAATCCCAAGATCTGTGTTATAATACCTGCATATAATGAAGAAACAACAATTAAACAAGTAGTAAATGATTATAGAAACAATAAATTTGTCAGCAATGTTTTCGTAATAGACAATCATAGTGATGATAAAACCGTGGAGTTAGCAAAGATAGCAGGAGCCAAAGTTATTACAAAAAGTGAAAACAGGGGTTTTGCTCATTCAATTGTTATGGGATTCAAAGAGGCACTAGACACAGATGCAAATATTATTGCATTAACAGAAGCAGATGGATCACTTAGTGCAAATGATCTATACAAAATGGTACCTTATCTAGACCACTGTGATGTGGTAGATGGGTCACGACAAGTACAACTTCTTGCTGAAAAGGGAAATCCCAGAGATTCTGCAATACATATTTGGGGGCATTATTTTTTAGCAAAATTAATTCAATTAAAATATCTTAACTGGAGTCATATGGGTAGTGTCATTCTTAATGATGTAGGCTGCATGCAAAGAATATTTAGAAAAGAAACCATAGAAAAAATTCATAATCAATTGAATTATCCTGGTACTGATGTTCCTATAGGTGGAGTTAGTTTCCCACTTTTTCTGATAATGAAAATTTTAGAAAAAGACTTGAGAATTATTGAAATTCCTATATCTTACAGCAAAAGTACTCGAAAATCAAAAATTGGCTCAGATAGATTAATCAAAAATTTGCAAGGTGGTTTAAACAATCTATGGATAATTCTAAAATACTGATACAGGATTAATGATTAAAAAATATTCAGAGATTTTAAAACTGACCTTAGGTGTTAGCTACACATAAATTCATTATAATTTCAATATGGAGATTGACAAAATATTGGGCAGCTCGTGGCTCAACAACACATAAAGAAAGCGATTATGATTTTTTAAAAAAACTTGATGAGTATTATGAAAAAGGCATCGGTACAAACATAGACAAACTTTCTTCTTTTACAAAATACATTCCAAGACAAAACTTGACTTATTTTTTATCAAGATATGAAATATTCAAGAAAATTCTAAATGTTCATGGTTCTATTGTGGAGTGCGGCGTATTTTTTGGTGCCGGTCTGATGACTTTTGCTCAGTTAAGTGCAATTTTTGAACCTGTAAATCATACTAGGAAAATAATTGGTTTTGATACATTTGCAGGATTCAAGAGCTTAGGTAAGCATGATAAAGGTTCTACATCGGAATTTGCAAAAAAGGGAAGTTTATCTATGGATTCTTACGAAGATTTGAAAAAATGTATTGAGCTGTATGATTCTAACAGATATGTCAACCATATTCCAAAAGTTGAACTTGTAAAAGGTAATGCAAAACACACAATACCAAAATATCTAAAACAAAATCCTCACACTGTTGTTAGCCTATTAAACTTGGACATGGATATCTATGAACCAACACAAGTTGCCTTGAAACATTTTGTTCCAAGAATGCCAAAAGGTGCAATTATCATATTTGATGAACTTAACAGCAAGGATTGGTTAGGGGAAACCAAAGCGGTTTTAGATACCATAGGACTTCGAAATTTAAGAATTGAAAGATTTCCATTTGATTCACACATTTCATATGCTGTATTAGAATAAACCCAAAGCTCAAAAGTATTTTTTAAGTGTAATTTGATTATTAAAAAAAATTTCTATAGTTGGGTTTTTAATTCTTTTATCTTACTTTCTCCAAGTTACTTTTTTATTAATACCAAAATTGAAGAAAAATGTAATTACCAATGCAATCACTTCACTAATTAGATAGTAAGTGCCAATTTGTTCTGTTAGAAATATCAATATAGATTCGTTAACTCCAAAACCTATCAAAGAAAATAAATTGAATTTTATGAACCGATCTCTACTCTTGGTGGATTTGGGAGTATTTACAAACGTCCATTTATCATGAATAAAAAAATTGACGATTGTAAAAATCTCTAAAGTAATTAGTACAGAATAGGCGTAAAAAATTCCTAACGCTGAGGTTAAAATTGCTATAAAAAATAGTGCAATGGATGAAGTTACTATACCAACAACTAAAAAACGATACATTTGTGGGTTTTTGATGAAATCTCTTAGAATATTCAACTTCATAGCTCATCACATGTTTTTATTTGAAAGAAGAATTCTTGCTAACAAGTTCTTTCTTTTCAATACATCCCCACCATGAATGGCCCCAAAGAACTAATCCTTTTTTACTTAACCATAACTCTAATGAGAAAAGGGTCGTAAGCTTTTTTTCTATAAATCTTGGAATTTTATATCGTGATGTAAACGGAAGATCTTTGGTATCTTTATCTACTTTAGATTTAGTACCAAAAAAAAATTTGTACAATATAACCAAGAAACCAGGAATTATCCCAAATGGTTCCAATTTTACAATTCGCATACCTGATTTTTTGATAAGTGCTGATAACTCAGATTTGGAATACCTTCTTTTATGAAGAAGTATATCATCACTGTCGGTCCAAAGATATCTATGAGCTGGAACTGTAAATATTATTCTGTGTTTTGTTACACGACCTAACTCCTTTAGAGTTGACAGATCATCGTCTACATGTTCTAAAACTTCACTACATATAGAAATATCAAATATTTCGTCTTTGAAGGGCAAATGTGATACACTTGCTTGAACACCGTTGACAATACGACCTTTTTTTTTCCCCCAAATTAAAGATTCTAGACTAGTGTCGTTTCCTACTGTTAAAATTCCACTCTGAGAGAGGCTTGACATTACTCCACCTGTTCCGCAACCAGCATCCAATATTTTTTTGGATAAATTAAAATTTGCAAACTCCTTTGCAATTTTTAATACGAATTTATCTCGGACGCTAAGATACCATCCATCAGAACGTGCTTCTTCTTCTGTTGCAGGATCATAGATTATGGTATTTGTCTTCATGACGTTCTATAGTTTTTGAAATTACTTATAAACTGAATTAAACTAAATATCATGTAATTGTATAATTATCACTTATGAAAAATGAATTTTTCAATGTTAACCACAATTATTTAATAAATGGTTATCAGGTCAGCAAATCCATTAAATAGGAATCTTAACAAATACCTTTTAAAACAATATTGATGAAAGATGATATCTGAATCTAATATTATAAAAATAGGAAAATTTTTTGGGTTAGATAAAAGTAAACTTACAAAAAAGCTATTTGTAAAATACATGAGACGTGGAATTCGTAACTATCATGGAATTTATCAAAAAGAAATTCAAGGTAGTAAAATGTTTTTGAATTTTGATGATCCACTATATGCAAGATGTATGTTTCTTGATGGAATACATAGTTACTCTGTTACATCCTGCTTCTATAATGAAATAAAACCAGGAATGACAGTTTTTGATATTGGTGCAAACATAGGATATCTAACATTTCTTGCAGCCAGAATGTGTGGTGATGATGGATTAGTAATTGCATTTGAACCAGGAAATCAAAGCTTCGAAATAATGAAAAAAAGTTTGGCATTAAACAAATACAAAAATGTTGAAATTATTAATAAAGCGGTAGCAGATAAATCAAAAATAGGAAAACTCTTCATCAGTCCCTATGGAAGTGTTATTAACAAAATTGTAGATGAGGATGATGAATGTAATTCTGTCGATATTGAAATAACATCCTTAGATGATTTTATTAATATGCGAAAAATTAAACCAGATTTCATAAAAATTGACGTACAGGGTGCAGAATATCTAGTTTTAGACGGTATGAAAAATCTATTAGAAAAAAACCATCCATTAAAAATGGTTATTGAATTTTCACCACGAAAGCAACAAGATAAGCTTAACAATTTCATTCATCATTGGAATAAATTAATTGAATTAGGATTCAAGGCATATTATCTGAAAGAACCACGAAAACCAGTTGATGTGGAATCTTACAAAATATATGAAAATAAAATAAAAAAACAAATTTCAAATTTAGATAATCTTGGTTTTTCTAATTCTGATGAAGTTGATGTTTTGTTTGTAATGGAATAATATGCGAACAGAATTTGTATAATTATTAACTTTAATTTTGATTAAATAGAATTTGTTTCTAACTAAAGCAAACTGATTTTCCACTATCCTCCTCAAAATACTCCTGACCATTTATTCTTTCAATTCGTAGAGAAAGTCTATAACATTCATTCTCAAAATTTTCAGAGTCAAGGGCTGTGGACCATCCTCCATATTGATAACTATCTATTCCAAAAAATTTTGAAACATCTGGTCTATGCACCTTGTGAGTTGGCATTACGATTTCTTCACCTCCATCACGAAATACAAGAAAAGTTTTGACAGTACCATCTTGAGAAAGACCATCGACAGCCCAACCATTAATTCCAATAAATCGCCTTTTCATATCACTTACATTTATCGCATCACCTTCTTGGGAAAACAGTTTGTTGCCCACAAAATCTATTGATAGTGAACCACCTTGAATTAGTTCAAGTGAACTCCAATCAGGAACTTTGTTTATACTACTTTCTTGTATGGAAACTTGTGCTGGGATTCCAGAAAATTTTACATCAATAATATTTTCATAGTGTGCAGGATTATCAACCCAAATTATCATCTCATCAATATTTGGAGTAATTTTTCCTGAAAAAATAGATTCCAAATCATGAATATTTTCTACATATTGTGAAACAAAAACGCCATCTATTGATGCACCAGGTATAAACCTAAACTCTTTAGAGAATGTATCATCTGAAAATTTGAACATAATATGAGCCTGAGATGGCTTGAAAATAATATTCATAAATTTTCCAAAAGGACTAAATTTTAAATCGATATGAGCAAATACATATCCAGCATCATACTGTGGGATCTTTATTGGTTCTTCACGTTTACCATCCACAGATCCTAACATCTCTACTATTCCTTCATCTACTTTATTTTGATTATATCCTAAAATTGCATATTCGTTTGATGTATGTGAATACTGATAATTTTGTAAAATAGCAGAAAATGTTGCAGGTTCATCGAAAAGTGGATATCTGTGATCAATTGATTTGAAGGAGTACATTATAGCATCTGGAGCTTTATTCTTATCTAAGAAATGCTGTGCGTTTAATTTGTCCACAGATGAAGTAAATACAACAAATGACCAGGGCATTGGTCTAGGTGACCAATTAAAATCATATAACCAAGGCATCATCATATCCCACGGAAGTACATCCATAGTTTTGTTTTTCATATAACGAATGGTTTTTTCCTCTAGAGGTAAGTAGCTCTTTAAGAAATCCTTGTGTTCTTCTTGCCTTTGGATTTGATATGATCTGTCGAAAGTCAAAGGAAATACTTCTGCCCAAGGCGGAACTGTTTTTGTTATATCAGGAAACATTAAGCTTGGATACATATTATTCATATTAGCTACAGAGAGAAAAGCTCCTAATACTAAGAACACCATTATAACAAGTCTTTTTTTATCACGAATTCCATATCCTATATCATATTTGTAAATAAAATAAGCAGAAATAAAAAATAATCCGTATATGAAAAAGTAATAAAGTACATGACCATCATGGCGAACAAAACCATGTTTAAACGCCATAAAAAGAGTTAAACTGTTTAAAATAATGAATATAGTAAGATTGTTGTACTTTTTTGCTAACGAATAAATTAATAAAATAATTACAAAACCCACTCCTGCGATTCCCTGAACAAGTTGGTACGTTGGACCCTCTATTGCCATCCCATAGCTATAACCAGAACTCACTGCCAAACCCTCAATGAAATAAGATGGAAAATTAGCCAAATGCTGACCAGAAATCACCCACAAAATTGATAGAGCGAAAAAATATGTGCCACAAACCACTATTGCTGGTTTGTACTTTTTCCTGACAATAGAAATTAAAGAATACAATATGACTAAACTCAAACATGCAATTGTTAGGTTGAACTTGAGAAGAGACTCGATTGCCAGAAATATTGAAAGAAAAACTAGTAATGGAACTTCATATTTACGGTCAATCTTTTGTGAAATAATCAAATAAAGTGATATAGCAACAGAGAATGTTAGTTGATTATCAATGTGGTTTAGCTGACTTGTCATGAACGCCCAAGTAGGCAATAACAAAAAAACTAAGATGATATCTTTCCATTTTACACGTAATTTTGTTACCAGTAGCCCTATGTTAAAAATGAAAAAAACATGAATGGCAAGATTGTAAAACATACTCTGAAACCATAATGAGGGATCAACATAGGATTGCATGTACAAATATCCGAGAGGTCCAATCTGTGATACTAAGTCTTCTCCAATCTGAAAATTATTCAAACGAAATAATTGCACAGCAACCATTCCTGAGGAATCTATACTGGGTCCAAAAAAAATCACTGGTATCGGTATTGTCGCAAGTCCAATTATTCCAAAAATTAACCAAATGAATTTATTTTTGTGCGGCTCTAATTTACTCTTGTAAGAAGAAATTTTCTCAAATTTTGATTTCTGTTGCATATCTCATCTCATTTTTGGTAGTAATATAATGTAATTCTGTTAAAATGAAAATATTACATCTCGTAAAGATTTTCTTTGA
>SDBV01009118.1_pt1 | contig 13243 bp, 8 predicted proteins | sample 2277081 | NCBI WGS metagenome assembly SDBV01 (sample SAMN10402039, study PRJNA504765) | marine sediment metagenome | isolation source: marine sediment core GS10_PC15, 223 cmbsf | place: Arctic Ocean: Southern Knipovich Ridge | collected 2010
GCTGTGAGCGGCCCGAGCTGTGCGAGAATCCACGTGTCGGCCGGTGCGCTCGCATCCATCACATACGTCTCGTGGAGTGCAATGGTCCCGCCGAAAAAGTCCAGAAACTCGAGCACCAGCCCGGCCTCACCGCTGGCGCGGAGCTTGTCGTCGGCCGGGCTGTACAGCCAGACCGTGGCCACGATGGTCTGTCCCGGCAGGACGTCGGCCACTTGCTGAGAAGCGCCGGCGGCGTTGTTGTCGCCGTCGCCGAAGACCTTGAGGGCATGACCTTCGTCCGGCGGCACGAGGCTGAACGCCGCGGAGCGCTCCACGTTGACGCCGAACTCGGTCCATTCGGCGGCCACCATGGGATCGACGGCACCCGGGCCGCCGCCCAGCTCCAGGCTGCCGTTCTTGACGATATTCTGGCGGGCGATGAGCGTGGCGGGGGTTGTCAGACCCGCGATGATCACCAGCGTTGCTGACTTTGCAAAACTCATGTGACTTCCTTCCCTGCAGGTACTTGCCGAGGCCGGACCGTTTGCGCCGGCCCCGTGCTTCACTTCACTCCGCGGATCGCGGTTAATTCGGCAATGCGTCGAAACCCTCGCGGGTCAGTCCCCAGGCATAGAAGGGCCGATTGCCGAAAGCATCGTAGTCCTTGGGCGTGTGGTCGGTAGTCGCGCCCTCCGGGTCCAGGTAGCTCAGTCGCCCAACGTGATCCACGTGGCCGTCAAGAAACAGAAAATGACCGCCGCCGTCGTGACGCGGGTTCACCGTTTCCCAGACGCCGTCGCACATAATGACGGCAAACTGTGGCAGCGGGATCTTGCTGATCGAGTTGCCGCTGATCTGGGGGATGCGGCCGCCGCCGGCCCCCGCGCCCCAATCGTTGAACCAATACTCCGTGTAGAGCGGATCGACCTCGGGCCCCGGGTATTCGGTGGGGTCGATGGCCGGCCACCAGCGCCCCTGATAGGCCGCGATGTACAGGTCATCCGCCTTGAGCACGGTGTAGTAGCTGGCGCGGTCATCCTCCTCGTGGTCGTACCTCTTGACCGAGTTCTCGCCGCGCGCGCGCGGACAAATGAAGATGTCCAGATCTTTCATGTAGGGCCAGAAATTGAAGATCTGGTGGTACTGGTAAAAGGGGGCGTTGGTCGGCGTGTCATCGTCCGCCGTCCGTGAGCCGAGAATGTACGGCAGTCGATCGTCGTTGTCGTCCACGTAGTACAGCGTGGCCAGCCCCAACTGGTGCAGGTTGGAGCAGTCGACGGAGTCCTTCGCCTTGTTGCGCGCCTTGGACAACGCCGGCAGCAGGATCGAGATGAGCATGGCGATGATCGCGACGACCACCAGCAGCTCAATCAGGGTGAACCCGCGCCTGCGGCAACGCTCTTCCGTGCGTATCCGCGCGTTGAGAGGGAAGCGCATGATCAACTCCCGCTCTTTCCCCGCAGAGCAGCGCCACGCGGAGCTGCCGTCCGCGTGGTTCTTCACACGGCGGCTCCGTGCGCCCGCCGTTCCCGGTTTCGCCGGCAACACTCCAATTGTCGCCGGACCCACGTCTGCTTCTACCTTCTACGCACCAGGGTCAAGCCGGCCAGAGCGAACAGCGCCAGGCTGACAGGCTCCGGCACGAAGACCAGATTCTCGTAGTCAACCCGTCCCCAGTTGCCCGGGGTTCCGGAATCGATCTTGGGCATGAAATACGCGCCCAGGCGGGCGTCATTCAGCATGCCCCACAGGCCATACGGCGGGTCCTCGTCCGGGTTGCCCATATCGAACTGCAACACCGGGCTTTCATAGGTCGTGTCGCCCACCGCGTAGGAGTACTGAATGGTGCCCGGATCCGCCTCGGTCAGACTGTGCGGGTCATAGATCATGCCCATCCGAACCGTTTCGCCCTTCGTGTAGGTCAACCCGTGGTCGCCGGTGAAGCTATAGAACGGCAGACGGCCGCCAAAGCAGGCAATCTCGCCATTCTCGGTGTTCGCCATGAACACGCCGTCCACCTGCTGCGACCACCAGGGCGAGAGATTGAGACCACCCTCACTGTTGGCAGTGCCGCTCAGAGTGATGTCGGCGTAGAACTCGAAATAATCGTCATTCATGAACACCGCGTCACTGATGCCGCCGTTCTCCGACAACCGGAAGTTGTGCCGATTGGCCCAGCCGGTATCGTCGAGGTTCTCGTCCATGATCCAGATCGAGCTCGGGTAGTCGTTGCCGAAGGTGACGGTGGAATACGGGGCGTCATCCCAGATGCGGGTGTGGACGATAGCGCTGTCGATGCTGGGCGACGCGACAGCGGCGCACACCACGCCAGCGACGAGCAGCGTGGCCACAAAGCAGCTTCTTCCGGGGTGCTTTCTTGGCTGATGAGTTTTCATCCTGCCCTCCTTCATTTTGTTAGTCTACCGATAGACGTGCTATGGTTCATCACTCCGTGAGCCGGCGCCCGATCGACGGCCATTACGTTCACGGCCAATGTCACGAGTATAGTCCTGGAAGCCGCTCATTGCAAGCGCTTTCAAAACATGTTATTCTAAACACGGTTTGAACCGAAACGCCTCCCGACAGCCGCCGGAACGGAAGGTCGCAGGAGCGCTAACTCTATGAATGGAAACATCTTAATGATTTGGCGGTGGCAATGCCCAGGCCCGGCTCCGGTCGCTCCGCGCTTCCCGCCACCGGATTCGCCCCGATGACACGTCTGGTAGGCAAACCCACATGATCGTCGAATTCCCCGGGCAGTTCCTGTGGGGCGTGGCGACGTCCGCGTACCAGATCGAGGGGGCGGCCGCCGAAGACGGCAAAGGACCGAGCATCTGGGATGTGTTCTGCGCGACGCCGGGGAAGACCGCCCGCGGCGAGACCGGGGACGTGACCTGCGATCACTACCATCGATACCGCGAGGACGTCGATCTCATGCGGCAGCTCAACCTGCGAGCATACCGGTTCAGCCTGAGCTGGCCGCGGGTGTTGCCGCGGGGGCGGAGGTCGGTGAACGACAAGGGATGGGCGTTTTACGACCGCTTGGTCGACACCCTGCGCGAGGCGGACATCGAGCCGTTTGTCACGCTGTACCACTGGGATCTGCCGGCGGCCTTGCAGACGGAGCTCGGCGGCTGGGCACATCCGGACCTGCCACACATCTTCGCCGATTATGCGGCGATGGCCTTCGACCGACTGGGCGATCGCGTGCGCTACTGGATCACGCTCAACGAGCCCTGGTGCGTGGTGGACCACGGCTACTTTCACGGCCGGCACGCTCCCGGGGTCAAGGATCGTCCCCTGGGTTACCGCGTAGGGCACAATCTGATACGCGCGCACGGCTACGCCGTTGAGCGTTTTCGAGCTGCGCGGCACGAGCCCGGCGCGATCGGCCTGGCAATAAACACGAATTACAGCTTCCCGGCCAGCGACGCGCCCGAAGACCTGGCCGCCGCCGAGCGCGCCATGCTGAATTTCGGCGGCTGGTTTGCGGACCCGCCGTATCACGGGGATTACCCCGCCGTCCTGCGCGAGCGTCTGGGCGCGCTCTTGCCGGAATTCACGCCGGAAGACAGCCGGCTGTTGAAGCGGTCGATGGACTTCGTCGGCCTCAACTATTACTCCGCCGATGTCGTTCGCCACGCACCCGGCGTTGGTCCGATGGAGCTGGAATACGTGACGCAGCCGGACAAGGCGCGCACCACCATGGGCTGGCCCATCGTGCCGGAGGGGCTGTACCGCATTCTGCACTGGCTGCGCCGGCGCTATCCCGGCCTTCCGATAACGATTGCCGAGAACGGCGCGGCCTGCGATGATCAGGTCGACGAGGGTGGTTTCGTCGACGATCAGGATCGGATTGCGTACCTGCGCGACCACATCGCGGCGGCGGGCCGAGCCATGGCGGAAGGAGTGGACCTGCGCGGGTACTTTGTGTGGTCGCTGCTTGATAACCTGGAATGGGCGGACGGATTCTCCCAGCGGTTTGGGCTTATACGTTGCGAGCGCGCCACGCAAAAACGTACAATGAAAGCCAGCGGCCGTTGGTATGCCGACCTGATCGCCAGCGGCCGGTTGGAAGCAGGAACGGGTGGCACTGGCCCCCATACGTCGGGTGTCACGGCATGAACAGACCCACGCGATGGAGACCGTTGCGTCTGCTGGCTGGCCTGGGGCTGGCCTGGGTGATCGGCGCGGGCTCCGTCAACAGCTCCGCCGCGGTCATCTTCGATGTTGCCGATTTCGCCTCACCGTCATGGTCACTGACCTACTACTCCGGCTTTAGCGGCATTGTGGGCACCACCGCCGAATGGCCCGGCGAGCTGGGCTGGCAGGGCAATCAGATCGACATCGCCTTCGAATTGCCCGCCGACGTCCCGCCCGAGGCCTCGCACTACCGCTTTCGGATCGTCATCGTCCAGCACTTCACGCAGACGTTCGATCTGGTGGTCCGCGCGGGCCCCTCGCCGGCTGACCTGGTTCCGGTTCACGCTGAGTTCATGGACAGCGCGCGCGTGCTGGCCGCCACGATCCCCCTGGACCGCTTCACGCCTGGAGAGACCAACTGGATCCAGATCGAAGGCCTCGGAGTTCAGGTCGGCGAAGGCGAAGCTCCGGGAATTCACTGGGTTCGCTGGCTGCTGACGCGCGTCGACGTGGCCGATGATCTGGACACCGCTCGGTGGGGCCAGTTGGAGCGCACGACCTGGTACATCCTGAATGCGATCGAGCCCAACCGCATGGTCCGCGACGCCTTGCCGTACTCGCCGGCGGCGCAGCCCTTTCACCCGGCCACGCCGGACGCCGCCGGGTTCGCCCTGCTCGGCCTCTGCGCGGCGGACCATCTCGGCCTGGCGGAAGGCGCGGCGGATCTGGTCGAGTCGATCCTCTCAGTCTACGCCGGCCATACGCCGGGCGTGACGCCCGATCGCACCGTCGAGGGCCACTGGGTCCACTTCATGGACGTCGAGACCGGGGCGTACGCCGGCGGCGGGTGGGACAGCTCGTACAGCCCGATCGGCTCGGCGCTGTTCGTCGGCGGGGCCCTGTTCGCCAAGAACCACTTTTCCGGGAATGAAGCGATCGCCACCCTGGCTGACGAACTTTTCGACACGACGGACTTCAACGCGGCGATTCACCCGAGCCTCGACGGCCGCATCTACCTGGGCATGGCTCCCGCCGGCGGCGGGCTGCCGGGCGAGCTGGGGCCGTGGAACGAGTACATGCTCGTCGTGAGCCTGGCGCTGCGCGAGCCGGACAACGAACGCGCCGCGGCCGTGGCACCGCTCTGGCTCGATCCGGACAACCTGCCCACCATCTCGTATCGCGGCATACCGACGCTGACGGACAGTGTGACCGCCTTCGCACCGGCGTTCTGGGTGCAGCAGCAACACTTTTTCAACCCGGACTTCGCCACGAACTCCGGCTTCGAGACGCACTTCCACAACCACCGCCGAGCCGATGAGCTCTACTGCGCGACGGACCTGTGGCACATCTTCCGGTATGGTCTGACCGCTGGCGTGAGCCCCGGCGGTTACGTCGCGGACCGCATCTACAACCATAGCAACGTCTTCTCGCCAGAGGCTGTGGCGGGCTGGGGGGATGTGCAGACCATGCTCGAATTCATCGCAGCGCAACCCCCGACGAGCGACCCGCGCTTCCGCTTCGGACTGACGCGCGTCTCGGGCGTCGACCCGGCCTGGATCCCCTATGACGCGGGCCTGGTGGACCACCTGTTCCTGATGTTCGGGCTCGTGGAGACCATCCACCCCCTGTTCTTCAAGCAGCGTATGCCGTTCCAGCCCGACGCCGACACGGACGGAATCGCCGACGCGTACGACAGTTGCCCGGACACCTGGAACCCACGGCAGCAAGATAGCGACGGCGACGGCCTTGGCGACGCTTGTGATTGCGGGCTGCCCGCCTCCGATGCGGACGACGACGGCGACGTCGATCTGGCGGACTACGCGGCGCTGCAAATGTGCCTGTCGGCGGATGCGCTGATGCCGGAGTACTGCCTGTGCCTCGACTACGATGGCGACCAGTTGATCGACGCCGGCGACTTCGGGGCCTTCTTGAACTGCCTGGCAGCGGGCGGGCCGGACACGCCGGCGGACCCGAATTGCAGCGATTAGAGCCTGTTTTGCGACTTCTTGTGGCGCCGGCTATCAGCCGGTGAGAACACAGGCTGATAGCCTGTGCCACAAGTTGTAGGATAAGCGATTAGCCGAGATCGAGGCCCTGGGGTCGGTCTCCGGGCTGTCCGTCATCCGTCAACGCCGATGACCACTGTACCCCCACATCGGACCGAGCGGTTAGACTGCGCAGGCGAAGCGCGCCGCAAGAGCGCTCGTACAGGTCGATCATCCGCATGAATGTCCGCTCCGTGATTCTCGTGCTCGTGCTCGGATTGCCGGCCATGCTGTTGCTGGCGCTCGGGCCGCGCGGCCAGGTCAACGTGCCCGCGGGCCGCACCGTCGTGCAATACTGGGAGAAGTGGACGGGGGTGGAAGGCCGCAGCATGCAACGCATCGTCGACCGCTTCAACCGCACGGTCGGCGCCACGCAGAACATCTGGGTGGACTACAACGCCGTCAGCAACGTGGACCAACGCATGCTCATCGCGACGGCCGGCGGCGACCCACCCGACCTGGCCGGCCTCTTCGATTACGCCATTCCGCAGTATGCCGACCAGGGCGCGCTGATGCCCCTCGACGCGCTCGTGCGGGAACACGGTATCCCGCTCGCGGCGTTCAAGCCGATCTGGCTGGAGCTCGGCCGTTACCACGGACGCCTGTATGCCTTGCCCAGCACACCCTACACGATCGGCCTGTACTACAACCGCCGCCTCTTCCGCGAAGCCGGCCTGGATCCGGATCGGCCGCCGCTGACGCTGATCGAACTGAATGAGTACGCGCGGCGACTGACGCGGCGGGCGGCGGACGGGAAGATCGTGCAACTGGGCTTTACCACGTCGCCGGGGATGCTCGGCTGGTGGCACTGGATCTGGCCGTGCTTCTTCGACGCGCGGCTCTGGGACGGTCAGCGTTTTCGTATCGACACGCCGGCGGGCCGGTCCGCCCTGGAGTGGATCTCCCGGCGGCGGGCAGCCATGGGGAACCAGGACGTGCTGGCCTTCGAGGCGACCGCCGGCGCGATCGAGGGCGCCCAGAATCCGTTCCTGAGCGAGCGGCTGGCAATGGTGTATCAGGGGCCGTGGCTGTCGAACTGGATCGAGAAGTACACGCCTGGCCTGGACTACGCGGTCGCCCCGTTTCCGTGCGTGAGCGGCCAACGGGACCGGGCGTTCGCCAGCACGGACGTGTTTGTGATTCCGGCCGGTTCACGCCACCCGCGGGCGGCCATGGTCTTCCTGAAGTACGTGTTGCGGCAGGACGTGATGGAGGGACTCTGCCACGAGCACGGCAAGGTCTCGCCATTCCGCACACCCGGGGCGGACTTCTTCGCAACGCACGCGAACCCGTTCATCCGCGTGTTCGACGAGATGGCCGGCTCGCCCGGCGCTTTCGGCTATCCCCAGATGCCGACCTGGGCGCAGGCCTCGGCGGAGTTGCTGAGGATGCTCGAGAGCGTCTTGCGCGGCGGGGCCGGCCCGGATGAAGCGGTGCAGGTGGCCCAGCGGCGGATCGATGCGATCGTGGGCGAGTACCAGCGCATGGCGGCCAAGCGACACGGGCCCGCGGCCAGGAGCACGGAGCCTTGAGGCGAACTCTGCCAGCATGGGCCAGCGGATGGTTGTGGACGTCACCCTGGTGGCTGGGCTTTCTGCTGTTCCTCGCCCTGCCGATGGGACTTTCGCTATACATCAGCTTCTGCGACTATCCCCTGCTTCAGCCGCCGGTCTTCGTTGGGTTGCAAAACTACACCGGCCTGGCGCGCGACGACGTCTTCCACAAAGTCGTGTGGAACACGTTGGTCTACACCATGCTGGCGATCCCGGCGGGCACGGTGCTCGCGGTCCTGCTCGCGGTGTTGCTCAACCAGAGGGCGCGCGGCCAGGCGATCTTTCGGGCCTGCGTCTTCGTGCCGACCGTCGTTCCGCTGGTGGCCGCCGGGGTCGTGTGGATGTGGATGCTCAATCCCGAAGCGGGGCTGGTGAACCAGGCGATTCGACCGGTGGGCGAAGCAGTGCTGCCAGCGGCGGAAGCGTTGCAGAACGCGGCCGGGGCTGATGCCGAGTGGGCGGAAGGCGTGGCCGGCGTCGCGCGCGACCTCGCCGAAGGACCCGCCTGGCTGGACAACCCGCGCTGGGCCATGCTCGCGCTGGTGCTCATCAGCTTCTGGCTGATCGGTCCGCCGGTGGTGATCTACCTCGCCGGGCTCCAGGAGATTCCCGCGACGCTCTACGAGGCCGCCGAACTGGACGGCGCTTCGCGCGTGCGCCGCTTTTGGCACGTGACGCTGCCCGGCCTGAGCCCGGTGATCCTCTTCAATGTCATTATCGCGATCATCGCTACCTGGCAGATCTTCGCGCTGCCGTACGTGATGTGGCGCACGCGGCCCGGCCCGGACGGGGCGACCTATTTCTACACGATGTACCTGTTCGACAACGCGTTCCGCTACTTGAAGATGGGTTACGCCAGCGCGATGGCTTGGGTTCAATTGCTCATCATCCTGGTCTTGACGGGGCTGGTCTTCTGGGCCAGCCGGCGGACGGTGCACTACCGTGGAGAGTGAAAGACTCGGCATGACGGCCCGGCGCAAGCGACAGCTCGGCACCTTCCTCATTTATGCGCTGCTGGCGGCGACTGCGGCGCTGTACGTGCTCCCGTTGGCCTGGATGATCGGCGTCAGTCTGAAACCCGATGCGGAGATTCTGCGACCCAACATGATCCCCGACCAGCCGGAGCTACAGCCCTACAAGCAAGTGCTGCGCTCCGAGAGCTTCGACTTTCTGCTGTATGCCCGGAACACGCTGGTCATACTCGTCCTGAGCCTGGTCGGCATGGTGCTCGCGAGCGCGATTGCGGCGTACGGCTTTGCGCGCGTCCCGTTTCGCGGGCGGAACATCATGTTCGGCGTGTGTCTGGCCACGATGATGATCCCCTTCCCGGTGATCATGGTGCCGCAGTACATCATTTTTCAGAAGCTGGGCTGGATCGGCACGATCCGGCCGCTTTGGGTGCCGGCGTGGTTTGGAGCCGCCTTCAACATCTTTCTCCTGCGGCAGTTCTTCATGGGTATTCCACGCGACCTGGAAGATTCCGCGATGATCGACGGGTGCTCGCGGTGGGGCTGCTTCTGGCGGATCATCCTGCCGCTGTCCAAGCCCGCGCTGGCAGTGGTTGCCCTGTTTCATTGTCTGATGGTCTGGAACGACCTGATCGGCCCGCTCATCTACCTGTCGCACCAGCACCAGTTCACGCTCGCCCTGGGTCTGCAGTTCCTACAAAGCCGGGCCGGCGACACCCCCTGGAACCAGTTGATGGCGGCCGCCACGCTGATCATCCTGCCGGTGCTGGTGCTCTTTCTGTTCGCGCAGCGCACATTTATCCGCGGGATTGCCACGACCGGCTTGAAGGGCTAGCGCGCCGCTACGTGCAGCGCACCAGGACCTGGTGGTCCCCGCCCGGCTGGCGCGCCGGCGGCACGACGCTCGTGGGCATCTTGGTCCCGTCGAGCGTCACCTCGCACCGCACACCTTTCGGCAGATCGTTCGCGCGTTCGATCGCAATCCGGTACGTGCTGCCGCGATATGGGCGGGTCATGGCCGCGCCGAGCCAGCCTGGCGGCAGGCAGGGCTCGATACGCAGGCCGTCCCACTCCGGTCTCACCCCCAGCACCCACTCGTTTACGACGCGATGTAGCCACGCCGCCGAACCCGTGTACCACGTCCAGCCGCCGCGCCCGTGATGCGGCGAACTCGGACCGTCCACGTTGCCGGGTGTGACGTACGGCTCGGCCCAATAGCGGTCCGGGTCCTTCAAGGCCGGATTGATGGCGGTCAAGAGCCGGCCGACCAGCTCGTGATCGCGCAGCTTGCAGGCCGCCGCGATCGCCCAGGTCGCGGCGTGCGTGTAGACGCCGCCATTCTCGCGCAGGCCGGGCGCGTACCGCGTGATGTAGCCGATGGCTGGATCGGGCCGGTCGAACGCAGGCGCCAACAGCAGCGCCCCGGCTTCGGTCACAAGGTGCTCGCGCACGGCGGCCAGGCATTGTGCCGCCCGCTCCGGCGGCGCCACGTCGTTCAAAACGGCCCAGGTCTGCGCGTTGAGGAAGATCTTCCCACATCGGTTCTCCGCGCTGCCCAGATTCGACCCGTCATCCCGCGTGGCCCGGAGATACCACTGGCCGTCCCAGCCATGTTCGTTGATGGCCGTGACCAACGCCGCGCGCCGCTCATCGAACTCCGCCGCGCGTCGGCCATCGCCGTTGCGCCGGTGAATCTCCGCCCAGTCCCTCAGCAGACTCGCCAGGAAGTGGCCCAGCCAGATCGACTCGCCGCGTTCCGCCAGCCCGACCGCGCTGAGCCCGTCGTTCCAGTCTCCGGCGCCGATGTACGGCAGCCCGCGCGGGCTGGTGCGCCGAAACACCCGTTCAAAGGCGCGCCGAACGTGCTCCAGCAACGGTTGCGGCTGGTCTTCGTCCGCAAACGGCGTCGGGTCCTGCAAGACGTCGAGCTGGCCGGTCTCCTTGATGTAGTTCGCGGTGACAAAGGCCAACCACAACAGATCGTCCGTCATCCGCGTGGTCAGACCCTGCTCGGAAAGCGGATGCCACCAGTGATACACCGATCCGTCCGCGAGCTGATGAGCTGCGTGGAGGTTAATTTGCGCGCGACAGTGTTGCGGCTCGATCGTCAGCCACACCTGGGAGTCCTGCAACTGGTCGCGAAATCCAAACGCGCCGCTCTGCTGGTAGTATCCGCAACGCCCCCAGAGGCGGCTGGATATCGCCTGGTAGCGCAGCCAGTCGTTCGTCAGGTAGTTGAGCGACGGCTCCGGCGTGTCCACGCGATGGGCCGCCAGCCGCGCGCGCCAGGACGCGCGCACCTCATCGAGCGCGCCATCCATCGTTTCCACGTTGGTCACGCGGTCCAACAGGCCCGCCAGCGTCTCATGCGAGTCCGCCACCGCGAGCACGTAGCCGAACCGCCGACGCTGACCGGGACGCAACTCGATCAGGCACCGCAAGGCAGCCACGGGATCCTCGTGTCGCCCGAACGCCGGCTTCCACACGTCCTGCACGAGCGCGCCGGGTGCCTTGAGATCGCCGCCGCGCCCCACAAACGCCGCCTTGTCTCCCTGCGCCGACAGGAGCGGCTCGGTGCACGCCAGACCGCTCATGTACGGAAAGTCGACGTTCCAATGGCCGCGCCCCGCGGAAGGAACTTCCCACATGTGATTGCGGGCGATGACGGCCCGGCGTTCGGGGTCGAAGGCGGTTTCGACGAAGAGCTTCTGAAACTCGCGCCGCGGCGCCGGCGCAACCCCACAACACCATTCCAGATAGCCGCAGATTTCAAGACGCCGGGTACGATCGGTCAGGTTGTGCAGCTCCACGCGCCAGAATTCGACCGTGTCGTGGGCATGGCACAGCAGCGTCCACTCCGCCCGAATTCCGGCCAGCTCGGTCACAAAAACGGTGTACCCGAGGCCATGACGACAGAGGTACTGATCGTACTCCGGCCAGACCGGCGCGGGCGCGAGAGACCAAATCGCTCCCGAATCCGCGTCACGCACGTACAGGAACTTGCCCGACGCCTCGTGCGCGAAGTCCTGGTGCCAACGCGTGATCACCGCCAATTGAGAGTTGTCTACCCAGGTGAAGCCGCCGCCGCCTTGACTGACCGCCAGCCCCAGGCGCGGATTCGAGATAATGTTCACCCACGGGCGCGGCGTTCTGGGGTCGGTGATGCAGTACTCGGCACCGTCGACGGAGAAATGCCCGTAGCGATTCGCGACGCGCGGCGGCTGCGGCTGTTTGTCAAGTTGCGTGGATGCCCGCGCCGCAGTGCTCATTCGACGGCTTCCCAGTTAGCAGCCCGTTGAAAAAGGGACTGGCTCCGAGCACCCATGTTGTCTCCAAGGTGCCAGGCCGCATCCCGCGAGGTGCCTGTCCCTTTTTCAACGGGCTGTCAGGCCAACCCGACAGACCCGAGCAGAGCGACCTGCGCGGGCACTGAAAGCGCTTTCAAGAATACACGCTCGCCGCCCGGAAGTCAATCTTCCGGCTTTCCACGACCGGAGTTGCCTGACTCCGCCCCGTCAACGCAAGTCGTTTCTGGTGCAGGCGATAGCTTGAGCCGTCGCAACGCCTCCCGCACCATGTCGTGCCGCATGAACAGCTTCCAAATCAGCCCCGTGCGGGCGTTCTCGATCCCGAGCAGCATCGGCCCCTGATCGATGCCAACGTAGTCGTCGCTCGCAAACTTTTGGTCGAGGTTGAACGAATCGACGAAGCCATAGCCCCCCTCTGTCGGGTCACGCCACACGACGGGCCGGCCCGTTTCATCCTTCAGCGTGCGAAACGCTCGGATGGCCGCCAGGCTCTCCGCTGGCGCGAACATGATGGCGGTCGCGGCCGCATACGGAGCCACCGTGCCGTCAAACCACTTGTCGTGTCCGCTCAGATTCGGGCGCAGCTCCGGCACGATGTAGCCGTCCCGCCCGGCACATGCACTCAGGCCCCAACGGTCCGCGGCAAGTGTCTTGAATCGCGCCGCCTGTTCAATACAGCGCTGGCGATGCGTCTGCACCGCGCGGCGGGAGTTCTCGAACCAGTCCACGCGCGGCGCGTCGACGCCCAGCCGGCCCGGATCGTCGGCCCCCAACATCCGATAATCGATCCAACAGTGGCTGAACAGGTACGTGAATAGTGCTCCCGGCCAGGACACGACGTAGGGTGCCATATCCTTGTGCTGTCTTATCGGACGCTTCAGCCGGTAGTACATCGCCGGGTCAACCGCGTGTTTGGGATCCGACGAACCCGCGGCCAAAAGGTAGATCAGCCGCTCCTCATCGCTGGCGTGATGCCAGTGCCAATCCAGGAACTTGCCGGCCCCGCCCATCTCCGCTGGATTATCCGGCCGCCACCCCATCGAGAGGAAGCCATCGGGCCCCACCGCGTAGGCCTTCCAGTTTGTGTCCGCGATCAGCCGGTCGACCAGCGCGTTGACTTCGCCGCCGAAGTATTCCGCCGCCGTCACCGCGCCGGCTACAAGCAGCGCATGGTCAACCGTGCTGGCGACGATCTCGAAACCTTCCCGCGACAGGCCGCCGGCGTTCAGGTCAGGATAGTGCAGATA
>SDBV01009119.1_pt1 | contig 13243 bp, 16 predicted proteins | sample 2277081 | NCBI WGS metagenome assembly SDBV01 (sample SAMN10402039, study PRJNA504765) | marine sediment metagenome | isolation source: marine sediment core GS10_PC15, 223 cmbsf | place: Arctic Ocean: Southern Knipovich Ridge | collected 2010
GTCCTAATTTTAACAAGGTTCAATTGAATTCAAATATTGCACTTTCTCATATTATTCCTCAATATGCCTTGCCTCTTAGCGAGGAAATGATTAAAGAGGCAATTGAAAAGACAGAGGAAGAAGTTGATTTTGTTCTTCTTGACTGGAAGGGAATCAAGAATGCCGATGAAAGGCAGAGGGTTATTGATATATTGGATAAGAATTATATTGATTATAAGAGGACGCGTGAGGTTGGCAAGGGTTAATCTACACCAGATGCTTCAAGAACAGCATTGTATTCTCCTTCAGATATGAAATCATATTTATATAATAGATCTAATTTTTTCAGATATATTGGATCATATTTTTCACCCTCTGAATTTATTAAATCTTTAAAGAAACCAGGATCGCCAGCAATTTTTTCAACATATGTTGCCATATCTTCCCAAAGTGCACCCCCTCCATAAGGTCTAACTAATCCTTCTTTTGGGCCATAGATTGAATCATAGAGTGAATCATAATCACATTCCTTTTCCTTCGCACATGCTTTAAGATTTTCCCAAGTTAACTTTTTAAATTCTTTCCATACATGGCTTCCTTCTTTATTTTTGGTAGATGACCGTCCAAAATAAACATCCCCAGCCACATTTTCCCATTCTTCAAATACTTTGAATTTTCTCCATCTTTTGAAAAGACCCCTTGCTATCTTATATTGAAGTGCATGAGCAGCTTCATGTCTAAAAATTTCAAGATCAAAATTCTCTTGTGAAATGTATATATTTTGATTAGGTATAGCATAACCAGCTGCATACGTCCCTGTTAATTTCAAAAGGAGTAAATCGTTTAAATCTTCAGAGGTTTTAACATGTATGCCTTTTAAAGCAGATTTTGTTTCTGGAGTAAAAGTATTATAATAATCTCTGGTTCTTCCCAAGACCAAATCTCTATATCCTTTTTGAATATTATCAAAAGTTATATCTATTCCTGTCAATCTCTCAATTTCTTTTTCTGTAACATAATTGTATCTCAATCTTGCATCAAAATTTACATCTATACCTTCACTAGAAGCTATATATTCCACAACATCTTCAGGGACAACAGCCATTCTATTAAAATTATCAATAAATATTTTATGCCCTTTTACTTTTGTTTTCTCTCCAGTCTCTTCAATAAATAGAGAGTCGTTTCTACCCAACATGATTAGTTCTACAGGAGAACTGGTGCTGTCATGTTCAGATGAGGATTTACGAAGTTCTATGTTCTTCTCAAAATTATTAGAAATAAACATATCATCATCATAAACATTAACATAACCCCTAGTTCTAATTTCAGGGATATCTCCTTGAGAATCTCTATTTTCAACATATAATCCTCCTGATACAGCTATCTCAAGATAATCTTCCCCATCAATTTGAAAATAAGGATTGCCATTGTCAAATCCAAACTTTATAAGATTGGTTGATGATGCACTAAAAATTTTATCACCCATAGAAACATAATCTCCTTCATGCTCTTCTCCATCAAAAAAGATACCGGTTTTTTCTGCAGCATACATTCTAATACCATTTATGTTTACCGGATCATATATAATATCCACTTGAGTACCTATTCTTATTACTTCCATATTTTGCGGAACAAAAAATTGCCCGTTCTCATAATGCAAAATCCCACTCATGACAGCTCCGTTTGGAAGAATGATATTCTCACCTTCTATTTTTGTGACATATCCAAAGAGATCTGGGTTGAGTAAAAGAGGAAGAGTTGTCAATTCAGTTCCTTCTGGAACTTCGAGTTCCACCCCTGTTTCATTGTTGAAAAAAACTCTTGAATTTGCTGGGGCATAGACTTTTGTGTTCCCGAAAACATAATATCCCCCATTTTCATTTGTTGTAAAATCTGCAAAAACAACTTCTCCTTCATCATCTATATTGAGGTATGCTAAATTCTCTTCGCTGTGCGGTCTTATATTTGTGAATATATTTTCTTTAAGATTTAGTGTGGCATCTTCTTCCTCAAAAGTTATAGAAACACTTCCAAATCTTCCCACATTACCGGTTAAATTCTCATATCTTATTCCCCCCCCATATATTATATTATCTTCAAACCCAATCGCTATTCCGACATCTATGATATCTAAATTTTCCAGAGAACTGATGAAGCATATATGAATAATTAATAAAAATACAAATAGTAGAACATATCTATTTCTCATTCTCCTCTCCTATATTTATTTGCAAATATGAACTCAAAAGCAACATCATCTATCTTAGAATTTTTATCCTTTACTATGAATACCACTGTTTCTTCATCATAATCTATCATATCTACGTATAGATCGCTCTCAATAACAATATCTAACATACAACTAAGACAAATACCTTCACGACCTAACTGATCCTCTATCATTTCTCTTGTAGCAGAATAAACAACACCTAATCTGACAGGAACTTCTATATTTTCAAAATTTCTAAGCACAGACGTGCTATCCCCTTTAGTTATTCTCAAAGGATATTCTATATTTAAAAGCACTTTGCTCTCTCCTATCTGTGTTTTTGTCTTAATTTCTCTCTGGGTTATATTAAAATCTGGAAAACCCCCAAAATTTCTAGTACAGAAAAATAACATTTCATTCACATAATGAGAAATTTCTCTTTCTATTCTACTCTTAGAAGGCATATGGTTCTCACCATCTACATAATAATAAGGAATTCCAGTATCTGTTGAAAATTCTGAATATAAAAAATAACCCCCATTTTGTCCTATATAAAAAACAGCATCTTCCCCAACATTTTCTATACAAGTTCTTACGAACTGATAAATCCCCTCTGTTTCTGGTGTGATTATATCTTCTTCTAGAGTTTCTCTAAAAATAAAATAAAGACTAATTGCTGCAATGATAATAATAGCAACAATGATAAATATTGTAATCTGCCCCTTTTTGTGTATTTTATATTTTAACATTTTTATTTATCGCCTCTTTTTTTTCAAAGAGTAAAATAATACAACAACCAAGATGATAAGTATTATTAAAAGAACCCACCAATATTTTTGTATGGTTTCAGCTTCTGATGCTCTTTCTTCAATACTTTCTCTTTCCCCTTCTTCTATATCTCTTGTTTCTTCAAGTCCCTCTTTAGAATATTCCCCAACATCAATCCTTGCTAATTCTACAGAATTCTCATCATAGATAATTATTCTAAGAGCATTTTCATAATAGGGAATAAAAAGGTTAAATGTGGTTTGGTTCAATTCAAGAATCCCCCCACCACTAATTTCTCCTGTTTCTGGATTTACAGTATCGTATAAAATTTCATTGGGCACGTCAAAGAAACTTATATTCAATACATTGTTTTCATAATCTAAAACTTTTGTAGTATAATCACCAAAAAGATTTTCTACTTCTTCTTGAAAGAATTCTATATTAGCTGAAGAAACTTCTATAGCCCCCCTATCATAACTCAGGTTAAGATTGTAATAAAAATAAAGGCTTGTTTGTGTTTGTGCTCCTACAAAAATCATGCAAAAAATAAATACAACCAAACAAAATACCCCTTTTTCCATACAATATTTTAGAATTTATACTATATAAAATTTGATGTAATCCAGGACGAGTGAGGTTGGAAAATGATTATTTTATATAAAGCTTGGATTTTCTAATTTTATTAATGCGTTTCTTATTGCCCCTTGCGTATAATTTTTTCTATCAATTCTTCCATTTGTTAATATGCTTATTGCTCCTTCTGATTGTCCGATATCTTTATTTTCTGTAAAGCCACATTTAAAAAGAGCTTCCCACACACCTTTTATCGCTACTAGCTGTTACCATTGTATTTCATACAGCAAATTACATAAAGCTGCAAATTATAGACAGGCGTGTAACCCAGATATTGATTTTCATCAGTCTATTTTAGGAAAAATAGATCTCCATTCAATATGCTAGGACATCTTTCCATCAAAAATATTTTTTATAAATATTCTTATATTGTAAAATATATAATCACTTTATAGTTACAACAGGAGAAAGATTTAAAAGGAGTATAAAACACTCTTTAATAGTATGAAACAGAAATTAAGCATCACAATTGATGAAAAAACAATAAAATTGATAGAAGAAACTATAAAAGAAGGAGAATTCAGAAATAAATCTCACGCTGTCGAATATAGTCTAAATAAAATTTTAAGGGAGAATAAAAATGCCTAAAGAGAAAGGATTACAGCCAAAGGTAAGAGAATTGTATGATAAAATTGGTCAAGATTTTTATTTGCATAGAGATGATTTTGAAACAAGTGGAGAGAGATTTAATTCTGCATTGCTATTTGGAACTTTAACAGAATTAAACAGGGGAAACATGCTTTTATTTGGAGAATACGGTGGAGGTAAGACAACTTCTGCAGAGTATCTCAATTCTGTTTTTAATGGATTGCCTTTGGATTTAGTTAAAAGAGTTGCTATAAGAGGAAGTCCTCAGTTAACAGAGGAAAAAATGGTAGGAAGACCCCATTATGGTAAAATGCATCAAGGTGAAGAAGATGTTGTATGGCAACATTTTGTCCAAGTTGGACCAAAAATTATTGACGAATTCAACAGAATACCAGAATCAAATCAAGCTGTTGTTCTAAATGGTGTTGACAGAGGGGAATGGAATTATCTAAATGGTTTTATTTCAACAGGACCACAGCCATTCTTCGCAACTTGTAATTATGCAGATAGAGGAAATAATGGATTGATTCCTCCTATCTTAGATAGATTTGACATTGCCGTAGAGTCCAAATTTCCAGGAGTTTCAAATGCTCTTCATATTGCCCAGGATTATCATAATGACAAAGACAAGATTTTAAGCAATCCAGATTTGACCAGAAGAGCCCTGGAAGTTCTTAGTTCTGGAAAATCTCAAAAAGAAGTTCAGAATGAACTAGAAAAAATAGTTCAAGAACATGGAGAAAATTTAAGAGCCAATGGTTTTCCTATTTTAACAGTTCAAGATAAAGAAAGAATTGAGCAAGAAGTTAAAGCAGTTTCTTTTGACAGGGATGCTGAGCAATATTTTGCTTTTTTAGTTGCTGAAATGAACACAAGCCCAAAATATGGCCAAAAAAGAAGCATTGATCCTGCCACTCCTGAAAGCGGACTGTATCTGCAGGCAAACTTTGTTGGAAGTGGAAGCAGAAGGGAGGAAAAATCTATCGTTAGATATGCTAAATCTTTGGCTTGGTTACAGGATCAGGGAGAGGTAAATTTAGATCATGTTGTTCAGGTTGCTCCTTATGTATTATGGCACAGAATTAACTGGACTCCTGAAACAGAAAATGCCTTTAGAGATGATGATAGGCAAGATCCTTTGGATCTGCACATAACCAAAACTCTTTTAAGAGATGGAACAAATGAAATGCCTGGAATAAAGAAAAGATTTGGAGAGAGCCAGGAAAATTATCAGAGAGTTATTGATTTGGCAGGCCATGGGAGAGTGGATCAGGCATTGCAAGAGGCTAGAGAATATAGTGCAGATGGCAAAGGGCATCCAATATTCCAAGATGCAGTAAAGGACTTGGAGAGGAAGTAAAATGCCTAACCCAAGATTTTTACAGACAGCAGAAAGATGGAAAAATAAAGAAGTTCCAGCTGAAAGAACAAAACCAAGAGAAACAAAACCTTCAAGTTCAGGATTAACACAAATTCTAGAAAGAGATGAAGATGGAAAGCCCAAGTTAAATTTAACTCCTATTGAAAAAACAGTTGTCAGTACTCCAACACAAGAAGATTATTGGGATTTAATGAGGGTTTATGAATGTGGGGGTTGGGAATGGGGAGATGGAACTTTGCCAATAAGACATAATTATTGGGAAACTTATAAAGAAGAAACCTGTATGGAGGTAGGGATTGATATATTGCGGAACAAAGGAAAATTGGGATATGCTTATAGAGAATTTTATCAAAGAGAAGGAGGGATTATAATTTCAACTAATGAATTTTATGAAAATCAAAAGATAACTCCTGAAATGCTCAATGAAATAAATATATGGTTTGATAAAAATGGTAAATAAAAGATTTTTGCAAACAGCAGAAAGATGGAAAAATAAAGAAGTTCCAGCTGAAAGAACAAGACAACCAGCAAGACCAAGAACTAAAACTTCACAGCCAAACACTAATTTTCCCGCAAGTGTTGATGATTCTTTTCTTTTCAGTTATGACGGACCTAATAAGAATTTTGCTCAAGAGCTAATAACAAAAAATAATGAGTTATTTGGAGGAACAAAAGCAGAAATTCCTTATGAATCTCCTGATTTTGATTCAGGAGAAGTGCATGCAAATTTAATTAAGAGATTAGGATTAATAACAACAATATACAATAATCCTCAATTAAAAAGTTCAAATTTATATCCTATTACTCCTGCACAATCTGAAGCATTGCTTAAGGATGGAAAATTAACAAATCCTGGAAACAACTGGGAAGATCTGGCTTTGGTTTTATATGACAGAAGACAAAATGGATATAATCCAAGAGAAGCTCAAGCACTTTATGATTCTTTAAGAGCCAGTAGGCAGGACCTTAGATTAAGCGAGGGAGATTTGGAAAACAGATTAATTATAGTAAATGCAGGCTTGGAAAAAGATTCTGGCAGTGATTATGGAGTTAAACCAATAGTTCTTCCTGGACTAACGCAAGCATATCAACACGAAGTTTTGGAAAAAGTTGGGAAAAATCCAAGTTTTGATGGTTATGGATTAAATGGCGGACTTCCTTTGCTTAATCAATTGGAAAAAGGTAGCAGAAGATTATACATGCCAGATGAAACAGAAGACATTGGATTAAGGGTGCTGTATCGTGTCGGGGGCTTGAGTTTGAACGCCTGGAACAGGGTCCTTGCCGGTTCGAACGAGAACGGTCGGGTCAATTTTGCCCCGCAGGGGCAGTCGCCATAAATCAGGAGAATAAAAAATGGTTAATCAAAATTTAAGACAAACAATGAGCACAGAATGGCAAAAAGTTAGAAAGGGCTTTCATTATCCTCAATTGCCACAACCACAACTAGTAGACGATATTCCAAATGGCGTAATGGACATAGAAAACCTGGAAGTGAGAGTAAGTGAGCCTTTTATCAATGGTCTTCAGGAAAAAGGAATTGAACCAGAAGAATCCTTGAATGAAGTTTTGACGCACGAATTGACTCATTTCATGAAATATCCTGGAAGTGTCTTGAATATTTTGAAACTGCAAAAATCTGCTCAAGGGGTAGCTAATGGACATAAAATAAGTGAATTAAGAGGGGCTTTTACAGAGGCACAAACAAATATTTACATGCTAAACGAAAGAAAGCATCCTTCAACTGCAAGAGTTAGAAAAGCTTATGGGTTGCCTGAAGGAGATAATTTTGGAAGGATAATGTACGGCTTATATCAGGAAGTTTCAGGACAAGATTTAGGAGTAGAACCAAAAGAAAAAGGGTTAATTGATAAGGTACAAGGAGTTTTTGGAATAAAACCGACTGATGAAGAAAGAAGTTTAATTGAAAAGCTAAGAGATATTGATTACACAAATAAAGAACAAGAAACAGGGAACTTTAGAAGGTTTGCCCAGATTTTGAAAGATTATCAGCCCCCACAAGATAAAAATAAGCGAGATGGGAAGGATCAAGAAGGAGAAGGAAGTGGTCAAAGTCAAGGAAACGGACAAGGAAAGTCCTGTTCAGGAACTGGTCTGGAAGGATTTACTGACAATCAAATAAGAGAAGGATTAAAACAATTTGCCCAAGAATGTTCAAATTCAAAAGAATATGAAGAGGTTGTTAGACAGGTTTTGAATGAGAGTGAAGAGCAAGGTTCCCAAGGACAGGATCAAGGGCAACCATCCAGAGCAATGGGAAAAAGAGCAGGTTCTGGAAGAGGCATAACCCAACTAGCCAATAATTTTTACACAGCATTAGCTGAAAGATACGCAATTCCAATCAAAAAAAAACCAATGCACAAGAATGGAAGTTTATATCCACACAGCCATACTTCTTTTGAAGTAGGAGACGAAATTACAGAAGTTGACGCTTTTAGCACTCCTGGAATTTTGCCAGGAATCACAAAGAAGTGGGTAAGGAGAGAAGGAGAAGTTCATGACAATGAAGAGGCAGTTCCTGATAGCTTTATAGTCATTGACAATTCTCCAAGCATGTTTATGGCATCAGGAAATAAAGTAATGTCCCCAGAGGAAAGAATTTATCATCATATTGTTGGCGCAACTGCAATTTCAAATGCATATTTGTTAAATGACTCAAGAGTTGCGGTTTACAGTTTTGGAAGCAATGATCATCTGACAAATCCCACAAAGAACAGAGAGCTGGTTCACAGGGAATTAAGAAGATATTCAGATGATGGTGGAACCACATTTAATCAAAGATTTTTAGAAAATGTTTTAAGAGGAAGTGAAGAAGAATATGACATTAGTGTTATTTCAGATATGGACATAAGCAACTTGGAAGATTTTGTTGGAAGTGTTTTAACAATTCCTCAAACACACAGGGTTCATTTGCTGTACACAGAAAACAGCGGTTATGTTAAAAAATTAAGGCAAAGTTTTGGAGATAGGAAAAATGTTGCTATTTTGCCTTTGACCTGTGAGAGAGACATTCAACAAGTTACAATGGGGGAGCTAAAAAAATCAGTTAGATAAAATGGTTAACAAAAGATTGTTAGAGTTAGCAGAAAGACAAAAGGATAGAAACTTTTTGAAAAAAGAAGAAGTAAGGGATCAAAGAATAAAAGAGCTAGAAGCAGAAGAACAAAGAAAAAGAAAACAAGAATTAGATTATATTAATAGTTTAAATACACATAGAGGAAATGAATTAGAGAAAGCTATTTACGCTTTTGTTAATCATCCTGACTTTCCAATTATTTACAACCAAGCAAATATTCTTGAAACTGCAACGGATAAATGGGGATTTATCTTGAGAAGAGCCTATGAAATAGGGCAAGATATCAATGTTGCAATAGGTCATGAATTTCAAGCACAAGATGTTCAGGCAAAAAAAGCATTAGAAGATTATGGAATTTACTTATTATGTTCATATTTTAAACAAGATAAAGAACAAATAACAGGAGAGGCATGTTTAATTGATGGAGATCCAATTGCATCAACTTGTCTAGGTCAGCATGATATTTGTTCAGTTTTAGAAGCTAAGGTCAAAAAAGTAGCTGTTGGAGATATTCAAATTCCAACAGTAAAAAGACAAACTCCTAAAATAAACATACCTAAAATGGATGTTGATCCTGTTGATTTACAAGATCTTGATGATTGGTGGAAAATGGAGGGAAAATACGAGTAAAATGGTTAATAAAAGATTTTTGCAGACAGCTGAAAGATGGAAAAATCCTAGCTTGCCTGTTGAAAGAAAAACAAAAACCCCTAAACAAAGACCCCAAAATCCTGTTGCTGCTCAAAACACCCCCTTCCCAGATTTGCCTTCAGAGAGCTTTATCTTTAGCTATGACGGACAGCATGGAGATTACTTTCAAAAGTTGCTTGCTAAATCCAACGAAGTATATTCAGGAACAAAAGCGGAGATTCCTAGTGGCAAGAAAGGAGAAGTTAAAAACATGTATGCTATTAAAAGAATGGCACTGGTTTCAACAATTGCAAATAATTCAGATTTGAGAAATTATGGTTTGTGGCCTGTGACTCCAATACAGGCAGAATCATTGCTTAAAGAAAGAAAACTTTCACATCCAGATAAATATTGGGAAGATCTCGCTTTGCTATTATATGATACAAATGGCGAAAATTCCCAAGAAGCACAGGCATTGAAAACAGGCATAGCAGGACATAGAACTGATTTGGGTTTAAGTCAGAATGACTTAAAAGGAAGATTGATTATAGTAAATCCTGGAGCAGAAGTTGATTCAGGTATGCCTCATGGAATCAAACCAATTATAATTCCGGGAATCACGCAAGTTTATTCGCATGAAATATTGAATAGAACTGGAGAAAACCATAAGTTTGAATATGGCTTGGACAGAGGCTTGCCTCCTGTTAGTGAAATTGGAAAAGGAGATAGGACTCTTTATATGCCAAGTGGAAGTAACTTTGGATTAAGGGTGCTGTTTCGTGGCGGGGGCTTGGATTTGGACGCCGGGGACTGGGGCCTTGCCTATTCGAGCGAGGTCGGTCGGGTCAATTTTGCCCCGCAGGGGCAGTCGCCGTAAAATTAGGGATTTTTACTTATATTGGGTGGATAGATTAAGTTAATTTATCAACATTCTTTAATCTCCCAAACTTCGCTTTTGTAATTGCAAAACACAAATCATAAGTAAAATCTTCATGTATGCCCCACAGAACTAATTGATTGTAAACTTCTTCCCAGAATTTGTCCTCTTTTTTGGTCAGTCTCGCTGTTTTCATTTCTGTGTGTTGTGATGGCTAGGCTTTTTAAGGATTGTCGAGATAAAAAAACGCCCGCACCAGGAATCGAACCTGGGTGTCCCGAAGGACCTGGATTAGCAATCCAGTGCAATACCATTATGCGATACGGGCATCTAATTTTGTAATATTTAACTTATTTATAAATATTGTGAACCAATAAAGAATCAATGATCTCTCATTCTTTGAAATTTATCTCTTAATGCAGTATACATAGCAGAATTTTCATTTAAAAGAGCTTTTTTTTCTTCTCTATCACTTGCACCTTTTCCAATATATTCACACCAGCTAAGCAACCTTGTTTCTAATCTTTCTCCTGCTATTTCTCTTAATTGCCCATCTATAAAATATCCAAGCATATTATATAATCCATCTTTTGCAATATTATTTTCGTCTAATTCAGAAACCTGTCTTGATAAAAATTTTAGTATTTCTTCAGGTGATTTTTTATCTAATAATCCTGTAGTAACTTCACGCCTTTTTGCAATATAATCTGCTTCACGTATAGGTCCTGAAACAGGCTTGCGAGCTGTAAAATCATCAGGATGGCTTTCTCTTGCTTCATATGAGCCAAGCACTGTATCAAGGAATATAATTTCATGTCTTATACTTTCGTCTTTTATTCTTTTTACTATATCTTTGACTAGAGCATAGTTGTTTTTCATATATAAAATAAATATATGGTCTTTTTTAAGGATTTATGGGGTAAAGTTTTCAGAAACCTTTAAAAGTCAAACCACATAGAGATTATTATTAGCGGGATGGAGCAGCCTGGAGTGCTCGCGAGGCCCATAACCTCGAGGTCGGAGGTTCAAATCCTTCTCCCGCTATTTTTATAGAATTAATTATAAATTTTAATTAGGAGAATGAAATAAAGAGAGAGTAAAACCAATAAGACGGTTTTTATATAAATGCTCCAAACTAGAAACATTTTCCTTTTGTTTTAATTCTTCAAATCTGTTTTTGGGATTTATTTTATCCCACTCATAGGTTGGTAAGGGAGGAGCTGAACTTCCTTCTTCAAGATTAAGAACATATTTGCAAAAGGGTTTATATTCTATTACTTTAGAAAATCCATTCACTAGTTTTGCCAAATCACCATCATCTTCTCCTTCCATACTTACAACCAAATGATTATTAAAAATATGACTAATTGCAACTGGCCTGCCCATGTATCTAAAAAATCCAAGATCTTGTTTGAAGGCATCGGGATTTAATCCTGCCTGATTTACTAAGTCTTTCTCGACAAGTGTTATATGCCAAAGACCATTAGATTGAATCGTTTCCATATTCTGTCATAATCTACTTTGTTTATAAGAATTAATGTTATCAAATATATGTTTTAGGTAATTAAGTTTGCCTCCAAAACGTAATGAATTAAATTTATAAACAATTCTGAATTCTGAAAGAGATGTTGCTAAAACTTGGTATTGATGATGCAGGGCGTGGGCCTGTTATTGGACCAATGGTTTTGGCAGGCTGTCTGATTGACGAAAAAACAGAAAAAGAATTAAGAAGGCTGGGTGTCAGAGATTCTAAAGAACTGACTCAAAAGAGGCGCGAATTCTTGGAAAAAGTCATAAAGGAAAAAGCAGAAGCTTTTGAGATAGAACTTATTCATCCAGATGAAATTGATGGTAGGGGGGATTCAGGAATTAATCTGAACCATATTGAAGCAATAATGGCTGCAAATATAATAAACAGGATAAATAAAGGATATAAGAAGATAAAGGTAATAATTGATTGTCCATCTCCAGGCAAACTCAAGTGGAGAGATTTTGTAAGAATCAGGGTAGAAGATCTCTATAATCTGGAAATCTCGTGCGAGCATAAAGCAGATAAAAATCATGTGGTTGTTTCAGCAGCATCTATCTTAGCAAAATGCGAGAGAGAAAGAGAAATGGGTGTTCTTAAGAAAAAATACGGGGAACATGTTGGTTCTGGTTATCCTTCAGACCCACATACAAAAAAATTTCTGGAAAAGAATATAAAAAAATATAAGGACCACGGAATTTTTAGAAAAACCTGGCAGACTTGGAAAATAGCTTCTTCAAAAGCAGAGCAAAAGAAGCTGAATTTTTAATTTTCTGGTTTAAATTTAGGATACCTCTCTGCTAATTTAGAATATCTTCTTTCAGTTTCTCCTTTTGACATAGGCCTAATTGGAACACCTGTTAATTGTTCTGCATGTCTTTGAAGATATTTCAGGTTTTGTGAACTTAAGTCAGCTTCTTCACTAATTTCTGGGGGGTTCTTGATAAAAGAATAGGCTAGAGCCAAAGTTCCTGCTAGTGTTGCTCCACAAAATCCAATTATTCCTGTTTGAAATGGATTTTGAACAATCCATTCAAGAGCTTGTCTTATTTCTTCCATTTTTGTTTTTTTCCTTGATTTAATTACTTAATAGTAGAAAGAGAAGTGTATATAAGCATTGTGCCCCCCTACAGGGGATGCAAATAGAAAGATTTTTAAGTTAAAATTTTCTTATTATTTTATGGATACAAAACCCCTTAAAGAAATTGGATTAACAGATGGCGAGAGCAAGGTGTATATGGCTCTGCTTAAATTAGGGCAGACCACATCAGGCACTATCGTAGAAGAAGCAAAAGTAACACGCTCAAAAATTTATGATATATTAGAGAGATTGAAAAATAAAGGACTTGTGAGTTATATTACTAAAGAATCAACTAAATATTTTAGCGCAGCAGACCCCTCTAATATTATAGAATATCTAAACAATAAAGAAGAAGAAATAGAAAAACAAAAGAAATCGATAAGAGAGATACTTCCTTTGATTGAAAAACAATATAAAAAAGCCATAGAAAAAAATATTGCTGAGATTTTTCTCGGCGTAAAAGGAATGC
>SDBV01009120.1_pt1 | contig 13242 bp, 11 predicted proteins | sample 2277081 | NCBI WGS metagenome assembly SDBV01 (sample SAMN10402039, study PRJNA504765) | marine sediment metagenome | isolation source: marine sediment core GS10_PC15, 223 cmbsf | place: Arctic Ocean: Southern Knipovich Ridge | collected 2010
TGGGGGAAGTACTCGCCCAGGACCGGCAGCAGGTTGGTCAGCAAGCCCGTCACCACCCAGGCGATCGCCATCACGGAGCCCGCGACGCCGAGTGCCCAGCCCTGCCGCTCGACCGTGACCGCGTCGGAGTACGCGGTGTACATCGTCGTGTAGGCCACCATGTCGAAACAGCCCACCACCATGCCAAGCGCCCAGAGCATGCCCTCGTGCGGCAGCAGCGCCGAGAGCAACTGGCCGATGCCCGCGATCAGCAGACCCAGCTTCGCAATGTCGACCACGTTCCAGACCTTCAGCATCAGGCGCACGATCACCATCAGCCCGAACACGAAGCAGATGCCGATCAGACCGCTGAACAGTCCCAACTGCGAGCTGGTATAGCCGAAGCGCGTTTGCAGCACGAGCATGATGGTCTGCAGGTAGAGGCCGTAACCGACCTGCATCAGGAAGAACACGATCGAGAGGAACGCGACGCGCTGATGGCGGCCCGCTTCGTAGATGATGCGCAACGGCAGCAGGATGTCGACACGCGTCTTGCCCTTCGGCAGATTCGCGTCGCGGTAGTACCAGAAGGTCCACAGGCCGCAGAACACCGACAGCGCGGCGACCAGCAGGAACGGCGTGCCGTAGTTGAAGATCGGCAGGATCGTGCGGTCCGAAGTGATGCCGCCGAGCACCGGGCCGACGATCACGCCGGCGCTGAAGGCCATCGACATGATGCTCATGTTGTAGGCCTTGGTTTCAGGCGTGCTGACGTCGGTGATCGCGGCCTGCGCGATACCCTGGCAGCCGGCCATCAGGCCGCTCAGGCCACGCCCGAGCAACAGCAGCGCGATGCTCGGCAGCAGCGCGCCGAGCGCCATCAGCAGGTAGCTGAGCGCGAGTCCGAAGATGCAAAGCAGCATGATCTTGCGGCGGCCGTAGCCGTCGGACAGTTCGCCCATCAGCGACGAGCCGAAGAACATGAAGAACGGATACACGCCGTAGCCGAGCCCGAGGTAGAAGTTGCGCAGTTGCGGGCTGGCGGCCGCGCCGACGATGCCCGAATGCGGATCGGAGAAGATCGCCGCCATGATCGGATACACCAGGCCAAAACCCATGGCGTCGATCGCGATTGCGAGCAGACATGGGCCTAGCAGTTTGAGATTAAGTTTGGACATGAAGTGGCCTCGAGCGAAGTGAAGTTGCCGCTTAAAGTAATCGACGGGGAAAACCCGGAGTAGAGCCGAGCTTTCAATTTCAGCTATCAGAGAAGCTGATTAGTCCATTCCCGGAATCGCTGAAATGCTCGAACGGCGCGCAATCCGGAATAGCCGGCGCGACCCTGCCGGGGCGGGTCGGAGGGATACGGACAGGACTCCGAAACGATTTCGCGCGGCGCCCGCGGTCTATTCACGCGGCATATGCTGTGCGCAGGCGTCGACGGGGCAGCTCTCGCGTGGCCGGTCGCGCGATATCGTTGGGAAGGTTTGTAAGACGCGTGCTGGATGCCGGCTGGATGCCGGCTGGATGCCGGCTGGATGCCGGCTTGATGCTGACTGGATGCCGGCTTGATGCTGGCTGGATGCCGACGAGGTGCGTGCCGGACGCGAAGCACGCAATGGACGCGATCGCCTGGCGCGATGCCGCGTGGATGCGGTGGGGATGACGATGCGGCGCCAGGCCGGCACCGCGCGAATTCACACCTCGATCAGCTACGTAACGGTGCGAGCCCGGACCGAGTCCGGCAGACGCTCCTCGAGTATGCTGACGACGATCTGCGTCTTGGTCGGTACCGGCCGCGTGACGGGCAGCAGCGCATTCAGGTCGAAACCCGGCACTGTGTAGTTCGGCAGCAGCTTGACGAGCCGGCCCGAGTTCAGCGCCTCAGCACAGACAATCTCCTGCAGCACGCCGATGCCGCACCCGTTGAGCAGTAGCTGATAGACAGGCCCCCAGTGGCTGACCGTGGTGACGATGTTGATCGGCGCGGCGCGCGCCGCCTTCGACGAATTGACGAACCGTAGCTGCCCGTCGGCGAACAGCCCAGCGACGCGGATGAACGGATGCCGGACAAGATCGGTCGGGTCCTCGGGGCAGCCGTGCGCGGCAATGTATTCGGGCGATGCGACCAGCACGCGGCGGATGTGGCCAAGCCGCCGCGCAACGAAGTTGCCGTCGCCAATCTGGCCGAGCCGCAGCGAGATGTCGACGCCCTCCGTGACCGGATCGGTAAGTTCATCGTTGAGGATCATATCCACGTAGAGCTGTGGATTCTGCTCGCGGATGGTCTCGATGATCTTCGGCAGCACCACGTCGCCCAGGCCGTGCGGCGCGGCGATCCGTATCCGCCCGCGCACGACCTTGTTGCCGAGCGTGACCACCGCGCGCGCCTCGTCGGCGGCATCGAGCACGACCTTGCTCTTCTGGTAGAACAGCGAGCCCTCGTCCGTGCACGACACGGCGCGTGTGTTTCGCAGCAGCAGGCGCACGCCGAGATGCTGCTCAAGCCGTTCGATCCGGTCGCTGACCGCGGGCTGGCCCAGCCCAAGGTCCTTCGCGGCTCTCGACAGATTTCCGCGTTCGACGACTCGCACGAAAATACGCATTGCAGCTAGCAAGTCCATGAATTCATCAATATTGCGGGGCGTGGATCGATGGGGGCGCCGGCGAATTCATGCAATCGGATGACGCCGGTCATTCAGACGTGAAACGCGTCAGGCTCACGTCTGCCCATCGGGATAACCCAAACCAAATCATGCCTGTCAATTAACGGTGAGAGAATCTTAATTACAAAAAAACACGGAAATGTTTTAGGCATTTGGATCTGGCAAAAAATCGGGGTTCGTATTACGGAAAGTACCTCCTGAAATTTCCTAAAATGCGGCACGCCGGGGACGAGGGGCGTCATTTTTCTGGACGGAGGTGACTATCGTACCCGAGTTATCTCGATCGCGTCCAATCCGGGAAGCATGCAGTCGTGGCTGTTGCTGGCAAACACGACGTGGGGACGGATTCTCACGCGCCCGACCAAGATCCGTAACGCCAATACGGCCACCCGTTAGTTTAAATGGGTATCCATGTCGGGCGATTTACGGGGCCGCTCCAGTTCCATTAAAGTCGCAACCACCGCTTCAGTTTAATTTATGTTTTTTGCATTAGCTGACCTGATACCGGTCTTTCGACGGCAGGCGTCAATTTTAACCTGTTCAATCCAATGATAATGAAGATGTTTATTTAAAATCCCGCGAATGGCAGGTTTGCCAGATGGTGAGTGGGTGGCGCATCGTTGACGCAAGCCCGTCGCTCAAGGCACGCCTGCGTGAACTCGCAGATGAAGCGACTGACGCACTCGCGATCGGGCTGGGGGGTGCAAAACCTGACGGCCTCACGCGATTGATGGCCGGGATGATTGTGCTAACGGTGCGCACAGCGCGCGAGGAAGCGATTCGCCTGATCGGGCGCGGTGCATCGGCAAAGAAGGCGAATGCCGCGTTCCTTGCCTTGATGGAGCATGGCCTGTCAACGGTCGAAAACTTTCGTTGATCTTGCCGGGCCAAGGCCGGCGAGATGCCGGCTGCCACTCGCCCCCGATCCGCACGACCCGGCTTTCCCTGCCTATCAGCAGTTCCTTCACCTGGGTGAAGCGAGCCTCGCGGCATCCATTTATTTTGTGGTCGGTGCGCGCAACTTTGCGCCGGTGTCTCAGCGAGAAAACTGGACCGCCGGCCAGGCACAGCGCGTGTTCGATAGCCGGCTGGGACTGGTGACGCGCGTGATCAGCCAGGCATTGAAGGGGGAGATCAAGCCACCAACGTCGACGAGAGCATCACCCTTCAGTCGACGGACATGTTCCGCCCGTCCGATGACAGCGTCACCCATGGCGTCGTTATGCCCGTTGATGTACTTCGTCAGTGCATGGGCGACGAAATCCGCGCCGTGTTCGAGCCCGCGAAACATCGGCGGTGGTGTGAAGGTGGCATCGATCGAAAACAGGGCACCGGCATCGTGCGCAATCGCTGCGATCGCTGCCACGTCTGTCACCTTCGTAGTGGGATTGGCGATCGTCTCCGCGTGAATCAGCTTCGTTGTCGGACGCAGTGCGTTGCGAACCGCGTCGAGGTCGCTGATATCCACGAATGTCGCCTCGATTCCGTAGCGGGCCGGGAGCAGCTCGCTGAAGGGACGCCATACGGCTTCGTAGGTCACGTCGCTGACGACGACGTGATTGCCACTTTTCAGGAACGTGAAAAATATCGCATGCAGCGCGGCGACGCCCGTGCTGAAAGCGACCGTGTCCTCACCCCGCTCCATCGCAGCCAGCTTCCGCTCGAGACAGCGCTGGTTGTGGCCGAGATTGCGGGTATAGAACAGTGCTTGCGTATCGGACCAGTCGAGTGAAGACGGATCGTCGGCCAATCGATACGAATTCGCCATCACAATCGGCGTCCTGATCGCACCCGTCGTTGCATCGACGACATTGCCCGCATGGACAGCCTGACTGTCGAAGGATAGAGTCTCCGGATCGTGCTTGTCGGGCCGCGGTCGAATGTTCTTCGTTGCCATCTCCCACCTCATTCGATAAAAACGGATTGAAAATCTCGGATTCCGACCTCCCTATGAAAGCAGATCCGCGCATCCGGATTATTCGTGCATATTCCGGATACACACGACCTTCGGCTGCGTCATTTCCTCATAGGCGAACCGGACGCCCTCGCGACCGAGGCTGCCATACTTGAACCCGCCGAACGGCATCGCGTCGAACCGATAGTCCGAAGAGTCGTTGATCATGATGCCGCCCGCCTCCAGTTGCTTCGCGGCCTTGAGCGCAGTCTGCAGGTTCCCGGTGAAGATGCCGGCATGGAGGCTGTATTCGGGATCATTGGCAAGCGCGAGCGCCTCGTCGAGCGTCTCGATCCGCTGCAGCACGACAGCCGGGCTGAACACCTCCTGCCGCCAGAGATCGCATTCGAAATCGACCTCCTCAAGCACGGTCGGTGAGTATGTCGAGCGGTCCAGCGTATTTCCACAGAGCAGTCGCGCGCCCTTGCTGACCGCCGCGTCCACAATCTGCTTCGTACGTGCCGCGGCCTGTGCGTTGATCATCGGGCCTACGTCGGTATCCGCGAGTGCCGGGTTACCATATCTCAGCACTCGGGTGCCAGCCACGAACCGCTCCCTGAACGCATCGTAGATGCGTGATTCGATCAGTATGCGTTGCGTACCAATGCAGTTCTGACCCGCTGCCCAGAAGGCGCCGGAGATGCATGATTCGACTGCCCGGTCGAGCTCGCAGTCGCCCATGACGATGACAGGCGCATTGCCGCCAAGATCCATCGCGAGCTTTTTCAGGCCGGCCGAGCGGGCGATCTTCTCGCCTGTCACGAAGCCGCCCGTGAAAGAAATCATTCTCACGTCGCGCGACGAAACGAGTGCTTCGCCTAGAGCGGCACCGCCGGTGGCAACCGAAACGACGTTCGATGGCAAGCCTGCGGCCACCAGATAATTGACGAGCTTGATGGCGGACAGCGGCATAAGTTCGGATGGCTTGAGGATCACTGAGTTGCCCCCGGCAATCGCCGGTCCGAGCTTGTGCGCCACCAGATTCAGCGGATCGTTGTACGGGGTGATCGCAACGATGATGCCGAGCGGCTCGCGGGAAAACCATCCCTGCCGGTTTTCCGATCCCTGATAGGCGTCGAACGGGATGACTTCGCCGCTATTGCGGCGCGCTTCATCGGCGGACAGCTTTAGCGTGTTGACGCAGCGCATCACTTCCTTGGCGGCTTGCCTGATCGTCTTGCCGGCTTCCGCGACAATCAGCTCGGCAAACGTGTCCTTGTCGCGTTCGATCAGCGATACACACGTCTCGAGCACGCGGGCACGGTCGTAACGGGACAAATTGCGGCAGACACGTGCGCCGTCCTTCGCGGCCTGAATCAGCTTCGACGCACCCTCGGGCGGAATATTCACCACGGTCCCCACTTCGACGCCGTCGAAGGGATTGATCACCGTGATGAATCCGTGCGGCGTCTCGCCAGGGAATGCGGGCATGTTCATATCGAAGGGTCTCCTGTCAATTCTCGATGTCGAATGCAGACGATGTGCGATGAATACTGACAAGCATGGTATCCACGCGCACTGTCACAAGGCATCTGTCAAACTGATCGAAGTTGCGAGCGTTCTGCTCGCCGAGGTGACATATCGCTCATGTCGGCACCGCATCCGTTCGACAGGAGTGTGTATCCTTCGAGCGGGTCAACACGAACGAAGTAACCGTGTTGAGCACACCCTGCAGCGCTGCAATTTCCTCCCACAGCTTGTGAATGCGCTCGGAACTGGTCGCCTCGATATGCAGGACGACATCGAGTTCGCCGCTCATTACGTCGCAGGCCACCACCTCCGGAAAGGTCCGCACATGAGCGATCACGTCGGCTCCCCGCATCCGGTCCTTCCGGTAGACGAACATCAGAGCCCTGATCGGCGCCGAATCTGCTTCCGGCAAGCCGTGGCGAATGGTGTACCCGCGTATGTACCCGTCACGCTCCAGTCGTTCGATCCGAAGCCTCACGGCGCTGCGGGACAGATTGACTGACACGGCGATATCGTTATGCGAAAGGCGTGCGTTCTCAGTCAGCAGCGACAGGATTTTTGTATCGACTCTGTCGAGGACGCGTTTCATGATGTTCTCCTGGACCCATCGGAGTCTTCATCGGTCCGTTAAACAGCGAGGACCCCTTCCACACAGCTGACGCAGGCCCCCCCGATCCGGACATGCCCCTGCCCATCTACCCTGACCTTGACCTGCCCGTCTCGACCGACGCGGCGCCCCTGGGTGGCCAGGTACTCGCACCCGCCGGGCGGCAAGATGTGCTGCGCCCACTGGTAGGCGGCGACGCTGCCGTTACCGCTCCCGCAAACCGGGTCTTCGTCGACACCGCAGGACGGCGCGAAAGTGCGCACTTCGATCGCCGTGCCTCCCTGCTCGTGACGGCCGAATACGGTTAGGCCGGTTACGCCAGCGCGGCGCTCGAACGCTGCCAGCGCAGCCAGGTCCGGACGCAAGTCGAGAACGGTCGTTGCATCGGCGAGGTAGGCGATCACCCAGACCGGGCCGACATCCACGGTGGCTGGCGCATGCAGGGTGTCCACCCGGCATCCGACGATGCGTTCGAGCTCGAAGACTTCGTCCGGGTTCAATGTCTTGATCCTCGCGGGCGGCAACCTGAACGAAAGCTCGCGACCACTATCCCGTTCGTCGACTGTCACTTCGACTAGACCGACATTGCATTGCTGTATCAGCCGGCCGGGATGGCGTGGTGCAATGCGCCCGTCCTTCAGGATCGCATGCGCGCTGCCCAGCGTTGGGTGTCCGGCAAACGGCAGTTCGCTGCGTGGGGTGAATATCCTCAACCGATAGTCGGCCTGCATATCGGTGGGTGGTAGCACGAAAGTCGTTTCCGACAGGTTCGTCCACCGCGCGATCGTCTGCATCGTTTCGCTGGACAGGTCTTGCGCATCGAGCACCACCGCCACGGGATTACCCCGTAGCGGCTGGGACGTGAACACATCGACCACCTCGTAGCTGTGATTCATTTCAGCCTCCTGCGCATCCCGGTGCGGCGACCGCCGACCGGATGACGGTAATCATCGGCGCGCGCCCGTCGCTACCGGGCAGCACCAGTCTTTCGACGGTCACGCCTCTTCAAACGGGCTTCACTTCGCCGCATTACCGGACACGACATCATCGATCTCGGTCGCGGTGATCCCATACTTCGCCATTCGCGCACGGTGATCGGGCGACCCGAGATACAGGTGCAACTGCTCGTTCACGGCACGAAGAAGATCGTGATTCTGCTTGCTGAATGAGAATGCGCCGACAGGCGCCCTCCCTGTCGCGTCCGGTGCATGGGCGACGGCCTCCAGTTCGGGATTCGCTTGCGCAATGTTCCTGTTGCCGATGGCCGTCGCTGCAAACGCATCGATCTTTCCCGCCAGCAACGCGGCAAGCGCCTCGGGCTGGTCCCTGAACAGCGTGATCTGGGAATCACCCACGCCCGCAGATTTTGCGGAATCGACCTGGACCTGTCCCGGAATCAGACCCAGTCTCGCGTCTCCCCGCTTTGCCACTGCGTCGTAGCTGGTCAAAGTCTTCGGGTTGCTCCGATGGACCACGAAGCCATCGCCAAGCGACCAGACCGGCACACTGAATGCAACTTGCTCGGCCCGGGCTGCCGTTGCAAAGATCGGCACGTTCATATCCCAGCGGCCTTGGCTGACACCGGGAAGCAGTTCCTCGAACGACGTCAACCGGTAGTCGATGGTCGTGACACCGATAGCGTGCAGCACCACGTTCGCGAGCTCGATATCCGCGCCGGTCGGGGAGCGATCGTCGCCGGTCCAGTAGAACGGCGGCTCCTCGATATAGGCAAGACTGACTTTCATGATCGTTCTCCTGGTTTCAACGGTGAATATTTCGATGGCAGACCTGACCGACGGGATACTCGCTGCTCCGCGCGCGTGCGCCGATGCAATCAGGCTCCCGAGCGTGCCCGGACCGCCGCGTGAACGGCACAACGTTGTGATCCGAGCCCTTCGATACCGCACGTAACGACGTCGCCATCTTTCAGGTAGTCAGGATCCGCCTTGTTGTATGCGACACCGCGAGGTGTCCCGGTGAGCAGCAGGTCGCCGGGCAACAGCGTCATGAACTCGCTGAGATAGGCAACGATACGGCTGACGGAAAACACCAGCCTGCTGGTACGGCTGTCCTGCCGAAGCTCGCCGTTCTTTCTCAACCAGATCTCGAGATCCAGCGACTCTGGCAGCGCATCGGGCGTCACGAGCCACGGCCCCAGCGGAGCAAAGGTGTCCGCGCTTTTTCCTTTGCTCCATTGACCGCCGCGCTCGAACTGCCATGCTCGCTCGGTGATGTCGTTGGCGACCGCCAGCCCCGCGACGAGCGACATCGCGTCCTCGGCTCGCACGTTACGCGCAACGCCACCCATCACCACGCCCAGCTCAACCTCCCAGTCCACTGCATGCGCGGATTCCGGGATGACGATCGGATCGAACGGCCCGCTCAGCGCCGTCGGGGATTTGAAGAAAAGCAGCGGCTCTGACGGCAGGTCGAACCCGGTTTCCTCGGCATGATCGGCGTAGTTCAGACCGATACAGACGATTTTTCCCGGAATCGCGATCGGTGAGCCAAGACGCGAATCCCCGTCGATCGCTGGCAACCGAGAAATAGTGGCTTCGGTCAATGTGCTCAGAAATCGGGTCTCCAGCGCACTGCCGGACCAATCGTGAACCAGGCTGCTCACGTCGCGCGCAGTGCCATCGGCATCGATAATTCCAGGCCGCTCTTGACCGGGTGGGCCAAATCTAATCAATTTCATCGGCATGCCTCCTGCCGTTGCAGTTCCGGTGAGTACGCGCCCCGCCGCGCTTGGGGGGGACTCGTTGCCGTGCGCAAGCACCCGCCACATTTGCATGCTCGTCACCGGGATAGTCACCATCACGGCGACACCGCGATCAAGCAGCAGCCTTGTCGAGCGCCAGCGAGAGCGCGGACAGCGCCGGTCCGAGCCGTTCGGGCGGCAAATAGCCGAAACCGAGCCGGAAAACGCGATCGCTTTCGCCGAACCAGGTGCCGGACGCAAGCTGCAATTCATAGTCGGGAAGCACGGCCCAGAAGCGCGAAACAGCCGCGGCGTCCAGCGCATCGACCCGTAGACGCAGGCAGCACAGCGCGCCCGCATCGGGTCGCACCCACTCGATTCGCCGTGCCTCGCGCGCGCACCAGCTCGCAAGTTCGTCTAGCGCGCCAGAGAGCAATCGCCGACGCGGCGCGAGCACCGCTTCCCGATGCAGCAGCAACGACGCAGCCAGCGTTTCGTCGAGCACCGACCCCGAGATGACCGTGTTCATCTTGGCGATGGTTAAACGCGCACGGAGATCGGCGTCGCCAACGGTAAGCCAGCCGGTTCGCAAGCCAGGCGCGCCGAGCGCCTTCGATACAGACGCGCCGGTGACGATCCGCGGGTCGAAGCCTGCAACACTGTCGACCACTACCACGTCGCCATAGCTCGCCTCACGGTAGGTTTCGTCGACGAACAGAATGGCATCCGGCGCACGGTGCGCCATCAACCCGAGCAGCTTCTCGATCTCGGCGCGTGACGTCTGGATACCGGACGGATTTTGCGGCGACGCAAGACTCACCAGTTTCGTTTTCGGCGACAGGCTCGCATCGATCTGGTCCATGTCCAGCCGATAGCCGCTTTCGAACGACAGGCGCACCTCCCGCACCGTCACGCCGGCGCCGAGCAAACTGTCGCGGCACGGCGGGAAACACGGCGTCACCAATACCGCCTCGTCGCCGGGGCGGCAAACCTCGAATGCAAGCAGAAAAAGCCCGAGCGCCGTACCTTGCGTCGTGATCACCTGCTCGGCCGGAATCTTGCAGACCTTTGCAATGGCGTCGCGAAGTACACCGACGCCGGCGGATTTGCTGTAGCCGAGCTTGAGTGCACGAATCGACTCGAGACCGGCCAGGTCCAGAACCTCCCCGACGGTCAGGTCTTGGGACGTGCTCTCTGCCAGGTTGAACGGTCGATTCACGTCGAGCAGCGAAATGATCTCGTTGTAGGGGAATCGCCCCCTCCACTGGCCGACACGAACTCCGCCGTGGGTTACTTGACGGTCCAGGTCGGAGTCCTGATCGAAAGCGTTCATGTGAGTGCCTCTCGTTTGCGCTGATTGCCGTGTTGAACGATCCACTACCGGACACCGTGCGCGCAGCGCATCGATTCCGATGTCGCCGAACTCGTTCAGATACGATCGGGACCTCTGTATCGTAGCGCCCTGGCGACGACCATAACAGTCACAATTTATCGAATCTAGACCATCACAATTTAGCTTGTCGCGCGACAGATGCCGGACCGATAATCGCGCCATACCTCGACACGAGAACATTGCATGGAAACGTCCTCTCCGTACCGATACCAACAGTTGGCCGATCTCATTGTCGGAATGGTCGACAAGGGCACGCTGGTGCCGGGTACGCGCTTGCCTTCGGTGCGCGCATTCAGCGAACAGCACCACATCAGCGTTTCCACGGCGCTACAGGCATACAGGCTGCTCGAGGATCGTGGCGTGCTGGTCGCACGGCCACAATCGGGCTTCTATGTCGCGGCCGCGCGGCGCGGCACGCTTGCGCTGCCGTCGGCGTCGCGCGCACGTGCCAAGCCGTCGACCGTGTCAATTAGCGGTGCCGTCTCAGTGTTGCTCGAGCATGCCGCAAACTCGGCACTCGTTCCGCTGGGCTGTGCTGTGCCCGACCCGGCATTGCTGGAGTCGAAGCGGCTGGATCTGGCGCTGGCCCGGGTCGCGCGACAGCAAGGCACGCGTTACAACGTCTATTCCCCTCCGTACGGCGACCCGCGCCTGCGTCAGGAAATAGCGAAGCGTGCAATGCGTTTCGGGCATGTGCTTTCACCGGACGACATACTCGTTACGAACGGCTGTACCGAAGCCCTGGCACTTGCGCTCAGCACGGTGGCCAGGCACGGCGATACGATCGCTGTCGAATCGCCTACTTATTTCGGTCTACTGCATACGCTGGAAGTGCTTGGCCTGAAGGCGCTCGAATTGCCGACCGACCCGACCCGCGGCGTCGACGTCGGTGTCCTTGCCCGGATTCTCGAAGCCGGCTCGGTCGCGGCTTGCGTGCTGTCCTCGACATTCAGTAACCCCCTCGGTTCCGCTATGGAGGAAACGGACAAGCGCGCACTTCTCGAATTGCTGGCGCGAAACAGCGTGCCGCTGATCGAGGATGATGTCTATGGCGATATCCAATTCGGCAGCGAACGGCCCAAGCCTTTCATCGCACTCGACGGAGGTGCCAATACGATCTACTGCAGCTCATTTTCCAAAAGCCTCGCGCCGGGATATCGAATCGGCTGGATCGCCGCTGGAACACGCGTGCAGAAGGTAATGGAACGCAAGCTGGCGTTCAGTCTGTGCTGCCCCGCCCTGCCTCAGGTGGCACTCGCCGATTTTCTCGAGAGCGGAGCCTATGATTCACATTTGCGGCGCCTGCGTCGCCTACTCGATGAAAACCTCACACGCATGACGCGCGCCATCGAGGCAAGTTTTCCGTCCGAAACGAAAGTAAGCCGACCGGCAGGAGGGTTCGTTCTTTGGCTCGAACTGCCCAAGCACTTCGATTCGCGCACGCTCTTCGATGAGGCGCTGGATTACGGAATCTGTTTCGCACCTGGAGACGTCTTCTCCGCCAGCCGGCGCTTCCGAAACTGCCTGCGACTGAGCGCCGCTTACGAGTGGAACAGCCGCATGGAGGACGGTGTTCGACAATTGGGAATGCTGGCGTCACGTCAGCTCGGCCGCTAATTGTCGAGGGGGGAGACCACGTGGCGAGATGCCCATATCAGAAGGCAGTAGATTCGGCCTATGTCCACCTCCCTGCACCCATGCGTCGACCATATCCGCCCACTCCTGCAGCATATGCCGACGCTGTACGGCATACTCGGCCTTGTTGTACACCGCCCGCGAAGATCTCCCGTCTCCTCCATGCGCCAGCGACTTTTCGATCCAGTCGCCATTGAAACCCGCTTCGTTAAGCAGCGTTGAGCCTGTACGCCTCAAATCATGGACGGTGAATGGCTCCAAGGGTAGTCCAGCCGCTTTTGCCCGTTCGGCAACGAGCTGCGTAACCCGATTTAATGTCGCCTTGGACATGCATCGATCTGCGGCATAGCGGAAGGCAGGACATATCGGGAGCCCGCTGCGCAGGTACCGGATGCTGGCCGAGGAAGGGCGAAGCGTCGACTACATTGCCGCGCTCTTTTCTGCCTCACCACTCACGGTCAAACGACGCATGAAGCTCGCCAGCGTATCCCCAAAGCTGTTGGCACTGCTGCGGGAGGACTCGATCACACTCGACCAGCTTGCCGCAATCGCCCTCGCGGACAACCATGTAACGCAGGAACACGTCTGGTTCGATGCGAACGATTGGCAGCGCCAGCCCAACTATCTGCGGCAGGCGATCACGCGGGCCGAAATCGACGCGAGCCGCAGCCGCCTTGTGCGCTTTATTGGTCTCGACACCTACGAAGCAGCAGGCGGGTATTACCGACAGAAAGTTGTTATGTGCTGTCCGAGTCCTGTCCACTGATAGCTGAGGGAATCCGGTCGTAGGAACTCGACATAAATGTTTGAGCGAGATGTGGAGGCCCGCATCTAATA
>SDBV01009121.1_pt1 | contig 13240 bp, 14 predicted proteins | sample 2277081 | NCBI WGS metagenome assembly SDBV01 (sample SAMN10402039, study PRJNA504765) | marine sediment metagenome | isolation source: marine sediment core GS10_PC15, 223 cmbsf | place: Arctic Ocean: Southern Knipovich Ridge | collected 2010
TGTGTTCTCTGAACTGGGCTCGATTGGCGCCTGGCTGACCGCCAGGGACGCCGGCTGACCGCTGATGCCATGACCGATACCGTCTACAATCTGCCCGATTACCGGTAGTTGCCAGGCGGCGGTTGTGGCGGCCGGATTATAGTGGATGGTCAGTGTTACCGGCTCACCGGCGGCGACGCGGGCGTCAATATCAGCCGGGATTTCCAGTACGACGTTGACTTCGCCGTCACTCAGCTTTTGGAGGGTGTTTTCGACACTATCTTCGGTGACGGAGAAGGCTTCAGTCTGTTCCAGGGCGCCGATAATCACGTCCCGCAGAGGGGATTCTCCTTCCGCCGTGGCCAGGCCGAGGGCTTTGTCTATGTAGGATTCAGCCATGTCGTCGACGTCGCCGCTGAAGACAAGGCCAAAGATGAGCATGAACATGATGGGGAAGAAGAAGGTGAAGAAGAGCGCGGTGCGTTCACGCGAAAAATGCTTGAAATTGGCGATGAGGAGTTTCCAGAAGACCTTCATTCGCCGGTCTCGCTTATCGTCTTGCCGGTCAGCTTGAGGAAGACATCCTCCAGGGTGGCCTGTCGGATACCCAGGTCCCCCAGCCGGTTGGTGAGCCCGGATTCCTCCGTGTAGCGAAGCAGGGCAGCCATCGTCTCCGGGATGTTGTCCGAGGTGATGACGATGTCTACGCCGTCGATGGCGACATTCGTGGCGCCGGGCAGGGCGAGCAGCGTTTCCCTGTCCGGCGGCGGGGACATGTCAAACCGGATGGCTTTCTCCTCCGTGTGGGCGGCAATCAGGTTCCGGGGAGAGTCCATAGCGATGATCTTGCCCTCGTCGATGATGGCGATGCGGTCGCAGAGGCGTTCCGCCTCCTCCATGTAGTGAGTGGTGAGGAAGACGGTCTTGCCGCGCCCGCTCATGTCCTCGATGACTTTCCAGAGGTCGCGGCGGGCCTGGGGATCGAGACCGGTGGTGGGTTCGTCGAGGAAGGCAATTTCCGGGTCACTGACCAGCGCCGCCGCCACCGAGAGGCGTTGCTGCTGGCCACCGGAGAGATTGCGGACGAGTACTTTCCGGCTCTCCGTCAGGGATAGCATTTCAAGGAGTTCATCAATCGGCAGGCTGCGCTCGTAGAAGCTGGCGAAGAGCTTCAGTATTTCCTGAACCTGGAGCCTCGGCAGAAGCGACGGGGCCTGGAGCTGGACGCCGATTTTCTGCTTGACATCCTTGGGGACGCGGGCGACGTCCATGCCGAGGACGGTGACCTTGCCCTTGTCGGCGTCACGGAGGCCCTCGATGATCTCAACGGTGGTGGTCTTGCCGGCGCCGTTGGGGCCGAGCATGCCGAAGACCTCGCCCCTGGCGACGGTGAAACTGATGCCGTTGACGGCTTTGACCGGGCCGTAGCTCTTGTAGAGGTTTTCGACTTCAATGACCATTTGCAGATACCATGAAAGGCATTGTTATCAACACGGGTAATTCCAGCCTATCATGGCGGAGACCGGACGGCAAGTTACGGGGAGCCGGGTACATTACGTTATTATTCCTTTCATCGGGGAACGGGTCTTACCACGCTGTATTATTGATGTGGAACTGGAAAGAGACTACAGCTTGCCGAGGTCCTCTTCTACGGCCTGAAGTGTCTCGTCGGTTATTGCCCCCTGAGACATAGGCGCAACCTGCTTGAGACTGAAGCCCATGGCCTGAGGGTGTGGCGCTACGCCCGCTGCCAGGCCCGGCGCGTGCTTGTCCAGAACGGCTTTGGCCCTTTCGTCAGCCAGCAATCTTTTCAGCGGCGAGTTGATGGTTAGCGGCCTGTTTACCTCACTTTGCCGGGCTGATTGAGAATCGACTGAAAGAGGTCCGCTATCCTCGCCTTGCCCGCCGGGTTGAAGCGCAGCGTCCTGCCAGGCCAGGGATCCGCCGTGGCGCAACATGATTTCCTCGATCTTCTCGTTGGCCTCCATGTACCACTCGGCCGTGGCCGGCTGCATATGGTCCATCGGGGAAGGCGGAAACGGCTTGAATGGCAACGGCACCATGGAGACACCTTTGGATATCCGTTCCTCGATTCCTTCAAGCATCCCGGCCATCGGCTCGATGCCCATGACGACGTTGGACAGGCAGCCGCCGTCACGCCCGAAGACCTCGACGGCGGCCTCCTGGGCTTCATACCACTCTTGCTTCTCACCCCGACCGGGACAGATTGCCTTGAAATAGGCCGGGTCCATCACCTGGCTGTCCATCTCCACGTTGGTGATTCCCAGGCTCTTCCACTTCTCGAATTGCCGCAGGTCCTTCGGGGGGTAGACGGACGGTATGAAGGCCACCTGGGAGAATAGTTCGTCGCTGAGAGACTCGCGGAACCGGGTCATGATTTGCTCGAACACATCGGTGGTGAACTGGTCCCGCAGTTCCGGTGGCGGCGCCCCCCCGATGATGAGGACAGCACGCAAACCGTTCTGAATGCCAACCACGGTGGCCTCGATGGAACGCTCCGCCCACTCCAGCATCTCGCTCAACGAAAAGAGCGGCGGGCCCGGGGCCATCAGGGCACCAACGCCGCAGAACTGGCAGCCCTGGCCACAGTCGTAGGCGTAGCAGCGGTTGAATGTATTGATGTAGCTAACCATGTTCATGCCCATAGTGGCTTCATCGACGATTGTGCCGTCACTCATCAGGGCGTCGCGCCAGGGGGCTCGCGGTACCAGCTTCCCGGTAACCAAGACCTCGCCCATTTCGGAGACGGTGACGTTATTGCCATCGATGCCGACCTCGAGGCGGGAGCGTGGATTCAGCCGAGTCTCAGCCTCGATGTCGCAGCCGTCAAAGGTGAAGGTGACATCAACGAACTTGTCCGTCGATTCCCACTCGAGCGGTCCCTTCACCTGGTAGCGGACGCCCTCGGCGAGGAGCCTTGTCTTGAGAAGAACGTCATCCCTTGTTGTTTCGGTCATGGTATTCACCTATGCTGTTTCTCTTTGGATAGTTTCCTTCAGGGATTACCCGGCAGTGGCCGGTTGCACCCATTACCGCGCATCCTCTACTGGGTCTGCCGTCTGATCTTCTCCGCTTCGCGCTCCTCGGCGGCCCACCTGGATCCACTGGAGAATACGAACACATGCACGAAGTTCGACACGAGGCCGATGCCCCAGCCACCCAGGACCCAGAGAGGCCAGGGGTAGCCACGACCAGCCGGGAAGGCCCAAATCAGCACAAGGAAGGTATTGACTATGAGATACGTCACCAGGTGGGAATAGAACCCTCTCTTTAGCCTGACGCGCCTTCTCGCCTCCATCATGATCTCTTCATCAGTCAGTTTCACCATTTCCGGGCCTCCTCATAATTACCGGCAGCATACGCTGATACGGTTAGTCCTTGAGTATTGCCTCGATTTTGCTGCGGGTTTCGGCGATCACATTCTTCAGTCGCGCAATCTTCTCCGAACCGGATGCCAGGAACTGTGCGGACAGCAGCGCACCGAGCTTGCCGTACTCGCTCATTATCTGGCCCATCTCCCGCAGGTCATCCGAATTCCCGATAGGATCCCACCAGTCCCTGGCGTGGTGCTTGTGGTGTTTGGCGCCGGCAGAGGCATCGGCATCGGCATCGGTCCGCTCCTTGAGAAAGCTACGGCCCTCATCCGTAATGGTGTATGTCTTGCGGCCATCCTGCTCCTCCGAAGTGACGTAGCCCATGTCCTGAAGCATCTGGAGAACCGGGTATATGGCGCCGGAGCTTGGCGTATAGACGCCGTGGGAGCGTACTTCCAGGGCAATGATTATATCGTACCCGGAGCGTGGCTCATCCTTGATCAGGTCCAGCACGACGTACTTGAGGTTGCCTTTGCGAAACCATCGCCGCCGCCGGAATCCATGAAGATGATCTTGCTCTCTTGTCATTTGCACCGCTTCCCCGGCGTAGTCCAGCCGACATGTTCCAGCTGTGTCTCTACATGTTTAGACATATCTTAATACCGGCCGGACATCTTGTCAAGTCCCCCTGTCCGAGACCGTTGCCAGTCTCCGAAGCCGTGTGCTATACTAGTACGAAGTCTGTCCAGGGAGAGGAAGCTTGCCAGAAGCGGTAACTATTAAGGAATTACTCGAGTCCGGGGCCCACTTCGGTCACCAGACTGCCCGCTGGAACCCCCGGATGAAGGGTTATATCTTCGCCAAACGAGACGGTATCCACATTATCGACCTGGAACGAACGGCCAGCATGCTTACCAAAGCGCGCGATTTCATCGAGGAGACGGTCGCCGAGGGTGGCGCCATCCTCTTCGTCGGCACCAAGAAGCAGGCCCACGACGCGATCGCCGAAGAATCCGAACGCTGTGGCATGTATTATGTAAATCAGCGCTGGATCGGCGGTACGCTGACCAACTTCGCGACTATCCAGTCGAGAATCGACTACCTCGTCCGGCTTGAAGACCAGCAGGCCAGGGGCGGCTTCAGCCGGCTCCCCAAGAAGGAAGTGCTCAAGATCAACGAGCAGATTGCGAAGCTGAACCGGCAGATGGGTGGCTTCAAGGAGATGACGAAACCGCCGGCGGCGATATTCATCATCGACACGATAAAGGAGACCATCGCCATCGCCGAAGCCAGGCGCGCCGGCATCCCGGTGGTGGCGGTCGTCGACACGAACTCCAACCCCGATGACATCGACTACCTGATACCGGCCAACGACGACGCGATTCGGGCGATCCGGCTGGTCTGCAGCAAGATGGCCGACGGGGTACTGGCCGGCAAAGAGCGGGCCGCCCAGCGGGCCGCCGAGGAAGCCGCCGCCGAGGCCGATCTCGAGGCAGAGGCCGATCTTGAGGCAGAGGGCGATCTTGAAGCCGAAGCCGAAGTTGAGGCAGAGACCGAAGTTAAGGCAGAGGCCAAAGTCGAGACAGAGGCCGAAGCCGACGACGACGACGACGACGACGACGAGTAGACAGGCATGAACATCTCGACCGACATGATCAAGCAACTCAGGGGGCGGTCCGGCGCCGGAGTCATGGACTGCCGTGGGGCCTTGATGGAGACCGACGGCGATATGGCCAAAGCGGAGGAGCTTCTCAAGGAGAAGAACGTGGCCCGCGTCGAGAAGAAGAGCAATCGGACGACCGAACAGGGGATCGTCGGGACCTACATCCACACCGGCGGCCGCATCGGGGCGATGGTGGAGTTGAACTGCGAGACCGATTTCGTCGCCCGCACCCCGGAGTTCCAGGAGCTGGCGCACAACCTGGCGATGCAGATCGCCGCCCAGGAACCGGTCTGCATCGACGAGAGTCAAATGCCGGATGACGACGACTGCGATCCCGAGATTGCCTGCCTGTTGCTGCAACCGTTCATCAAAGACCCGGACTTAAAGATCCGAGACCTGATCAACGAGACAACCGCCAAGGTCCGCGAGAACATCAGGGTACGCCGGTTCGCCAGATTCGAACTGGGACAGGCAGAGGCCAGCATAGCCGAGATCAAGGTGGACATTGCGGCCGGCGTGGATGCCTGAGCGCGCTCACGAAGAGGCATATGAAGAGAGCAGAAACTGCTCCCAAGTACAGCCGCATCCTCCTCAAGCTCAGCGGTGAGGCGTTCAGCGGCGGCGCCAAGTTCGGAATAGACCCCGCAGTCGTCGCCAAGGTCGCCAAGCAGATCAAGCACGTCACTGAGACCGACGTCAGTATCGCCGTAGTCGTCGGCGGGGGCAACATCTTTCGGGGCGCCGAGGCGGAACAAGCCGGCATGGACCGACCAACCGCCGACTACGCCGGGATGCTGGCGACGGTGATCAACGCCCTCTCCCTGCAAGACGCCCTCGAACGGCAAGGGGTCACCACCCGTACACAGTCGGCGATAGACGTCCAGCAAGTGGCCGAGCCGTATATCCTGCGACGCGCCATCCGGCATCTCGAAAAGGGACGGGTGGTCATCTTCGCCGGCGGCACCGGCAATCCCTACATGACGACCGACACCGCCGCCGCCCTGCGGGCCATCGAGATCGGCGCCGACGCGCTGTTGATGACGAAAAACAACGTCGACGGCGTCTACGATGCCGACCCGCGCAAGAACCCCAACGCCAAGAAATTCGACCGGCTGACCTACCTCGAGGCGATCAACATGCGACTGGAAGTGATGGACGCCACGGCACTGTCGCTCTGCCTGGAGAACAAGCTGCCGATCGTGGTCTTCAACTCAATGGCCGAGGGCAGCATCGAGCGCGCCGCGGCCGGCGAGACAATCGGCACGCTGGTGGCCGGTGAGGGTGTTAGTGGCTGAAGAGACACTGGCCGAGATCGAACTGAAGATGAGGAGATCGATCGAGGCCTTGCAGAAAGAGTTGGCCTCTATCCGTACCGGGCGGGCCAGCACGGACCTGGTCGAGCACCTCCGGGTGGAATACGCCGGCACCGTGCTGCCGCTCAACCAGGTAGCCGGCGTCTCAGTACCGAGCGCCAGCCAGATAATCATCCAACCCTGGGACAGGAGCAGCGTCGACGGCATCGTCAAAGCGATCCAGACGTCTGAACTGGGTCTGAATCCGACCAGTGACGGACGCGTCATCCGAGTGAACGTGCCGCCCTTGACCGAGGAACGCCGGCAGGACCTGACAAAAGTGGTCCGGCGCCGGATCGAGGAAGGCCGGGTGTCGATACGCAACCTGCGGCGGGAGGCGCTCGACGAGCTGCGCAACGATGAGAAGAACAAGGTGATCTCCCAGGACGAAGACAAACGCCTGCAGGGGCAGCTGCAAAAGCTAACCGACAGTTTTATCGCCGAGGCCGAGCGGATCGGCAAGGAAAAGGAAACCCAGATTCTGGAGGTCTAGCCCGGACACGGGCTGTGGAGACGATGGTGGCAAGAGCGGTCACGACTCATTTCGACCTTCTCCCCAACCACGTAGCAATCGTGCCCGACGGCAACGGCCGCTGGGCGGAGAAGCGCGGCCAGCCGAGGCTGACGGGACATCACGCCGGCGCGACGAACATGCACCGCATGGTGCAATACCTGAACCGATACCCGATCAACTTCGTCACCCTCTACGGGTTCTCAACCGAGAACTGGGGACGCCCCGACGCCGAGGTCAGCGGCCTGTTCGAGCTATTGGTCACCTTCATCAGAAACTACCTCGACGAAATGAACGAAAAGGGCATCCGGCTGCGCCACATCGGGCGGCTGCACCAACTCCCCGACGAACTCCAGACGGTGATCGAAAAGGCCGCCAGCACCACGAAGGACAATACCCGAATGACGCTCAACGTCGCCTTCAACTACGGAGGGCGTCCCGAGATAGTCGACGCGACCCGCCGGATCGTCGCCGAGGGCATCCGACCGGAAGATATCACCGAGGAGACGTTCGCCAGGTATCTCTACACTACGGACAGTCCGGACGTTGACCTCCTGATCCGGACCGGGGACGAGACACGCCTGAGCAACTTCCTTCTCTGGCAGACGGCCTACAGCGAGTACCACTTCACCAAGGTACTCTGGCCTGACTTCGGCAAACGGGACCTCGACCGGGCGCTGCTGTCGTACAGCAAGAGGAAGAGACGTTTCGGCGGACTGCCGCAGTAGGCCGGGATGCTGAAGACGAGGCTGGTCACATCGCTCTTCGCGATTCCGGTAGTCGTAGCCGCGTTCTGGTTCGGCGAGCCCTGGCTCACGATCCTGATTGCTGTCTTCGCGCTGCTGGCCGTCATCGAGTTCTACCGTCTCGCCGCCTCGACCGGCGCCTCACCGCTGCCGTACTTCGGGATGGCCTTCACGATACTCTTCGTCGTCAGCCGCAACCCTGACATCGTCGCCTGGCTCGAACCGCGCTTCGACATCGCCCCGATGATGCCGCTGCTACTGACACTGACGGTGGCACTGCCGATGGCCTGGCTGGTACTGCGGCGCCGCGCCGGCCAGACCTTCACCGGCTGGGCGTGGACGGTGGGCGGAATCCTCTACACCGGCTGGTTTCTCAGCCACCTGGTGGCCCTCCGCGCCTTGCCCGACGGGCGCAGCTGGGTGCTCTTCGTGTTACTGGGCACCTTCGCCTCAGACACGGCGGCGTTCCTGGTCGGCAGCCGCTTCGGCCGCCAACGGCTGGCGCCGGATATCAGCCCCAACAAGACCTGGGAAGGGGCAATCGCCGGCCTGGCCGGAGCCGCCGCGCTGGGACTCGTCTTTGCCGCCGAAACGGTCTTCGGAGCGGACAACCCGCTGTACATTTCCGGGCTCGCCCTGTGGCAGGCGGCGTTGCTCGGGCTGGTAATCAGCGTCTTCGGGCAGGTCGGTGACCTGGCGGAATCGCTACTGAAACGCAACGCCGCCGCCAAGGACTCGGGCGGTGTCTTCCCCGGCCACGGTGGTGTCCTCGACCGCATCGACAGCATAGTCTTCGCCGGCATCGTGGTATACTACGTTGTAGTATGGGCGATTCGGTAAAGCGGCTGGCCGTTCTTGGTTCGACAGGCTCGATAGGAAGGCAGACGCTCCAGGTAGTCCGCCGCTTATCGTCCCGATTCCGCGTGGTCGCCCTGACGGCGGGACGCAACGCCGCCCTGCTCACCGAACAAATCACTGAGTTCCATCCAAAGTATGCCCACTGCGCCTCGGAAGACGCCGGCCGGCTCGCAGCCGAGGTACTTTCGCCGGAAGAGATCGCCAGCCACGATGACGTCGATTGCGTCGTCGTCGCCATATCAGGGAACGCGGCACTGGCGGCGACCCTGGCGGCCGTCCGCGCCGGCAAGGAAGTCGCCCTGGCCAACAAGGAGTCGCTGGTGATGGCCGGGGAACTGATCACCGGCGAGGCCAAGCGGAATGGCGCCCGGATACTGCCAATCGACAGCGAGCACAGTGCCGTTTGGCAATGCCTCGTCGGCGAGCCGCAGCCACCGGAGCGGATCATCCTGACGGCCTCCGGGGGGCCGTTCCGCGGCTACTCGGCGGAGCAGCTGGCGGAGGTCACCGCCCACGAGGCGCTGGCGCACCCCTCGTGGCAGATGGGGTCGAAAGTGACGATCGACTCGGCGACGCTGATGAACAAGGGACTGGAAGTCATCGAAGCCAGGTGGCTGTTCGACGTGCCGTTCGACCGGATCGACGTCGTCATCCACCCGCAGAGCGTCATCCACTCGATGGTGGAGTTTGCCGACGGTTCGGTGAAGGCGCAGTTGAGCAGTCCCGACATGCGCCTGCCGATACAGTACGCGCTCACGTATCCCGAGCGGGTGGCCAACCCCGACCTGCCACAGCTCGACTTCGCGACGGTCGGTGAACTAACCTTCGAACCGCCTGACCTGGCGGTGTTCCCGTGCCTCGAGATGGCGATCAATGCAGGCCGTGACGGGGGAACGCGACCGGCCGTTCTGTGCGGCGCCGACGAGGCGGCCGTCGGGCTGTTTCTCGACGGGAAGGTCGGCTTTGGTGACATCCCGCGGCTGGTCAATGCGGTGCTCGAAGAGCACCGTCCGGTGGCGACGCCGTCGGCTTCGCCGTCGCTGGAAGAGATCATTGCCGCCGAGGCCTGGGCGCGGGAGAGGGTGTCGTCAATGAGCACCGAGGCGGGGAGATGCTGACCGTCCTCTCCTTCCTGGCAGTGCTGATGGTGGTCATCGTCGCCCACGAGTTGGGGCATTTCGTCACCGCCAAACTGGTCGGCGTCAGGGTCGATGAATTCGGCCTGTTCTATCCGCCGCGGCTGTTCTCGGTGACACGCGGCGGGACAAGATACTCCTTCAACGCCCTGCCGCTGGGCGGGTTCGTCAAGATGGCCGGCGAGGAGGACCCGAGTGCCCCCGGCAGCCTGGCGAGCAAGAGCATCCCGAAGCGGCTGCTGGTACTCGGCTCCGGATCGCTGATGAACCTGCTGCTGCCAGGACTGCTGCTGACGATTGCCTTCATGATCCCGCACGACCAGGTCGTCGGCGAAGTAGAGGTCGTCGAGGTGGCGCCGAACTCGCCGGCCGAGACGGTCGGCATCGTGCCCGGAGACATCCTCGTCAGCATCGACGGGCAGGCACTCAACAACATCGGCGACCTGCAACGCAACCTCTACATCAACCTCGGCGGCCAGGTGGAGATTCTCGTCCGCCACGAAGACGCCAGCGAAGACGTCTTCCGGCTCTCGCCGAGATCGAAGCCGCCCGAGGGAGAGGGCGCCACCGGTATCACCGTCATGACGAGCGACGCAGAGATTGTCCGTCAGCAGTATTCGCTCTGGGAGGCGATACCGCGGGGCAGCCGTCGCGGCGTCGAGATACTGATACTTTTCAAGAACGGCATCGTCGGCATGGTCTCCGGCGCGCTGCCGGTCGACCTGCGGGGACCGGTCGGCATCGCCCAGATGACGGGAGAAGTCGCCAGGGCGGGGATCGCGCCGTTGCTCGAGTTTACCGCCCTGATCAGCATCAACCTCGGCCTGATCAATCTCTTCCCGATTCCGGCGCTGGACGGCGGCCGAGTCGTCTTCGTTCTCATTGAGTTCTTCCGGCGCGGCAAGCGGATCTCGCCGAGAAGAGAGTGGATGATCCACACCGTCGGCTTCGCGCTGTTGATCACTTTCCTGCTGGTGGTAACGTTCCGCGACATCACCCGCATTGTCGGCGGCGGCGACATAATACCCTGAGGCGATCCGGGAGCGGACCAGTGTGATGGAACGACGGAGAAAGAGCCGGCAGATCCGCATCGGTGACGTCGTCGTCGGCGGCGACGCCCCGGTGGTCGTGCAGTCGATGACGAACACCGACACCCGCGACGTCGCCGCCACCGTCAACCAGATCAGGGAACTCGAGGCGGACGACTGCGAGCTTGTCCGGGTGGCTGTGCCCGACATGGCGGCGGCGCGGGCAATCGAGGGGATAAAGCGGGCGGTGACGATACCGGTCATTGCCGACATTCACTTCGACCACCGGCCGGCGCGGGCGGCGCTCGACGCCGGCTGCGACGGATTGCGCCGCAACCCGGGCAACATCGGGGGAGAGGAACGAGTGCGGGCGGTGGCCGCCGCGGCTTACGAACGCGGCGTTCCGATCCGGGTCGGGGTCAACGCCGGCAGCCTGCCGGCCAGCGACAATCCCGAACTTTCCCTGGCACAACGAATGGTCGATGCCGCGATGTCACAGGTACGCCTCCTGGAAGGCATGGACTTCGACCTGATCAAGGTATCCCTGAAGGCGTTCGACGTGCCGACGACGATCGAGGCATATCGTGACATCGCCGCCAGGGTGGACTACCCGCTGCACGTCGGTATCACCGAGGCCGGCCTGCCGCGGACAGGCGTCATCCGCAGCGCCGTCGGTATTGGGATCCTGCTCCATGAGGGGATTGGCGACACGATCAGGGTGTCGCTGACCGCCCACCCCCGCGAGGAAGTAATCGCCGGCTACGAGATACTGAAGAGTCTCGACCTGCGGCAGCACGGACCAATACTGGTGAGTTGCCCGTCGTGCGGCCGGGCGGAAGTCGACATCATCGGCCTGGCGGAGGCGGTGGGGGAGCGGCTGGCCGAAGTCAAGCGTCCGCTCAAGGTGGCCGTGATGGGCTGTATCGTCAACGGCCCCGGCGAGGCGAAGGACGCCGACATCGGAATCGCCTGCGGCACGGGACGCGGCGTCCTCTTCAGGAAGGGCGAGCAGATCGCGACGGTGGACGAGGCGGACTTCCTGGAGGCGCTGATGGCGGAAGTGGCGAGGCTGGTGGGATGACGTTCCCCAATTTCATTGGTAAGCACTCGGAAGACTCGATGCTGTCACCGGGGGACTTCCAGCGCTACCTGAGGCAGATGGGACGCTCCACGGAACAGACCGCCCCGGAGGGCGTGATTCTCTGCTACGATGACAGACTGATGCGCCACATCTTCGACAGGCACACGACGACCCGCTACCGGCTGACGGCCGGCGAGACGTACCTGCTCGACGACACCGACGGCCGGATCGCGGTTGCCGGACGGTTCGGGGTCGGCGCACCGGCGGCAGTGATCGTGCTCGAGGAACTGGCGGCGGCAGGCTCACGGCGGTTCATGTCGATCGGCACGTCGGGGACATTGCAGAAGGGGATCAAGATCGGCGACCTGGTAGTCTGTGACCGCGCCATCCGTGACGAGGGGACTTCGCACCACTACCTGCCGCACTCCAAGTACGCCCACGCCTCCGAGAAGATGACGGCGGCAATCATCGCCTCATTGAAGAAGCGCCGCCGGAAGTATGTGGTCGGCACCAGCTGGACGGTCGATGCGCCGTTCCGGGAGACGGTGCTGGAGGCGAGGCACTACCAGAAAGAGGGCGTGGTTACTGTCGAAATGGAAGCCTCGGCCTTGTTTGCCGTCGCCGAATACCGTGGGCTGGAAATGGGTTCGATCCTGACGATCAGCGACTCTCTGGCGGAACCGGAATGGGAGCCGCAGTTCCACCACCAAAAGACGACGAGGGGCCTCGAAGCCCTCTACCGGGTGGCGCTGGACGTGCTGCTCGGCGATTGACGGGACGGATGGCCCGCCTCCACGGCTGGCAGTCGGCCGCCTCGATGTGGTTTAATGGGTTGAACTCCGGTGTGACTGATTCCCTCGGGTGACGCATGCGAGTATCACGACTTTTCGGCAAGACACAACGCGAGATTCCGGCTGAAGCGGACAATGCCAGCCACCGGCTGCTGCTGCGGGCCGGCATGATCGGCCAGGTGGCCGCGGGCGTCTACTGCTACCTGCCGCTGGCATGGCGGGTGCTCAGCAAGATCGAAGGCATCGTCCGCAGCGAGATGGGGCAGGCCGGCGGACAGGAAATGTTGATGCCGGCGCTCCAGCCGCTGGACCTGTGGCAGACATCGGGGCGAGACCGTGCCCTGGGCAAGACGCTGTTCACGCTGTCCGACCGTCGCGAGCGGGAGCTTGCCCTCGGCGCGACCCACGAGGAAGTCATCACCCAACTGGTCAGCCATCACGTCCAGAGCTACCGCGACCTGCCGCTGATGCTCTACCAGATACAGACCAAGTTCCGCGACGAACCCCGGCCGCGAGGCGGACTGGTGCGCGCCCGCGAATTCATCATGAAGGACCTCTACAGTTTCGACACCGACGAAGTCGGACTCGACAGGAGCTACCAGAAGATGCTGACGGCCTACCGGAACGTCTACGACCGCTGCGGGCTGACCTCGGCGGTAGTTGTCGAGGCCGACAGCGGGGCAATCGGCGGCAAGGACTCGCACGAGTTCATCCTGCTGACCGACAGCGGCGAGGACGAGATCATCAGTTGCTCCGGGTG
>SDBV01009122.1_pt1 | contig 13239 bp, 13 predicted proteins | sample 2277081 | NCBI WGS metagenome assembly SDBV01 (sample SAMN10402039, study PRJNA504765) | marine sediment metagenome | isolation source: marine sediment core GS10_PC15, 223 cmbsf | place: Arctic Ocean: Southern Knipovich Ridge | collected 2010
TTTGTGATAAATTATCATATGCTGCTGAAGACCCTCATCAGGAAAAACAGGAGTTATCGAAGATTTCACGAGAAAAAGAAGATAGGCATCAAAACACTTGAAGGACTGGTAGACCTTGCAAGGCTCTCCGGATCAAGTGCAAACCTCCAGCCATTGAAATATTATCTCTCCTCTGATGCTGAATTGAATAAGGAAATATATTCATGCCTTAAGTGGGCCGGATATCTGAAAAACTGGCCCGGACCTCCTGAGGGAGAGAGGCCTTCCGCGTATATTATTATGCTGGGAGATACACGTATCAGCAGGAGTTTTGGTTATGACGCCGGGATTGCGTCACAGGGCATATTGCTGGGTGCTGTTGAGAAATGCCTCGGGGGATGTATTATCGGTTCAATTGACAGGGAAAAACTGGACGGTGTTTTGAATCTGGCCGCGCACCTCGAAATTCTTCTGGTTATAGCGCTTGGCAAGCCGAAAGAGAAAGTATTAATCAAAGCCGTTGGGAAAGGTAAGAGCATTAAATACTGGCGGGACAATAACGGTGTTCACCATGTTCCCAAAAGGGCCCTGGAAGAAATAATCGTTAAAACGGAAAAATAAGGCAGGCACAAGAGCTGATATATTAGTTCAGTTACTTCACCGAATCGAAAAACTTCCCGGTATTTTTTCTGATACTTCCCGACAGTATCCCGGACACCACCGCAACAGCATCAGCGCCGGCTTCCAGGACTTCACTTACATTTTCCCACGTAATACCCCCGATTGCAACAATGGGCACTTTTACATATTTTTTAATTTCTCTCAGTTTCTTTGTTCCTTTAGGATGCCCCGCGTCTTTTGTCCCGGTATGAAACATCGGGCCAAAACCGATATAATCGGCCCCTGATTCCTGCGCATCGACCGCCTGCTTCAGGTTATGGGTTGATATGCCTATGATTTTGTTTCTGCCCATTATCTTTCTGGCTTCCTTTACCGGCATATCTTCCTGCCCCAAATGCACACCGTCGGCATTAACAGCCATTGCAATATCAATGAAATCATTAACGATAAAAGTCACCTTATGCTTTAATGTTAATTTTCTGATTATATCGGCCTCATCGAAAATGGCCTTTTTGGACATTTCTTTCTCTCTCAGCTGAATTATTTTAATTCCTGCTGATATTGCCTGCTCTATTACTTGAATGTGGGTAAGTCCGGAAATGGACCTGTCGGTTATCAGATATAAGAAATTTTGCCTGGGAAACAGTTTATTGAATCCTCGAAGACTTTTATTATTTCTTGCTGCTCTTTTCAAGGAAGTGTGTATTAAAATTACCGTTTATGAAATCGGGATTATCCAGAATCTTCAGATGAAAAGGTATGGTTGTTTTTATGCCTTCAATTACAAATTCTCTTAATGCCCTCTTTATTTTTACCAGAGCTTCTTTTCTGTCTCTTCCATGTACTATGACTTTTGCGATTAATGAATCATAGTGTGCAGGGACTTTCCATCCGGAGAACGCGGCTGTATCTGTTCTTACACCGTGGCCGCCGGGAGGGATGAAAAGGGATACTGTGCCGGGTGAAGGGATAAAAGTTTCGGGGTCCTCGGCATTAACCCTGCATTCAATGCTGTGCCCTGAAAATTTAATGTCCTGCTGCTTGATTGTCAGGGGCATTCCGGCGGCAAGTTTTATCTGCTCCTTGACTATATCTATATCGGTAATCATTTCAGTTACAGGATGCTCCACCTGAATCCTTGTATTTATTTCCATAAAATATATTTTATTGTTCTTATCGAGAATAAACTCAACAGTACCGGCATTCCTGTACTTCATTGCCGCTGCCGCCTTTAATGCAGCATCACCGATTTTCTTTCTGAATCTGGAGTTCGTAAATATAAACGGCGCCTCCTCAATAAGTTTCTGATGTCTTCGCTGAATAGAGCAGTCCCTCTCTCCAAGGTGAACCATATTGCCCTTGTTATCAGCAAGGATCTGGACCTCAATATGCCTCATATCGGTAATATATTTTTCAATATACATGTCACCGTTTCCAAAAGCGGCAAAGGCCTCTCGTTGTGCCATGTGAAAAAGCTGAGTCAGGTCATTCTTGTCATGTACTACCCGCATGCCTTTTCCGCCGCCGCCGGCGGAGGCTTTGAGTATCACTGGAAATCCGATTTTTTTGGCTACCTTTAATGCATCGTCCTGGTCTGCAACAGGCTTCTTGCTTCCAGGGACAACAGGCACTCCATTTTTTATCATTATCTGCCTGGCTTCCGACTTATTGCCGCCCTTTCGGATATTATCAGCGGAAGGCCCTATAAAAGTAATCCTTGATGCAGTGCATGCTTCAACAAACTGGGGATTTTCTGCAAGAAATCCATATCCGGGATGAATGGCCTCTGCATCGGTTATTTCAGCAGCGCTTATGATCGCGGGAATATTGAGGTAACTCTGTGCAGAAGGAGGAGGCCCAATACAGATGGCCTCATCAGCCAGGCGTACAGGCAGGGTATTGTTGTCAATACTGGAGTAAACCATTGCCGTTTTGATGCCGAGTTCGTGGCATGCACGGATAATTCTGACAGCAATTTCGCCTCTATTTGCAATAAGAACTTTTTTGAATAATTTCATAACGAGGGTTCTATGAGAAAAAGGGGCTCTCCATACTCAACCGGCTGGCCATTCTCTATCAGTATTTTAGAGACTGTACCATTAGTATCGCTCTCAATTTCGTTCATCAGCTTCATAGCTTCAACAATACAGAGGACCTGCCCTTTCCTGACATCACTGCCTACTTCTACAAAAGGATCCGAATCAGGAGAAGGTGACCTGTGAAAGATACCGACGATGGGAGAGGTAATGGTTATGTTCTTCTGGTCCTCCACAACCTCTTTTTTTGTTTCCTTTATTTCTGCCGGGGCCTGCGCAGCAGGAGGCACCGCCTCAAAAGATGAGAAAAACTTTTCCCTCTTGATTTTAAGCTTTGCCCCTTCTCTTTCAACCTGAAGTTCGGTAATATCCGTATCCTGTAAAAGCTCTATCAAATTTCTAATTTCATCAAAGTCCATATTTTCCTCATTTTTTTTTAAATATATTATATTGCCATTTATCAGTTTTCAATAGCCAGGCTGTTTCCCGGCAAATTATTAAAGGGCAGACCTGCCTACCGGCAGGCAGGCACAGGGGTCTGTCCCTACATTTCATTTTACTCTTTCAATATATTCCGATGTCCGGGTGTCTACCTTGATCGTGTCACCTTCACTCAAATGAAACGGCACTTTGACTGTTGCCCCTGATTCCAGGACCGCCGGTTTGCTCCCTCCGCTGGCAGTATCTCCTTTAAAGCCGGGGTCGGTTTTTTCAATTTTCAACTCAACGAATATAGGCACTTCTATGGTCAATGGTGAACCACTGTAAAGAAGGACCTTTACGGCCATATTCTCTATCAAAAATTTCTTTGCATCTCCCAGCTGTTCGACGGTTACAGGCATTTGTTCATAACTTTCATTGTCCATAAAGTGATAATGGTCACCATCGTTGTAAAGATACTGCATGGATCTCTCTTCAAGATTCGGCTTTGCAAATTTTTCTCCGCCTTTGAATGAATCATCAAAAATACTTCCGGTTATAAGATTCTTCAGTTTTGTCCTGACTATCGCACCGCCTCTTCCCATTTTATGATGCTGAAAATCGATTATTTCATGAGGGGCACCCTTATACTCAATTTTTGCACCTTTTCTAAAGTCGCTTGTTGATATCACTTTACCGCCTTTTATTTAGCCGCAGAGATTCTCTGAGCAAATTGTTTCTTATATGTTCTATCTTAGATTATCTTCAGTTTTTTTGGCAGTGAAGTCAGGACTTCCGCCTCTTTTTTCCCTGCTAAAACCATATCTTCTATTCTGACTCCGCCAAACCCCGGTATATATATTCCGGGCTCAACGGTAAAAACCATATTCTCTTTAATTGTTTCCTTATTCCGCCATGATACAATAGGCTTTTCATGAACTTCAAGCCCTACCCCGTGGCCTGTACCATGTCCGAAAAAATCACCATAACCCTTCTGGTCAATATAATCTCTTGCTGCAGCATCAATTTCAGCCGATTTTATGCCGGCCCTTACTGATTTAACGGCCTTTTTCTGTGCCTCAAGTACATTATAATACAGTTCTCTCTGCCTGGAAATGTTTCTGTTCTTTAAAAGCAGGGTCCTCGTCATGTCGGAAAAATACCCCTTATATTCAGCTCCCCAGTCAATAACTATAAGATCGCCCTTTTGCAATCTCCTGGTAGTAGGCTGGGCATGAGGGAGGGCTGACATTGAACCAGAAGCTACTATAACCCCAAAAGGGAGCATTTTGCAACCTTCTGCCCTGAGCAGCTCTTCCATTTTCATGGCCAGTTTCTGTTCAGTTGTACCGGCTTTAATTAAAGGCTGCAGTTTCCTGAACGCTGATTCAGCTCTTTTAACAGATTCTTTTATGAAGGAAATTTCTTCAGGTGATTTAACGATCCTTAATGACCCTACAGTATTAGTCAGGGGCTTGAGTCTTATCTTCGTTTTCAGCAGTTTATTGTAAAAATCATAAGTTACATTATGGTCCTCAAAACCTAGAGTTTTAATCCCGTATTTTTTGCAAATTTCTTTTATCTCTTTTGTTCGTTCAGTATGCTCAATTATGACAGTATAGTTTTTCACTTCGGACTGTATCTGTTCCCTGTAGCGAAAATCCGAGACAAATACAGCATGCTTTTTTGTTAGGAGAATGTACGCGGATGTTCCCGTAAAACCCGAAATGTACCGGATATTATTGAGATCGGTAATCAGGATTCCGTCGACTTCAAGTTTGGAAAGCTTTTTTCTAAGAAGTGTTTTTCTCTGCATTTGCAATGGAGACAGCAGCCCTTAAACCAAGCAGGTAGCTTTCAGACCCGAAACCCGATATATGTCCGTGCGCCACCGGTGAAATAAGAGATTTATGCCTGAATTCTTCCCTTTTGTATATGTTTGACAGGTGGATCTCAACAGTCGGGATACCAACGGCAGCTATTGCATCTCTTATTGCCACACTGGTATGCGTATAGGCTGCAGGGTTGATGACAAGTGCTGCGTACTCTGCTGAATTCTGAATTAAATCCAGAATTTCGCCCTCGTGATTAGACTGCTTTATAACCACGTTAACATCCAGCTCAGCCGCAAGTTTTATAAGAGATTCACTAATATCCTCCAGAGTTCTTGATCCATATATGTCAGGCTCTCTTTTTCCCAGGAGATTTAAGTTCGGGCCGTTTATTACCAGGATTTTCATAATTACCTCTTTTTAAGCTTCAACATTTTATCGAGTATCACATTTGCCGCGTCTATTTTTTTCATTTTTGGATGCTTTTCTATTTTACCTTTTTTATCAATTATCGCAATAACATTTGTGTCAGAATCAAAACCTGCCCCCTCCTGCAATACATTGTTCATGACTATCATATCAAGGTGTTTTTCTTTCAGTTTGTTTCCGGCGTTCTTAATTCCATTACCGGTCTCCGCTGCAAAACCAATTAATGTCCTTCCGGCCTTATTTTTCGCGATCTTTTTCAGTATATCATTATTTCTCTTTAATTTTAATATGTTAATAGCTTCTTTTTTAAGTTTAACTTTAGATGTTGATGCAGGCTTGAAATCAGATACAGCTGCAGCCATGATAATGGATGTTGTTTTAGGAAGATATTTCAAAACCGCGGCTTCCATCTCAGCGGCCTTTTTGACCCGGACAAAAGTTACTCCTTCAGGCGGATTCAGGGATGACGGCCCGCTGATCAATGTGACCCGTGCACCCCGCCTTTCTGCGGCTTTTGCAACAGCATATCCCATTTTCCCGGAAGACCTGTTAGAGATAAACCGCACCGGGTCTATCGGCTCGATAGTAGGGCCTGCAGTAACCAGAATATTATGTTTCCTTAAGTCCTTGGGTGTAAGAGCAGATATTGCGGCCTCAATGATTCCCGGAACTTCAGCCATTCTTCCCGCCCCCTCTTCACCGCATGCAAGACTGCCCTTTTCAGGCCCGACAAATTGTACATCCAACTTCTGAAGCCCTTTAATATTCTTTTGGACTATGGCTTTGCGATACATCCTGTAGTTCATTGCCGGGGCCATCAACACAGGCCCCTCATAAGTAAGCCAGATATTGCTGAGAAGGTCATCTGCGATTCCGCAGGAAATCTTGTTTATAGTATTAGCCGTGACCGGAGCTATTATTAAGAGGTCCGCCTTCTTTGAGAGGTCAATGTGACTGAACGGGTTTATGAAAAGATCGGTATGGACCGGATTGCCTGTTACGGTCTCAAGTGTATAGGGGGGAATAAAGCGGCATGCAGCTTCAGACATTACAACATTAACCCCCGCCCCGCATTCTACCAGCCTCCGCGCAATATCCACAGACTTATATGCCGCAATACTTCCGGTAATTCCAAGAAGTATATTCCTGTCTTTTAACACCTAATCAGCTATCTCCGAAAATATCCTCTATTGATTTCTTTTTGTTTACATCGCCTTTTTCACTCAGGTAAACCTTAAGGTCTTTTTCAAGTTCTGATACATCTTCAGGCATCGTCTCTTTCTGCTGTGCTTCGTCCATCATACGTTTAGTCGTATTCTTTTTTGATTCGGCCCTTGCTAAAACAGCCGCTTTCCCTTTGAGCAAATTAACTTTACCGCTTGCCACTTCCTCAATAGCAAGAGTAGTAATTTTGTTTGCCTTTGAAGCCTTTTTAGGCAGCGCTCCCTCAGAAAGATGCTTGGCCCTCTGTATTGATGCGATAACGAGCCTGTAGGTCCCGTCAATTTCTTCATTATCCGTTTCTATAGGCAGTGAAATTATGTCCATAAAACCTCCTCTATTAAATTAGATTTTTTATCCATTTATGGTCAGTATTTTCCGTTCTGACTTTTGCTGCAGTAAAAATACTCTCAAGTTCACTGCAGGCTTTCTCCAGTTTGTCGTTTATAATAATATAATCATAAGCGTTATAGCTTGCGATTTCTGCTTTCGCATTATCAAGCCTCTTTGCTATCCTGTCTCTTGTATCGGTATTCCTGTTCAAAAGCCTCTTTTTCAGTGTCTGCATGGATGGCGGAAGAATAAAAATGTAAACAGCATTATCATATGTATTTTTCAGCTGCTTTGCCCCGCGAACATCGATATCCAGTATTATATCATAACCTTCTTTATTCAGTTTCTTAAGCCTTTTAACGGACGTACCATACAGATTTCCATGGACTACCGCCCATTCGGCGAATTCTCCCCTGTTAATCATGCCCTTAAATTTTCTCTCACTAATAAACGAATAATGAACATCATTGACCTCTCCTTTTCTGGGAGGACGTGTAGTATAAGAGACGGAAAGTTTCAGTCCCGGATTCTTTTTGAGGAGTTTCCGGCAGAGGGTTGATTTGCCTGCACCCGAGGGTGCTGAAACCACAAAAAGTGTCCCTTCCCTTCGAAATTGCCGCTTCTTTATGTTCTTGACTGCCACTTTTATTTATCCGATAAAAATCTTTGTGTAATAGTTTCGACCTGAAGAGAAGAGAGGATTACATGATCACTATCAGTTATAATAATTGCTCTCGTCTTACGGCCCTGGGTTGCGTCAATTAATTTCCCTCTTTCACCCGATTCCTCTCGCATTCTCTTTATCGGGGAAGAACCCGGAGCAACAACTGCTATTACCCTGGAGGCAGATACAACGTTTCCGAAACCAATATTTATTAGCATTAATCCTTTATCGGATTTTTTCATTATACCTCCATAATCATCACTTCTTTATCTATTGCAGATTCTGTATCTGTTCTTTTATTTTCTCAAGTTCGTGCTTCATTTCTACGACAGAGGTAGATATCTCAATATTCTGTGACTTGGAACCTATCGTATTAACTTCCCTGCGCAGTTCCTGAATGATAAAATCAAGTTTTTTCCCGATAACATCGCTGGATTTCAATACATCTTCAAAATGTTTCAGGTGACTTTTTATTCTTACTATTTCTTCAGTAATATCCGCTTTTTCGACCATTACAGCCACTTCCTGGACAAGTCGTGCTTCATCGATTGACGCTTCTCCCAAAAACTCCTTTAATCTCTTATGAAGTCCTTCCTTTGCATCAGCTATAGTTTCATTTCTTTTTTCTTCAATAGTGTTTATATGACTGCTCGACAAATCGATTCTTTTGTTAATATCATCTAAAAGGTTATTTGCCTCTTCAATGCGGGTTTTTTTCAATTCCCCCAAAGCAATATCCAGGGCATTATAAAGCTCAGCATCATTTATTTCAGGCTCGTCAAGCATGAAAATATCTCTCTGTGCAGCCAGCACATTAATTCCCACATCTTCTGAAATCGAAAGATCATCTTTTATTGAATTGAGCGCTTTATAGTATTCCGCTGCAAGCGCCTTATTTACTTTCATTTTTATATTTTCGATTTCCTGTCTCGGGATATATATCTCTATCCGTCCTCGTGTCAATACCTTTTTCACTCTCTTTCTTATTTCAAGATCGTAAGAAAAAAGATAATTGGGAACATTGATATTAATATCAATATTCTTATGATTGGATGAGCGGATATCTACCCGGAAACTGCCGGAAGACCCTCTCCCGTATCCTGTCATTGACTGAGGCTGCATAAATATTTCCCGGAATATAGTTAAATATACAAAAAATGATCACATAGTTATATAAATTGCACAACACAGTAATATATAACACTTGAATAAATAAGTCAATTTAGTCTTGGTCAAGGGATGGATGGAATGAATGGATCAGCAAACGATTTTTCAATTAGTTGATGAAACGAACTCTTCAACTTCACTTTCAATAAATGCAGGGTTATCGTTTTTCATGACAATCTTCACTTTTTTAACATCCTTAAACCTGCCCTTAAGAATTTCCTCAGAAAGTGGATCCTCCAGGTGCCTTTGAATGGCCCTTCTCATTGGTCTGGCACCATATGACGGCTGGTAATGTTTATCGATCAGCCATTCTATTACCTCTTCAGATATTTCAATAGCCAGGTCCTGGTCTATGAGCTGTTTGTTCAATTCATCAACAAGCAGGTTTACTATATCCACCAGATGTTCCTTCTCAAGCTGGTGAAATACAACTATATCATCGATTCTGTTCAGAAACTCAGGATTAAAAGTCTTTTTCAGTTCATCGAGAACAGAGTCCTTGATCTTACTGTAAGTATTCTTTTGGCTTGACTGCTGAAATCCCAGGGGTGTAGCATTGTCAATAAACTTTGTCCCTACATTTGATGTCATTATTATTACGGTATTCTTGAAATCTACTTTTCTGCCCAGGCTGTCCGTAATAACGCCTTCATCAAGCACCTGCAGCAAAACATTAAATACATCAGGATGCGCCTTTTCAATTTCATCAAAAAGAATTACTGAATATGGTCTTCTCCTGACAGTCTCAGTTAATTGTCCGCCTTCTTCATAACCTACATATCCTGGAGGCGCTCCCATCAGTCTGGATACATTGAATTTTTCCATGTATTCCGACATGTCTATTTTTATAAGGGCGCTGTCATCGTTGAAGAGGAACTCTGTTAAGGCCTTTGCCAGCTCCGTCTTACCGACACCCGTGGGTCCGAGGAAGAAAAATGAACCGATAGGTCTTGTCCTTGACTTCAGGCCGGCCCTTGACCTCCTGATGGCCTTTGATATAGATTTGACTGCCTCATCCTGAGCAATAATTCTTTTATGCAGTCCTTCTTCCATGCGGAGGAGTTTTTCCGTCTCCTTTTCCTCGAGTTTGGCGAGAGGAATTCCGGTTATCTTGGAGACAGTAAATGAGACGTCATCTTCCAGCACAAGCGGGGTCTCTTTCTGCTGATTATCACGCCATTGTTTATTTAAATTATCATAAAGTTTCTTTATCCTGTCTTCATCGTTTTTGACAGCGGCCCCTTTTTCAAAATCATGGAGTTTCACATAAAGATTTTTTTCCTTTGTGAGCCGTTTCAATTCCTTCTCCAGTTCACGAAGCTCAGGGGGCATTGTAAATCTCTTAAGCTTAATCCTGGCCCCGGTTTCGTCCATGACGTCAATGGCCTTGTCAGGGAGATATCTGTCCGTGATGTATCTGTCAGCAAGGTTCACACATGCCTTAATGGCTTCTTCACTTACCTTGACTTTGTGATGTACTTCGTACCTGGTCTTTAATCCGTCAAGTATTGCAATGCTTTCTTCCAGTGTCGGGGGCTGCAGATAGATCGGCTGAAAACGCCTCTCAAAAGCTCCGTCCTTTTCAATATATTTCCTGTACTCGTCCGGAGTAGTTGCGCCAATGCATTGAATTTCACCCCTGGAAAGGGCCGGTTTCAGCATGTTTGAAGCATCGATTGATCCTTCGGCAGCTCCTGCACCGACAAGGGTGTGCAGCTCATCTATGAAAAGTATTACATTATCAGATTGAACAATTTCCTTCATTACAAGTTTAAGTCTCTCTTCAAACTGTCCCCTGTATTTTGTGCCTGCTATAAGTGCGCCGAGATCAAGGCTGATAATTCTCTTGTCAATAAGGTTCTCCGGGATGTCTTCCGCAATAATGCTCTGGGCCAGTCCTTCTACAATAGCCGTCTTGCCGACTCCGGACTCTCCTATAACTACAGGGTTGTTCTTGACCCTCCTTCCGAGTATCTGCAGGACCCGTTCAATCTCATCGCCCCTTCCTATTACAGGATCAAGCTTCCCTTCTTTGGCAAGCTGGGTAATATCTCTTCCGAATTCGTCGAGGGCCGGGGTATTGGTCTTCTTTTCTTTACCGCTCTGTTTTACCTTACGCATGGAAAGGTTAATTGCAAGCTGCCTTACACCGAGAAGATTGGCGCCAAGACTTCTGAGTATTTTCCCGGCAATGCCCGAATCTTCCCTGATCAAACCGATAAGAAGGTGTTCACTCCCAATATAGCTGTGGCCGAGGAGTCTAGCCTCTTCCACGGCAAGTTCAAGAACCTTTTTTGCTCTGGGGGTAAAGGGAATATCGCCAAATGTAAGAATGTTTGAACCAGTGGGAAGGTTCCTCTCAACCTCCATACGCAGCTCTTCGGCAGAGAGGCCCATTTTTTTGATGATAATCATGGGAAGGCTTTCCTCTTCCCTCAGTAATCCAAGGAGTAAATGCTCTGTGCCAAGGTAGTCATTCTGACGCTTCTCAGCCTCTTCCCGGGCATAAATTATAACTTTCCGTCCTCGTTCAGTAAACTTTTCAAACATGGAATACTCCTTAATTTAATATATCTTTTCCATTAGTTATTGTCAAGACAGCAAGTATTATATAAGTAATAGTAATATTTATAATACGGTACAAATGAGGAAAAACTTAACAGATAAAACGAATTATTATCAGGGCAGGAATGTGCAGTTTGTCCTAAAATTGTCATCCTGAACTTGTTTCAGGATCTCAACCTTTTGCAAACAGTTAATATAATGAGATTCTGAAATGAATTCAGAATGACAAGAAAGCTATAGCCAAGTTCTCGAACAGCCTGTTAACATTCAAATGTTTTTCTTATTATAAGCGATATCTTTAATCTCCTGTATAAACTCTTTTATGTCCTTAAACTGCCTGTAAACGGAAGCAAACCTAACATATGCAACTTCATCGATCTCCTTCAGCCCATCCATTACCTGCTCACCGATCAGCGAGCATGGGATCTCTTTTTCCCCTATTGCCTGTATATTCTTTTCAATTTGCCGCACCAGGTTTTCCCGTACTTCAACACTGATCGGCCTCTTTTCACAGGCCTTTTCAAGTCCCTGAAGTATCTTTAGCCTGTCAAACTGTTCTCTTCTGTCGTCTTTTTTGATAACATGAGGCAAGACATCTTCAATTCTTTCATAGCTCGTAAAACGTCCTTCACATTTCAGACATTCACGCCTGCGACGGATAACATCACCGTCCTTGCTCTGTCTTGAATCGATAACTTTGTCTTCTATGTGATTACAAAAGGGACAACGCATACCAAATACCAATAATTAATCCGCAGATTTCGCAGATTACACAGATTAAAAAAATAGAATAAAAAAATGTTTTTAAAAAAATCTGCGCAAATCTGTGTAATCTGCGGATTTAAATTGTTTTAGATTTCTATGTCATCATAAACAGGAAATTTTTTACATAGAGCTTTCACTTTGTCACTTACATGCTTGATAGTCTCAGTGTCTCCGGGTTTATTCAGGACCCTGTATACGAGATCTGCAATAATGACCATTTCGGATTCCTTCATCCTCCTGCTTGTAACAATCGGGGTGCCGATTCTGATGCCGCTTGTAACTGCGGCAGGCTTATCATCATACGGTATTGAGTTCTTGTTCAGCGTAATTCCAGCCCGGTCAAGAGCTGTTTCAGCTTCTATCCCGGTCAGGTTCTTATCGGTAAGATCGATCAGCATCAAGTGTGTGTCAGTGCCGCCCGAGATTATTTTAAAACCCTTTTTTATGAGCGCATCAGAGAGTTCCTTTGCATTCCGGATTATCTGAAGCTGGTACTGCTTAAATTCAGGAGTAAGTGCCTCCTGGAATGCAACTGCCTTTGCAGCAATAACATGCATTAACGGGCCTCCCTGGATTCCGGGGAAAACGATTTTGTCGATAGCCTTCGCATGTTCAGCCTTGCACATTATAAACCCGCCGCGGGGACCTTTAAGGGTCTTATGGGTAGTTGAAGTGACAAAATCAGCATGCGGCACAGGTGACGGGTGATTCCCGGATGCAATAAGTCCTGCGATGTGTGCTATATCAGCAAGCAGATAAGCACCGACTTCTTTTGCTATCTCTGACAGGGTCTTGAAATCAATTATCCTGGAGTATGCACTTGCCCCTGAAATAAGAAGTTTCGGCTTCTGTTTTTTAGCCAGTTTTCTCACTTCATCATAATCGATCAGACCGTTCCTGTCTACTCCGTAAGAAGACGTCTTATAAAGCATGCCCGAAAAATTAATTTTCAGACCGTGGGACAGATGGCCGCCGTGGTTCAGACTCAAACCCATCACCCTGTCACCGGGTTTAAGCATTGCTAAATAGACAGCCATATTTGCCTGCGTTCCTGAATGGGACTGAACGTTCACATGCTCAGCGCCAAAAAGTTCTTTGGCCCGCTCAATAGCAAGCTTCTCAACGATATCTACATATTCACAGCCGGCATAATAGCGTTTCCCGGGATAACCCTCAGCATATTTGTTGGTAAGCACAGACCCCTGGG
>SDBV01009123.1_pt1 | contig 13239 bp, 3 predicted proteins | sample 2277081 | NCBI WGS metagenome assembly SDBV01 (sample SAMN10402039, study PRJNA504765) | marine sediment metagenome | isolation source: marine sediment core GS10_PC15, 223 cmbsf | place: Arctic Ocean: Southern Knipovich Ridge | collected 2010
CTTTCCACGTGCGGCCCGGGCTGGTTGAGCACTTCCGCCGAGCGGCGCTCGACCATCAACTCCAACAGATCGAGCGCCCGATGGTCGATCGTCGTTTTTGCCCGAAGGCGGACCTTGGCCAGGTGCTCGACGATCGAGTCGGCGGTGGCCTCGTCGCGGACTTCGCTAAGCACGGAGTTCATGCCTTGCAGAAACGGGTAGACCTTGGCGGCCGTGTGCCCGACCACCGCGTCGGCCAGGGCGGCCAGCAGCCGGAAGTCGCGGGTGGCCTGGTAGAAACTTCGCAGTTGGTGAAGGTAATTCTGCGGAGAACCCGACTTCTCGAACAACGCCGCGAAGACCCGCAATACGTCCTTCTCCAACTCGCCGGGCAGTTGTCCGTCGCTGCGCTGCCAGGGCCGCAGCTTGCCGGAAAGCCAGTTGCTCAGCCGCCCTTCTTCCATGGTCTTGAAGACCTCGATCAGCGCCTGTTCGTGTTGCTCTCTGCGGTCGACGGCCATGTACCAGTCGGCCAGGGTGCGGTAGTCCTTCGGCCCCAGCTCGTCGTCGGCCTCGACCGCCTCCAGCAGCGTGATGGCCGGGGCGATCTTTCCCTGCTCCGCCAGCAAGTAGCCCAGCGAGAGCCGCCAGCGGTTGTCGGGATCATCGACGCGGACCCATTGTCGCAGGTCCTTTTCCAACTCCTTGGGCCGGTCCAGGGCCACGAGCAGTTGGTGCTTGAAGGATTTCCAGCCGACGTCCTTCGGATCGGCGGCCGCGATCGCCTGGTCGACGTAGCCCAGCAGCCGGTTGATCGACTCCGCCGCGGCCGACTTGCGGGCGGCCAGGTTGGCCAGCGTCATCAGGTGCCGCGATCGCAGCATCTCGTCGAGCTGCCGCTGCAAATCGGGCTGGGCGTCGGCCGCCGCGGGTGCCGGCGGCTTGGGACCCAACAGCTCCCAGCACGCCTGCTCGACCCGATCCAGGTTCCGGCCCAGCAGCACTTCGAGGTACAGCCGTTCGATATCCATCCATTGCCCGATGGGCTGCGGATGTTTACGCCCCCGATCGGCACCGACTGCCCGGCCAAGCCGATCGGAAAACCCTTGCCGGGCGAGCCGCAGGTTCTCCTGCTTCTTTTCGCGCAACTCGATCCGCGTCAACTCTTCCTGATGCTCGACCTTGGCCATGCGGGCGCCGTAGCGGGCCTGCACCATGCGGTCGGTCAGGCGGTAGACGGCCTGGACTTCGGCCAACAGCTTTTGGGCCGGCTCTTCGGCCTCGGAGAGCCTTTCCAGCAGAGTGAACGCCTCGTCTTCATACTCGGCCGACCATGGTTGGCTCAAGAGTGCGTTGAACAACTGGTTGGCGTAGCTGGCCCGATGCTTCTGGGGACCTTCCTGCAACTGCCGGCGGAGGAAGGCGAGGTGCTCTTTGGCCGTCAGCCGGCCCGAGAGGATCTGCACCAGCGGCTGGGCCAACTGCTGCTTGATCTCGACGTCCTCTTCCGCCGCCCAACGTTTCTCCAGCGCGACGGCGATTCGCCGCCACACGTTTGCTTCGACCGCCGGATCGTTCGGCCAGATCCAGCCCACCAATCGCTGGACCTGGTCGGGCGGCAGCGTGTCGATCTCGGCCGAGAGGATGCCGAGCACCTGCTTGCGGACCCGGCGGCATTGATCGCTGCGCTGAAACTGCCCGTTGCCCATGATCTGGTCGGCTATATGGGCAGCGCCCTTTAGAAAGGGGGGCCGGTGCCGGGCGAACCGCAACACGGTCTGGGCCAGCGGATCCAACCATTGTTCGTCGACCCGGTTGGTGTGCATGTTGTATCCCCGGCCCAAGGCCTGATACACGGCGGCCTGCAACCGGGAGACAACGTTTTGATGAGGCAACTTTTCCGCCCGCCGGCCCTGATTCAGCCACTCGGCGATCAGGGCGTTGGCCTCGTCGATCCGATCGGTGCGGATCAGGGCGCTGAGATACTGCTGGTAAGGCGAGGCGCTTTCGGGATTCCGCTCGACCCACTCGGAGAGGTATTGGGCCAGATCCGGATAACGTCCCTGGTTGCGCAGCAACTGCGTATACGTGCCGCGGAGCGAATCCTCTTCATGCCGACGCCATTTCGCCTCCTCGGTGATCGCGCCGTCGAGCCAGGCGTAGGCGGCCGGGTACTCGCCCGCGTTGGCCAGGGCCTGGGCGTATTGCTGCTGGAGACCGTAGTCGCGGGGATACTCCTTGGCCAGTTGCTCTTGCAGCCGCAGCGCGGCGTCGGCCTGCCCCGTGTTGCGAAGGTAGTTCACCCGCTGCTGCGTCCAGCCCTTCATCGCCCGCAGGTGTTGAGGCTGCCGCCCGTAGACCGGTTCGAGCGTATCCAACAGGGCCAGCATTTCGTTGGCCTGCAAGATCCCCGACGCCTGCCCGCGAAGGTACTCGGCCAGGAAATACTCCTCGGAGTCGGCCGCTTGTGCCTTCGCTACCTTACCCGCTTCTTCGAGAATCCGTTGCTTCAACTCTTCCCGCCGGCGGCCGTGCAACAGGATCATGTTGCGGACCCATCGCATGCCGGGCTTGCCCTCGGCCAGTTGCTCGGCCTGTTCGAGATGCTCCGACACCCGCGGCCACTGCTGGCTGCCGCAGAAGTGCAGCATCAAGGCCAGGTGGTCGTCGAATCCGGCCTTGCCGGTGGAAAACGCCCGTTTGGCGTCCACGAGCTTCACCAGCGGCTCGTGGAGGAACTGCACGCGCTGGCGGCCGGCGAGCTGCCTTTTGATTTGCCCGTCGAAGGCGTCGGGATCAAGCGGCTTGAACTTCTGCGTGGTCTGGGACGTCCGCCGGCCGTTTTGGTCGGTGGTTTGGATCCGCGTAGCCCACCAGGCGCCGGCGAACTCGACGAATTGATCGAACCGGGTGGCCGAGGTCAGCTTGCCGTCGCGATAGTTTTCCATCGAGAGGATCGCGTGCCGCTTGGTGTCAATCAACACGTGAATCTCGTAGTTGGCGTTGTTGGGGTGTTTCAACACCAGCAGCGTCTGCCCTTGGTCTTGGGCTTTCAACTCGACCGAGTAATTCCGATAGGTGTGATCCAATCGGCTCATGGTGTAGCCGTTTAATCCCAACGGCGGCTTGCTCAGATCCCCCTCGGTGCAGTCCCGCAGCCGGCCGAGCTGGAAGGCCTTGGAAAAGACGCCTCGCTGTTTCTCGTCACAGAAGTTGACCATGGTTTGCGAGCCGTAGCCGCCGGCGCGGATCAGCCACGCGGTGGGCGAGACCAGGGCCAGGGTCTCGGCGCGGGAATTCAGCTCGTCCCAACGGACGTCGAAGTTCTCGACGGTCAGCTCGATCCGCAGCCCGCCCTGCAATCCGGCCAGCCGCTGGGTCCGCAACAGGCTCTTGGCCACCGCCCGTGCTTCCGCCGGCCAAGGCTTCTCGGGCTCTTCGACGGCGTCTTTCGGCGGCGGCGACAGATGCGGGAAGAGCGTGTTGAGCCATTGCGTGTATTGGCCCGGCCACTGGCCGCCAGGCTTCTGGCCCGCTTCCAGGTACCGCTCCCGGTACCTGGAAGCGCTCGAGAGCCCCAACGACTTATCCCTCCTGGACTCCATATCGTAGCTTGCGATGAAACCGTAAGAATCGCCGGCGTAAAGGCGCGGGGAGCGCGACATGGGCGGCCGCAAAGCTGCCCCGTTCGTAAAGAATGACTCCGACTCCTCGCCGAGCTTTTCCAGACCCTCGAAAAAGGGCATTTCGCGGTCCATCTTTTTCGAATCGCCCAGCTCTTGTGCACTCAGGTCATATTCGCCGCCGATCTCGTCTCCGTCGTAGGCAAAGAGGTCTTCCTTGGCGGCGTCGAACGGGCCGTTGGTATCGAAATACCAACTCGTCTCGCTGGAAGACTGGGGCATAGTGGAAACGGGCCCGGACATCGGGCCGAAGCCGCCACCGAAGCCGCCACCGGAGATGGTGCCGGAGTCGAGAATCTGGTTCTGGAAGACAGGGCCGTTCCACCTGCCAGCTTCGTCCATCACCAAACTGCCTCGCGTCTGGAAGAACTGCGGGTCGCGGCCCAGGGCGAGCAGTTGCCGCAGCACCGTGCGCCGCAGCCCCAGCCGCCAGTCGCCGGCCCGCCGCATTTGCTGCTGCACCAACTCGTAGTCCACGTTGTCGCGTCCCTCGACGAAGAACTTCTCGCCGTCGCGCATCTCGAACCGCCGCTTCACCTTGAACCGCTCGCGGTCCGCGTCGCTCTCCAACACCAACAGCGACGTGTACGGCGTCATGATGTGATACTCTTCCGATAGCGCAATGATCTCGTCCTGGATCACCGAGGAGGCCCCTTGCTCGAGCAGCGCGTCCAGATGCATCCGCGCCCAGAGCCGGGGGATGAAGGAATTGCCATGCTCTGCGTCTTTGAGCGAGACTTGGGCCCGCCATCGCACCGGCTGGTCACCCTGCATGCCGGTGACGATCACCTCGCCCACCTGGTCTTCACCTTCGGGCAGGTAGCGTCCCAGGAGGATCTGCTGCGTGCCGGCCGCCAGGTTGGGCAATTCTTCCGGATAGACCCGGGCGGTCCGCAGCCCCTTGAACTGGACCTTCAGGTCGCGGATCGTCGGCCGGGAGATTTCGCCCAACAGTTCCAACGCCACGGCCTGGGGCCCGTTGGCCCCGCTGATCTGCCGCAACGACCCGCCGCCCAACGAAGCGATCGACTTCAGCACCAGCGGCTCGAAGCTGCTGCTTACGGTCACTGCGTGCAGCGACGCGGACTTGCCCTGCCAGAAACGCCCCAGCCACTTGCCGAACGCCACCGGGTCGGCGTCATTGACGGCTTTCGTGATGATCCCGTCGCCGACGTAGATCACCCGGGTGTGGCGGCCGCACTGCTTCGCCGCTGAGACAAAGGCCCTTTCCAGATTGGTCCATCCCAGCGAGACCCGCTCGTCGAGGAAATCGCGGACCGCCTTGACGTTCTCCGCGTTGGCCGGCGATGGCCTGTTCAACGCCCAGTTGCACTGAACGTCGCAACAGGCCAGGTTGATCTTGTCCTCGGGCGTCAGCGCCGCAAGCAGCGTGGCGATAAACTCGGCCTGGGTTTCACGCCCGGCATCGTCAATCGAGCCGGAGGTGTCGGCAAGGATCAGCAGTTCCATGGGCTGGCCGTCCGGCAAGATCTCACGCTGCCAGTCTCCTTGGCCGTCGGGAGGCGTAAACTGCAACATGAAATAACCGTCGTCGCCGCGGCGGTGCGGGATCACCACCACGTCCGACCGGCCGCTTGTCGTCTGGTTTTCAATCACCACCTCGAAATCCCGCGTGGGCGTATACTCCTGGGCGCTGAACTCGACGTGGGCCGAATGGGCCGTCCGGTCGATCCGCGTGGCGTGCGTCGGCGAAGTGACCGAACCCAGCGGCGTCACCGAACTGATCTTCACGTCGATGGCCAACTCCCGCAGCGGCGTCTGCTTGAGCATCTCGCTCTGCAAGGCGTAGCTGTAGCGGTAACGATCCCCGCGCCGCGGCAAGACCTGGGTGTAGGTGATCTTGATCCGCTTCTCGGAGTGGGGCTCGATCGGGAACACCCGGGCCTTGAAGATGTTGCCGCCCGTCCATTCCAGCAGCCCCGGGTCGCGACGCTCGCGGAGGATCGTTTCGTAGATCTCCCGGGCACGCTGCTTCTCGACGACGTCGGCCTCGACCAGTTCGTTGCCGATCCACATCCCGAACCCGGAGATCGAGGCGTCCTGGGGCAAGGGGAAATAGAACACGCCCTCCAGCCGGCCCTGGGTGTGGTTGACGAACGACTCCTCGATCACGGTCCGGGCGATCTGGTCGCGAATATCGACGGAGACCTTGTGATAGCCGACCGTCAACGGCACGTCGCGGCCCTCGACCTTGGCGATCAACGAGCCGATCGACTCGTGGGTGGTCTTTCCCTCGAAACCTTGCAGCCAGAGCGGGTCCTTTTCCTTCGAGCCGCCGTCGAGCCGCACGAGTTTTTCCTGGTCGAGGCGGTAGATCTGCCGGCCCTTGACTTGGACCTTTAGGTCGCCCGGGCCGAGCAGCGTGACGGGGGCCTTGGCCGCCGCGTCGATCTTCAACACGCCGTGGATCAGGCGGACCCGGTTCGGCCGGATCACTTCCAGCAGCGACCCGGGGCCCAAGGTGACCCCGGTTTGCTTGACCAGCCGCAGGGAAACCGCGTTGGCCCCCCGCACGTCGGTCCGCACCCAGTCGCCCGGCTTGATCAGCATGTGGGTGGCCACGGGCGTGAAGCGGCGGTGCATTACCGGCTTGACGGAGACGATCCCCTGCACGTCGGTCACCTTGCCGACCCGGCCGTCCTCGGTCAGCGTGTCGCCGACGACGAACAGGCTCTCGTCGACCGGTTGGTCCACGGCCAGCACGGTGATCTTGGCGATCGGCCGGGTGGAATTCGGCCGGATGGACGTGGCTTCGAGCGAGTGCAGCAGTTTGCCGTCGGCGGTGGCGAAGGCCTCGATGCGGATCTTCCCGTCCGAGGTCGGCCACTCCATGCGATACACCGTATCGTCGCCGGGGGTCCGTTCTTCCGGCCGCTGCTGAAGCACGACCTTGCGATCCTTCGGCAACGGCACGTCGAGCAGTGCCAGCAGGTCGAGCCCTGCTCCATCCGCCTGGAAATACGCAGACGCCTGTGAGGTGGCCCGATTGGCCTTCTCGTCGACCAGCCAGAGCCGCCCGCCGCGGGCGATCTTGTAGGTGCCGTCGGCAAGGTTCCACCGCAAGAGGTTCGGCCGGCCGATCCAGATCTGTTCCGACTTGCCCTGGCGGGTGATGTCCAGGTGGACCGTGTCGGCCCGGGCCGTGTTTTCCAACACCGTGCCCAACGCCAGGCCCGAGTCTTCCGGACCCAGCAGCGACCAAACCGTGGCGCCGACCACAACCACAGCAGCAGCGGCGGCCGCCAAACCTCGTAGGGCGATGATAAACATTCGACGTCTCCTTATCGGTACTTTGGTTGGCTCGGAGAACTCGGCAGCAAACGCCTCGCTGGAGCGCCGGCGCAGGTCGTCCAGGAATTCTTGGTCCGCGGCGACGCCGTCCGGGCGCACCGCGCCGAACAGGGCGGCCAGTCGCTGTTCGTCCCAGTGGTCGTCTTTAGCGTTCATGAGGTTCCCTCCGCGGCAGCGTTCCGGGAACTGGTGGCAGGTTTGGCAAAGGCCCGGCGGAACGCCCGGCGGGCACGGGCCAGCTTCGAGCGGACCGCCGTCGAGGTGCAGTTACGCAGCCCGGCGATCTGCTCCACCGTGGCGCCGTCGAAGTACTTGGCGGTCAACAGGGTTTCGTAGTCGGTCGGCAACTCGGTCAGCGTGGCCCGAACCATGGCGGAGAGTTCCGCCGCGGCCAGCGCGTCGCCGGGCGCGGCCTCGCGGTTTTCCAGCCAGTGGACGATCCTCACGCTCTCGGGCCCGAATCGATCGCCGGCCCTCTTGAGCCGATCGTGCCGGCTCTGTTTGCGGAAGTGCAGTGCCACGTGCCGGCGGGTAATGCCGCTGAGCCACAGCCAGAGCGAACCCCGCGAGGCGTCGTAGTTTCGGGCCGAACGGGCGGCGGCCAGGAACGTCTCTTGCACCACGTCGGCCACGTCGGCCGAGTGGCTGCCCATTTGCCGCGCCACCGAACCCCAGACCCGGCGGCTGTAGGCGTCGTACAGACGGTGCCAGGCCTCGGTATTTCCTTGGCGCAACCCGCGGGCGATGTCTCGCTGTTGTCCTTCTTCCATGGCGCGACCGACGTGAGTCACCTTGGGAGCATGTTCTTTTCCGGTCGGAGGGCTTCTGATGCTTCGACGATCTTCGTCCCGAAAAAGTTTCGTCCGGCGCTTGCAATGCCCCGAAATATCGGGCACCGTGGATCGGGTTTGGCGAGGATACGATCTAACGTAACCGTATTTGCGCTTCGGGGCGGAAATGTGTCGCGAGAATTCCGAGATATTCTCGATTCAACCCCTGGTTCCCGCGCTCTGCGCTTGTAGAAATTTGAGGGTGTCCGGGAATTCAAGGCTGTAGGGAACGGCCTCCGTGCCGTTCCGGTGCGATCGGTGGCTCCACGGAACGGCACGGAGGCCGTTCCCTACAGCGGTTTCCAGCGTCTTGAATTCCCGGACACCCTCAGATATTTGGAGTGCGGTGACTTGTCACCGCTTTCTTTTTCCGGCCGATTCGCAGTAGCCCCGATTCCCAGTAGCAAGGGGCCGCTGATCGGGAAAAACGGTTAGAAGCTGAAATTGGGTGGGGCTTATTGCGAAGCCGCAAGCGGCTGGAAAAGTGGCAACGAGGGATGGGGACTTCGGACTAGAACATGCCTCCGCCGCCGCCCATGCCGCCACCCATGCCGCCGCCCATGCCGCCGCCCATACCACCACCCATGCCGCCCGTGTCGCCGAAGCCGCCCGTGTCGCCGAAGCCACCCATGCCGCCGAAGCCGCCGCTGGACGCCGGCTTTCTGCTCTTTCGTGGCGGCTGGCCGTCGGAGGGTGTCTTGGCGGCGATGTCACGCAACCGCTCGAGAAACTCGGCGATCTGCGGGTGGGTTTGATAGGTGTGCGCGACGACAATCACCTTGGCCGCACCGAAGGTTCCGCCGGTGATGGTGCCTGGGCCACCGTTAGTTCCCCAACTGGCCAAGTCGATTCCCGTGGTGATGCTCGATATCAGCGCGTCGTAGTCTTCCCAAAGCTCGCCCTTCTCGTCGCGGAAGGTCACCAGGTCGGCCACGTCGTAGACCCTCGTGATCAACATCGCGGCTGCCGCTTCGCGGGTGGTGATAAGCAAGACTTCGCTACGGATCGTCCAGGTCAAGTCGTGCTCACCGAGTATCAAATCGAGCGCTGAGCGGAGCGAAACGTTCCTTAGAGTCCGCGTGATCGGTAAATCCGTGCCCAGGCCCACGTCAGTGAGGGCCTTCGTATCGATGAAGATGACGATCTCATGAAATTGACTCAGGAAATCGACAACGTCCTCCAGCGGCATATCATGGAACTGCAACTCGGTGGGCTCCCCAAGCGCCTTCTCGATCGCCTCTTCGCCGGCGCCGAACCTCGGTGTCGGCTTGGGCTGCGGGCTCTTGCTCTTCGGCGGCTTGGGAGGTTTTGGATCGGCCGAGAACGGATCATCTGCAGCGGCCGGCTCCGCAGTAGGTTCGGCCCGCTCGGCCGGCGGGCTGCCAAACGGATCGACGTCAGCCGGGGCCGGCGACGGATCTTCGGCCAGCGGATCATCGCCGCGTTGTGCGGCCGAGCAGCCGAGCTGTCCGGGGGGGCACAGCCCGACGAACAACAAGACCACTGCGGTCACCGCGGCCATGGAATAGAGCAGCTTCTTTCGGGACATGATCACCTCTGCTGTGTCCAAGAGTCTTGCCCGCCGGCCCGATTCGGCCCGCGGCGGTGTTCCGAGCCGCCACCAGCCAACGTCGTGTATCCTACCCCCCGAAGGCGAAAAATGCAATAGCCCGCGGTGTCCAATCCGCCGAAAACGGTTGTCCCCCAGGCGGCGGAACGCTAAAATCCACCTGACGTTGCCCCGTGGGCTATGGTTAGGCAAGGCGCGGGGTGGGTAACGGGGCGGCCGAAATCAACAATTCTCGACGATTCTTCTTCTCTTGACAAAAGGAGACACTCCCATGGCGAATCGGATCACCAGATGCGGCACAGGCTGGATTCTGACGGCAGCGATCATCACTACCACGGCAATCGGCTGGCCGACGGCGCCCCGGGCCTTGGCCGCCGACCCCGACGCGCTGGATTCCTCGTTAAAACTCATTCCCGCCAACGCGGCCTTCTACAGCTCGATGCTCCGCAATCGCCAGCAGATCGAGGCGATCGCCAACAGCCGGGCTTGGGCAAAGCTCAAGGCGATGCCGTTTGTGCAGATGGGCCTGGTGATGTACCAGATGCAAGCCATGAACCCCGAGGGCCCCGTGGGACAATTCCAGGCCGCCCTGGAAAACCCCGAGGTCCGACCGCTGATCGATCTGGCCGGCGACATGTTCTCCGAGGAGGTCTTCTTCTACGGGGACGAAAGTTGGGTCGGCTTCCTGGAACTTGCCCAACAGATCGCCGGCACCATGCGCTACGGACCCCTGATGCTGCAAGCCACCGGCGAGGCGCGAGGCCTCGACCCAGGGGAACTCCAGGGTATGCTGCTGCTGGCGGCACTGTCGGAGAACCTCGATCTGCTGATGGTTCCCGACACGCTGGTCGGGTTCAAGCTCAGCGACACCGATGCGGCCAACGCGCAACTGAACAAGCTCGAAATGATGGCCGGCATGATGATTCAGAACGTGCCGGAGCTGGCGCCGCTGCAAGGCCGGCTGAAGCGGACCAAGGTCGGCGGCCACGAGTACCTGACCCTCACGCTCGACGGCCAGATGATCCCCTGGGACGAGATCCCCCTGGAGGAGATCAAGGACATCGAGTCGGACCAGGGCGACGTCGACCGGATGGTGGCCCACCTGAAAAAGTCGCAACTGGTGATCGCCCTGGGCGTCCGCGACGACCACCTGCTGCTGTCGGTCGGCTCTTCGACCAATTGCCTGCGGCGGCTGGGCCGCGGTAAAAGCCTGATCGATCAACCCGAGCTGAAACCCCTGGAGAAGTTCGCCGACCGGCGGCTGCTGGGCGTCGGCTACGTCAGCAAGTCGCTGATGACCCGGGTCGCCAACTCCAAGCAGGACATCGACGACCTGTTGGAAGTGGGCGACGAACTTCTCCCCTTGGCCGGGTTGAAGCCCGAGATCACCGCCAAGATCCGCAAAGACGCCGCCGCGCTGGCCGAGGACATCAAGCAGATGATCCCCGAGCCGGGGGCGGTGATGGCGCTGAACTTCCTCACCGATCAGGGAATCGAGGGATACCAGTACAATTGGGGCGAACAACTCCTGCTGGACGGCTCGAAGCCGCTGGGGCTGCTTCAACACCTCGGCGGCAGTCCGCTGCTGGCGGCCGTGGCCCGGTCGAAACAGTCGCCGGGGGATTACGACCTGCTGGTGAAGTGGGTCAAGGTCGGCTTCGGCTATTTTGAGGAGTTCGCCTTGCCCGAAATGAACGATAGCGAACGCGACCAGTACCTTCGGTTCGTCGAACTGTTCGGCCCGCTGGTCGGGCGCGTCGACAAGATCAACCGCGAGAAGCTGATTCCGGCGCTGGCCGACGGACAGGTGGCGTTGGTGTTCGACGTGAAACTCAGCAGCAAGCAGTTCATCTCTGCGTTGCCGCCCACCGAAGAAGCGATGCCGATGCTCGAGCCGGCGTTGGTGATCGGCATCAGCGACGCGAAACTGCTGAGCGAGGGTTTTGCCGCCTATGGCAAGCTGCTCGACGACGTGCTGGTGGCCATCAACGAGTTCGAGCCCGGCGCGATCCCCGAGGGGTTCACCATCCCGCGGCCGGAGGCGACCGAAACCGACCTCGGCACGATCTACAGCTATGCTCTGCCGGCGCTGTGGGGAGTGGACCCGCAGATCGTCCCCAACTTCGCCCTGTCGGAGACGGTCGGCGTGGTCTCGATCACCGAGGACCACGCCAAACGACTGCTGCAGGCCACGCCGCTTTCGATCGGCGGGATCCTGGCCGAGACCGACCGGCCTTTGGCCACCGCCGGGATGTTCGACTTTGCCGGCCTGGTCGACGCGGCCACCCCCTGGGTCCGTTTGGCCGTTGAGAAGATCCAAGAAGAGCAGCCCGACGATCCCAACATGGCGGCCATCGCAGCTCAGGTCGACACGGTGCTGGAGGTGCTCAAGGTGCTGCGCACCGTAACCTTCGAAAGCTACTTCGAGGACGGCGCCATGGTCAGCCACACGCTGGTCGAGATCCGGGACATTGAGGAGTGAACCCCTTATAGGGACGACCGATAAATAACTTCCCGATTTCAGACGGTGGGTGGCTGGGGTCGAGTCGCGAGGAACGAGCGACGAGCCCCCAGGCAAGCGATCTGGGGGCTCCCTGCTCGTTCCTCGCAGTCCGACCCCAGCCACCCCCGGAAGACACACTTTCGGCGGATGGTAGTTTTTTGGAGTGCGGTGACTTGTCACCGCTTTCTTTCTCCGGCCGATTCGCAGTAGCGAGGGACCACGGATCGGGAAAACGGTCGGAAAAGGAGGTTCTTCAGACAATTTCGTGGCTGCCCGGCGAGACAGCGGATTCACTTGCCGGAAAAGTACGGGTTCCTCTTCTCTGGGTTCACGACGCTCGAAGACGTGGAATCAGAGAAGCGGAACCCGTACTCCTCCGTGCCGTCAGTTTCGATGGACCGGAAATGGAGCCACGAAGACCGCTGAAGAATCGAAAAGGAAAAGGAAAAAGAAAGCGGTGACAAGTCACCGCACTCCAAAGGCTCTTCTTTTTCCCTCGAAGCGGGCCGCGGTGCTTGACAGAATGGGTTATCTGCATAATAATAGAGGTCAACTACGAAAAGTCGCTTGAAGGTTCTCTGAACTTGGCTTCTATCGGCGACCATTGAGACTGACCGTTTCGGGGAGGCAGCGTAACTCTATCGATCCTTGTCGCCAAACTATCGACAAGGGGATCTTCGGCTGGAATCCGTGTGGGACTCATCGCGGCCATTTTTTTGGGAGCAGAGACCATGCACCGACTGTTGCACCTCGTCACTGTGTTGGCCGTTGGGCTGGCAAACCTGGCCCCAGCCGGCGCGGCCCCCACCACCATCTACACGTTCTACGGCGACAGCGAGGATGACGAGTTCGGCCGCTCGGTCAGCGGCGCAGGCGACGTCAACGGTGACGGCCGGGCTGACCTGATCGTCGGAGCGCGCGGGGACGACAACAACGGCTATGCCTCCGGCAGCGCGACGGTCTTCTCGGGCATGGACGGTTCCACGCTCTACACGTTCAACGGGGAAAGCGTGTGGGACTTCTTCGGCTGGTCGGTCAGCGGCGCAGGCGACGTCAACGGCGACGGCCGGGCCGACCTGATCGTCGGAGCGCCTTGGGACGCCAACAACGGCTACGAAACTGGCAGCGCGCGGGTCCTCTCGGGCATGGACGGCTCCACGCTCTACACGTTCGACGGGGACAGCGGGCTTGACTACTTCGGCATCTCGGTCAGCGGCGCGGGCGACGTCAACGGCGACGGCCGGGCCGACCTGATCGTCGGAGCGCGCTGGGACAGCAACAACGGCACAAGGTCCGGCAGCGCGAGGGTCCTCTCGGGCATGGACGGTTCCACGCTCTACACGTTCAACGGGGACAGCGCGG
>SDBV01009124.1_pt1 | contig 13237 bp, 12 predicted proteins | sample 2277081 | NCBI WGS metagenome assembly SDBV01 (sample SAMN10402039, study PRJNA504765) | marine sediment metagenome | isolation source: marine sediment core GS10_PC15, 223 cmbsf | place: Arctic Ocean: Southern Knipovich Ridge | collected 2010
TTAGTACATAATAAATCAGGTTTTTCATTATTTTTAAATTTGTTTAAATACAGTTTTATTTTCAAATGAAGAGGCAAAACTATATCTGCATATCATATATTATTATGAGAAGAATTATTATATAATGTGATCTTTGTCACATATTATATTCTTATTTTAACTTAAATAATTCAATTAGTAACATGTGGTATTGATGGATCCTGTGTAACTGTTTTTGGAACCGTGTAGTCTCCACTAAAAATAAGATAAGAGGGATAGAATGCTGGCATCGGCGTACCTGGGAAGGTATCCTCAAAATATCAATAAAATAATACTGGCAGAGCCCGGATTTCAGGACACACAATGTTTGGAGAAAAACCTGAGGAGACACAGGCAGTGGTAAGAGCATATTTTGAGGAGTAATATTTTACAATGTCATTCCCGGGCGTAAGACCAGGAGATCCCGCATTTGGAACTCCTTACTTTGGGATTACCGGGATAAACCCGCATAAAGGACCGGTAGGCTGGCGGACTGACAGATATTTAATATTAATTAAAATTTCGGTGGACGGGCCCGAAGCCAAAAAAGTGGAAGGTGGAGATACAAGCCATGAGCCATGAGCCTTAGTTTGAGGAGTTGAGGAGTTGAGGAGTTGAGGAGTTGGGGGTCAGGGGTTATAGGGGTCCAGTGGTCAGGAATCAGGTGCTCATTTGCTATTTTCTGATGATCATGTGTCATTTCCTGGTGCTTATGTGTCATTTCCTGGTGCTCATTTGTCATTTTCCAATGCTTATCTGTCATTTTCCTGTGCTTATCTGTCATTTTATGATGATCATCTGTCATTTTAAAGCGATCATGAATGATTTTGTGATGGTCGGGAACGATTTTATGATGGTCGGGAATGATTTTATCATGGTCGGGAACGATTTTATGGTGGTCGGGAACGATTTTATGATGGTCGGGAATGATTTTATGGTGGTCGGGAACAATTTTATGGTGGTCGGGAACGATTTTATGGTGGTCGGGAACGATTTTATGATGGTCGGGAATGATTTTATGGTGGTCGGGAACGATTTTATGGTGGTCGGGAACGATTTTATGATGGTCGGGAATGATTTTATGGTGGTCGGGAACGATTTTATCATGGTCGGGAATGATTTTGTGATGGTCGGGAACGATTTTATCATGGTCGGGAACGATTTTAGGATGGTCGGGAATGATTTTATGATGGTCGGGTATGATTTTATGGTGGTCGGGTATGATTTATTTCTCCCCCTCATAGTCACCCACCAAATCCTTTCTGTAATGCTTAAACCCGGACTATACATTAGAAATCTATTACGAACTATAACTGACTATCATCTAGGCAAGTGATTGAATGACTGTCAATTAGAAGCCACAGTAAATTTCTAATGACAATTCTGGGTTTAAACTCCACATTCAAATAAGAAATCGGAGCTTTGGCGCTTACGCATGGCGAAGGAACCCAGCATAGCCGGCATCCGTCACCTTATACAAGGGACAACGGATTTTGTAGGAATCAACATAATAATCTGCTAATTTGTAAGTGAAATAAACCCTATATGTGATTTACCCATACGTTGGGCACAATATAAATGAAGGACTTGGATTTTGGATCAGAGGAATTATTGAAAGTATCGCATTCGACCCTTTCAAAGCAGCTCAAAGTGATTGAGAGCTCTTTTAAGAAGCTCATGAAAAGTGATGATGAAATGGCTTTGAACTTGTACACCCTTTATTATTCCATTTACAATTCGTGTCAATCAATTCTCATCTTGACACCTCATTACCAAGTGCGGGACATTTACTTAACATCAAGAACCGTTTTTGAATTGACTTTGAATATTGGCTATATCGCCTGTTCAGGTAAAGAATCTCTCAGAAAAGCTCAAAGGCATATGCACCAAAAAACTTATCGAGATCTTCAAAGAGAACTAAATATTCAGTCAATTGGACTAATAGCAAAAACATTAGGGCTTGAGAACTTTCAAGTTTCTGAGGAGTTAGAAGCATCATTGAATGAATACACAACTAAGAAAGGATTTGAGATGAGATCTTGGACAGGAGAGAATGTCTTCAAGAAAATTGAACTCATTTCCCAGAAGTATGGTACTAAAGTTCAAGATATATTAAGAATTGCTTTATTTAATATCTACAGACACGCTTCCGAAATTGCTCATGGAACATTGTTCGGACTATTCTACATTATTGGTTCCACAAGTATGAAAGAAAGACCTAAAAACACTCAACAATTACTAAACTTTCATAGACAACATATAACCTTACTTATTTTGACAATTTGCTTACTCATTGAGTCGAATCTCACAATCATGAATGATTTTGAAAACTTGGAAGACGAGATTGCAGAATCCCGAAAATTAACGGGAGAATTGATCGAAAAAAACAAAAATGCCGCACTCAAAGGCACAGAATAATGAAAGAACTTGATTCATTCTAAGTCATTCCCGGATACATGTTCTTCTCGGAGCTTTGGCGCTTGCGCATGGCGAAGGACTTAGCATAGCCGGCAACCGTCACTTTATGCAACGGATTTTGTAGGAATCAACACCATTATCTGCTAATTTGTAAGTGAAGTAAATCCTATATGTGGTTTGCACGTACGTTATAGGCAAGCTTAAGAAACCAACTAAAAACTAAAGATCAAATGAAATTATTTTAATTAAAATATTTAGGCTTACTAAATTCAAAGAGTCTAGTAAACAATAACTTTCTTCCAGATTAATTCCTTCTTAGTCTTTATAAGAAAGAAATACAATCCGGAATTTAGTTTAATTTGAAATGATTTATCATCTTGAATGGAGTTAAGCTGATAATGAAAATTTAGTCGTGATCCTTGTACATTGTATAGCCTTATTTCAAGGATATCACCATTCAATCCAGTTATATAAATCCTTCCATTTGAAGGATTCGGATATATATTAACGATTTTGTTGAAATCATCTTGAATGTCAGTTATAATACAGGAATTTAAAGGTGTTAGTTCTCCATCCAAGTCGTCGCAATCGCTATCATCAATTACATACTCATCAGGCTTTTCACATGAAATCATACTATTATTGGAATCTCCAAAACCATCTCCATCCCCATCATAGTACCAAATTGTATTTGGATTCAAAGTTCCATCCGAATCATCACAATCTTCACCATTTAAAACGTAGTTTAGTATTTGATTGCAGGATATTTCTGTAATATTAATGTCTCCAAATCCATCCTGATCACTATCCTTATACCAAACAGTATTTGGATTAATTAGTTCATCTGTATCATCGCAATCATTGTCAAGCTCGGATTCCCCTAAGCCTGGTGAACTGTTCTTTGAAGCTATTTGGACCGTACTCCCAAAACCATCATTATCTCTGTCTTCAAACCATGTAAACATACCATCACAATTTCCATCTTCTCCAGATCCAGGAACATCTTCATTCCCTGAACACGGAATGGCTATCATTAAATCATTAAAATATTCATAACGATCAGAACCACCAAAAAGAAACAATTTTCCGTCTGTATCTACCCATCCAACTGATCCTACTCTACCATGAGGAATGTTTGAATAATATGATATACTTATCAGATTGTAACTTCCCCTTGGATCAATTCCCCCTCCACCATACCACGTCCACATATTAGTATTGGCATCATACCTCCAAAGATCATTCAGTCGATTTAATTTAAATGTATCATCAAACCCCCAACCTCCAAATATCCAAATAAATCCATTGGGATCAGTCCAAGAAATATGTTCTTCCCTACTACTTGGAATATTGATCGTTGAGGGGATTCCCTTATCTCCATAAATACTACTTTGACTTATAACATTACTCCCACTAATCCATGTCCATTCACCAGTACTAACTTCATATTTCCATAAATCATTTAATGTATTTCCGTCACGATTAGATTCAAATCCAAAACTATCATACCCTCTCCCCCCAAACATCCAGAAATTACCATCTAAATCTGTCCAACCTACAGAAACTTCACGAGATCCAGGGATATTATCTGGTGAACTGATCCCTTTTGTACCGTATTTCCCAGTTTGATTTGGGATAGAATCTCCACTAATCCAAGTCCATTCATTGGTATTAATAGAGCATTTCCATAAATCATTGAAAAGATTTACAGTTGATGCTCTTCCACCGTATAACCATAAATTGTCATCCAAATCTTTCCAACCTACAGAACCTTCACGAGATCCAGGGATATTATCAGGTGAACTGATCCCTTTTGTACCGTATTTCCCAGTTTGTCTTGAAATTGAATCTCCACTGATCCAAGTCCATTCATTGGTATTAATAGAGTATTTCCATAAATCATTTAATAACCCAATTCCATTCCCCCCAAATAACCATAATTCTCCATTATTATCAGTCCAACTGAGTGATTTTTTTCTTGGATTTGGAACATTAGAATTTAAACCAATCCCTTTAATTCCATAATTTCCTTCTGGATTTGTAACATCACTCCCGCTTATCCAAATCCAACTATTTTCGACTACATTATATTGCCATAAATCGTTAAGGTTGGAGGAAGAATGTTCAGTACCAGAAACTCCATTTTTATCATAACCTTCACCTCCAAACATCCAGAAATTACCATCCAAATCTGTCCAACTCGATGAGTAAACTCGACCTCCAGGTGAGTTTGTTGGAGATATGTTCCCTTTTTTCCCATACATTCCAGAATTACTCACACTGTTCTTTCCATCAATCCAAGTCCATTCATTAGAATTTAATTCGAATTTCCAAAGGTCATTTAGACTAACGTCTTCTTTTGAATTGCCATACGTTCTAGAAACTCCTAATCCTCCAAACAGCCAGAAATTACCCTCTAAATCTTTCCAACCTATTGAAAATGTCCTACTACTAGGAATATTTTCACTTGAAGAGATTCCTCTCTCGTTATATATTCCTAACTCTCCTGTCTCTTGACTTCCCCCCATCCAAGACCACTGAAGTGAGAGCGCATTAAATTTCCAGAGATCATTTCGACTTTCACCTCCAAATAGCCATAAGTTATCATCCAGATCAATCCAGCCAATTGAGTTGGTTCGTCCACCCGGATCATTCGAAATAGAAGAAGTACCTTTTGGTCCATACACAGGGGGTAAGTTATAGTTTTCGCTACCTCTAATCTTTGTCCATATCGATTCATTAATATTAAATTTCCAAAGATGATTGAATCGTCCTAAATTGTTGCGACCTCCAAATAACCACAAGTTATCATCTGAATCAATCCAACCTGTTGAGCTCGATCTAGGTATTGGAAGTAGAGATTCCGTACTGATATCTCTTCCGCCACTAACCCATGTCCACATACTTGAATCTACATCATATTTCCATAATTCATTAAGATAACCTAATTCGCCTTTGGCATCTACCCCATTCCCTCCAAACAACCATAAATTACCTTTGGAATCAGTCCAACTTGTAGAGTGACGTCGACTCCCAGGGAGATTTGATGAATTTGAAATTCCTCTTTCTCCAAAAGAACTCGGATTACCTTCTGAATCTGTAGATTTCCCACCACCGAACCATATCCATTGTCCTTCACTATGGTCGAACTTCCAAAAATCATTTACATAACCATCTTCTCCCCATCCTCCAAACAACCAAAAATCGCCATTTAAATCTGTCCAACTTACATGGTATTTTCTTCCACCTGGAATATTAGACTTTGATGGAACTCCTTGAATTCCGTAAACGCTGGATTGATTTCCACTATCACTCCCACTGATCCATGTCCATTCATTCTCATTAATAGAATATTTCCATAAATCGTTGAAAAAACCGTCACCCCCAAATAACCACAAGTTACCATCCAAATCGGTAAAACTCACGGATCCAGATCTTTTAGATGGCATATTGTTTGGATCAGATTTCCCTTTAACTCCATAGTACGAGTCCTCTTTTAATTGACTGTCTCCATCTGACCAAATCCAGTTAACATTTTTTTGAGAATACACAAAAGTTGAGGTTATTGATAAAAGACAAATAAAAAAAATGAGTTTCATATCAGAAGAGTAAATATTTAAGTCAATAGTACTCTTAAAACATAATCCATCAAATGATAATTGTCATATGACAGATTGATTATAGCATATAATAAAAAAATAAAACTTTAAGATGTAAGGCAGATTGGTTTCGACAGAAATGAATTATTCGTAGTCCAAATCCAGAAGACAGATTTACGCTATACAATGAGCTTGAGGGCTCAGGTATTGAGTTTGAAATACAGGAACTGCCAATAACCAAAAAAAGACATTCAGAATATCTCCAATACTTTTATCCTTTTTTCAACGGCCATAAATAATTATCAAACAGCATATTTGTTTTAAATAAAGATGGAGGTGGTTGCTATGCTACTTAATATTCTTTGGATGCCCTTATAATTGATTTAATTTTAATTCTTGCAAACTTCCAAACCTCATCATTCCAATTTGCCTCGTTTAATTCTTGCTTGTAGTTCCCCAATGCAATTTTCAACTTAACTAAAAACTGAGTGGCATTGATTTCTTTTTTATTTATGTCAAGTAATATATTATTTTCATCTCTGGTGATTCTCCAACCACCGGTGGTTTCTCCTTGGTGAAGAATTCCATTTCTTATGTTCTTATAGAAAATGGTTGGCATATCGTCAATTGCAAATTCCTTGAAACTTTTTTCCCTCGTGAAAAATTTCAAAAAAGCTGCTTCACTTTTGTTTTTTGAGTTCTGCCATCCTCTATAAAAAGTTTCTAAGACCTCTATTAGTAGGCAACAATTTGCCATCACTGAAAAGCCATTTTTATATAGAAGAGAATATTCATTCACTAATTTATTGGAGCTTTTACTTTTAATTTTATTTGATGACCTATATTCAAATGGTTTAATATATCTATGATAGTGTCTTTTATATATAAAGTCAGCCAAATCACATTTTTTAGTCTGGTCATCAAGGTAATTTTGTACATCATTGATAGATATTTCCACTAAGGTTCCATCGTCTTTATAATATCTTAATAGCTTCATTCCCTGCCTATTTTCTTACTTGTTCCTAACAACTAATGGCATTATTTATTTTATTCTTTAGTAAAACATATATCCAGAATTGAATCTCTAATATACGAACTGATGTTGATAGGAAGAACATGCAGTCTTGTATTCAGAAAGTGACAAATTACTATTTTAATTATTGTATTGAAACCATCCAATACCGCAGTTTGGATAGGGAGAGTTGGGCTAGATAGATTCTGGTTATTGAGATTTTTACACATAGGTATTATTGTGGTGCGTACATTTTACATAAAAGTTAGCCCAATTCTTCTACCAAGTCCTTTTTCAAAGATCCTAATCAAGGTTGATAGTTGAATGTTCCCTTTCGCATTTTCAAGTTTTGATATATAACTTTTTTTCGTGCCTGCCCGTACTGCAAGTTGTTCCTGGGTCATTTTCTCTTCTTTTCTGGCTTGTTTTAACATTTCACTTATGATGAACATATGGGTACGTTCTTCAAATTCATTTCTTTTGTCAGCGCCTATCTCCCCATATTTCTTATTCAAAAGTTCGTCAAAACTTTTTGTTCCTTTATAATCTTCCATCTTTTCTCTTTTTATCTTTAAAATAATCTGTTTTCAATCTTTTTGCCAATTCTAATTCTTTCTTCGGCGTCTTATTTGCTTTCTTCTGAAATGCATTAAGAAGGACGACCAATTTGCCTTTATCGAAAAAACAAAAGATTCGATAAATATTGGATTGATATTCTACTCTAACTTCATAAAGGCCATTCGTTCACTCCCCTCGTTCGTTTTCTTGTATCAACTCCTTAACAAAAGAAGCAAAGGGTAAAATATTCTTCCCGGCACTTGCACTTTCCAGGGCCTGCATATACCTGAAACGATCATCAACTTTAATTACCAGCCATTTATACCCTGCTGCAGCTATCATGCAATTCATAAGGAAACGAGCCATCCTTCCATTACCGTCCCCGTAAGGGTGAATGAATACAAATACGAAATGCCCTAGCACAGCCCTTACAAATGGATCCTGCTCCTTTGAAAGCAGCCAAAAAAATGTATTCATGGCATTTGCAACACTATTAAAATTGGGAGGGACGTGCCTGGAACCTCTGATGTATACAGGCATATTACGGTATCCAATTAACGTTTCTTGTGGAAGAATGCCAGCCGTTACTGACGGTCCAAATAACTCCAAATACCATTGCTGATGCCAATCTTCAACAATGATTGCCGGATTCATGTTTCCACGAAAAATTTCGCCTACAGTTTCAATTACACTTTGGAATGCACGGTAATATCCTGCAGCTGCCATCGCATCACGATCCTCCTTGTCTTTCTGAGGATCCCATGTTCCACTTCTTACTTTTTCGATAAGCTCTTCACTAACCTTGTACCCTTCGATTGAAAGGGAATGGTACGCATCATAAGTGTAGATTTCCTTCATGCTTTCAAGGTACTCTTCTTCTTTCCAGGTTTTCGATGGTTTAGGACCCATCCCGGCAATAACATCTCTATATTCATTCCACATAATTTCTATCCTTCCAGCCACTGGATCCTGAGGTTTTACTAATTTTTGTAGTTTCACTTCAAATGGGTTTTCCTCCCTGACTACGTGTCCTGCTGCATGCATGGATCGTTTTATTTGATTCGCTGCTGCAGCATTGCCTGTATGTTTATATGCTCCTATTAGTCGGGATGCCAATACAGTGTGCCCACCAGCTAGTAAAATAGAAATAAGTGGTCCTGGTTGCGGGTACATACTTAATGCTATTTGCAAAGTGGTCGGATCACTGGTGTACATTGTAGGGGTCATATGTACAAGGGCATAATCCATACTCATTAATTGTATTCCTTCAGGAGCAGATCTGATTCGTTCAGGATAAAAATTAGCAGGCTTGTAACTAAATAGAGTACAATCATGCATTAATTGTATTGGCTTGTTGATCCCTTTCGGAGTTAATATCATTAACTGCCGGGGCACTGTCAAATCTCCGGTTTGGACAGATAAAGACTGTTCTTCATTAAGGTACCAGTCTAATCCATAGAGTTCAGTAACATACTTTGCTATAAATCTCCAGTATATATGGTACCATTGGGTTGTACCCAATGCCTGGTCGGGAGAGGTAATCAGGTACCATCCTTTCATGATTTTTGAAAGGTACCCTGCGTTTATGAGCCTTTCTCTATGAGTTCTACTTAGCTGGTTTCCTTTGATGAAAGTGTCCATGCCTTGAAAACCATGCAATATTTCCAGCGATTGAGTAAGCTTTTCATTTCCAGTAGCCATAGCAGTAAATTACGTTGTAGTAAATATAGTATATTATGTTGTAATGCAAATAGTATTTACTGCTGTATCAATAATAGTATATTATGTTGTAATACAAATAGTATGCGTTGCTGTATCAATAATAGCATCTGTCGTAGTAAGCCTAAACAGTCGATTTCGAATGCTTGAAAAATTATTCAAAGGAGTTATAGTGCTTCTCCTCTTTTGTCTATACAATCTCGATTCCTTTACTTTTAACCATACTCACCAATGGTGATAAATTATCATTCCTGAATTTTTTTACCCCTATTAAGATCGGTTCTATTTTTGTATCAATTTTCCGTGTCAAATTCCAGATCTTACCGGCAATATCATCATCAGTTTCATCGTACTTGTCAGATACAATCATTACATCGATATCACTGGAATCAGAAGCCGTGTCATTTGCGTAGCTGCCAAATAAAAAAGCTCTATTTACTGAAATCCCTTCGCTGTTTAAAAGAATTAAATACTTTTTTAATAATTCTATAACCTCTCTTTTGCTCAAGATCCTCTATCTAATTTGGATGCCTATTATTCCTTGTATTTTTTAATAGTCACGTGTTAATGAAATGAAAATTAAGTAGCCAATCAACCAAAGGCAATAGGCAGTCCAGATTATAATTCCGATGAATATTAGATTGCCAATTATCGGATCAAGACAACAAACAATTATCGGTACTAAAAATAACATAGAAATCGACAGTACGATGAGTAATCCTGAATGTATAAGTACTTTCTTAAGTTTTGAACGCAGCGATTGATATAGTTTCAAGCAGCTCCACTGGATTTCGTTATTGTGCGTCATTGTATTGAGTATGAGTTCTTGTTTGATCTTCGCCTTTGGGCTCTCCGAAAAAAGACCTTTCTCTTCATACTCTCGTACAATTCCTCTCATTTGACTAGCTACGGTTTCCATGTCTTCACGGAGTATTCCATGATTCATTCTTTTGATGTAATCGTCTATTCCAATGGGTTTCATTTTGACAAATAACGGATCATGATTACAATAGTCAATTGTTTGTTGTCCAAAACTTATAATTGTTTTTTTGAGGGAGGTGAATTTGGTGAGTAAAAAAACACCAGATAAAGCAACAATGGCTCCTAATACTTGGGGGATAGTAGAATATATGTAAAAGAATGCAGTTTCCATGAAACAATTATATTTGGTTATGTCTTTCAAATATAACTGCGTCGGCTTGTTATGGTAGTAACATTAAGTTAAAAAGGGAGGGATCTAAAGGGCACGAAAACGAAATTAATGTTATAAAAAATGTATGTTGGGAGCTTAAATTATTACGGCTAAGTAATGATCCAGGTAAATGATAAAACTACATATCACTGAAAAAATATTAATCTCGTCTAGATTGGTGTTGGAATATGATGAATGTCATTTGATGATTTATGATTGATATGTATGTTTGGTGAGATCAAATCACCCAAATAATGAAAATCATTTACTACTTTATATCGCTGATATTATTGTTAACACAATTTTCCTGTAACAAAGATGATGAAATTAGCTCTATCCCATTGATCGGAACATGGCAATACGTTGAGAAACAAGAAATTAATACGCCTAGTAGGTGGGGATGGATTTATACAGAAGATAATAAATGGTATCAATGGGAACGGATTATTGAGTATCCATCACCAGATAGCGGTCCGGTATGGAATGGTGACTATCAGATGGATGATGAAGGAACATATTCAGCAACCAATGGAACAGTAAGAATAGTTTATGGTGGTAATTCTTTTAGTATGGAATGGGAAGTAATTTTAAATCAATTAATTATTCCACCTGATGGTGACTTATTTTCAAAAGGTGCTGTATTTGATAGAATAGACTTAACGGTGGAAGAAATTAATCAATAATAAAAATTGAGAATATCTACCTTTTTTAATAATCAAACCGGTCCTGAACTACTATTTGGATTGCTTACAGGATGTAAAGTAGATGCAGATGCTTACAGTGGGCTTAGGTATTCCAATTTCTGTGAGTGTTTTTATCATTTCATTTTATATATAATTTTATTTCCATACACCATCCAAAACAGTAAATCTATCTTTTGTAACAATTGTATAAATCGAATTATCAGAAACCAAATTCACATCATATAAATAGTTACCCGGAGCCACGCTAGAATCTGTCGGTGTTAAAACAAATGTGAGGGTACATTCATATTTGTATTTTACTTATATATCTCAATAGAAAAAGTAGAAATACACAACCTTATAATCAAATCTTAAATTTTTTTATCAGTCAAAAACTTTGTTTATTAATTTCTTAGCGATGCTCTTAAGTATATTTTCATCAGTATTCTTTATGATTTTATTTAATCCATCTCGAATTGCTGGATCTAATTTTGCTCTAGAACTATTTATAGGTTTAATTAAATAAGTAAATGTAGTTGCCACTCCAGAATCATATTCCTTAAATGATTCTATGCGATCATCGATTTCTCGTTCGTAATCCTCAATTATTTTATCTTGATTCTTGATTTTCAATTCATGACCCTCGATTTCTCTACGTTGTTGATCGATTTTCAATTCGTATTTAGCTTCCATTTGATCTATCTCATCAATTGTTTTATCTTGCTTTACACTCTTTGCTTTTGCAGTAGATAGATCTCGTATCTTTTCTTTTACCAGATCATTTGCAACTTTCAATTCTTTTTCTGATTTGTCAACTCGATCTGACAAATTACTATTCTTATTACGTAGTTCCTCATATCTAGTTCTTAAAGAAACAACTACCTCATTATCCACTGTTGAACCTTCTTCAATTCGTTCAACCACATTTGCATTGAGGACCTTGTAGTACTTACCCATGTACATCGATAAAGAATTACCAGTTCTATAAACCAAAAGGATTATCATACTCCATAAAAATGGTATAATAGGAACCCATGGAAACCATGAATACCATTGACGCCATGGAATCCACGGATTATTTGGAAGCCATTCAGTATTATAGGCAAAAGCATACTCTTGAATGCAATCAATTTTTTCTGAAATTGTAATGGTATCAAACAATACAGTCATCAGAATACAATAGTGTACAATAGCAAATGCGACAACATATGAACCAAAGAACTGACTAGCTAATCGGTCATTAATAAAATCTGTAATATCCTTCATTGTCTAAGTATTTAGTCTTTACAATGTAAACATAATGTACCCTTAAAAAAAATGAGATTCATCATCTAAAAGTGTTTTCAAAACCGATTTCTAAAAACTCCTTTCTGGGTAGCACCTGATGATGGTGAGTTGTATCACTTAAAAAAGAAGGTTGAAAGAAGTTGGGATTCCGGAGAATTTAGTTTAGAAAAATAGCGGTCGATCATAATTAAAAATTCACTTCATACATTGGATTTTAAAGCAACTTTAGAAGGTAACAAATTGAAGTTTATCAAAAAGTAGTAGATAAAAGTTTCATTTGATTATGCGCCATGATTCCAATTTTTTTTCATTCCGCCGAATTTTATTGTGGCAATTACATAGTACCTCTACTTGTGATTCTGTATATCCTGATTTAGAGGACAAATAAGATGTAGGCAAATAACTCTTTTTCTTTTCTTCTAGCCCTTTTTTCAAAATATTGTATATCTGCTTAGCATGATACATTTTCATAACCCTTTTTACTCCCCATTTTCCACCTTTTATGATCAGGCCAATACTCAAAATAACTAAACCAGTTATTAAAGGATTATCGTTTATTAGTTTCAATAAATCGTTCATAGTAAGAATTCAATTTACAGGTTAAAACAATAAATAAAAAGAATACTAATGTAACTTTAGGTATGGTTATAAATGAAATATTGTTTCAAATCTTACCTTGGCTTGTAGCTCTTATAATAGGTAGACATTGGTGTCCCGAACATAGGAGATGATGTTACAAATAGTGAAAATG
>SDBV01009125.1_pt1 | contig 13236 bp, 9 predicted proteins | sample 2277081 | NCBI WGS metagenome assembly SDBV01 (sample SAMN10402039, study PRJNA504765) | marine sediment metagenome | isolation source: marine sediment core GS10_PC15, 223 cmbsf | place: Arctic Ocean: Southern Knipovich Ridge | collected 2010
GGCACAACGTTGCAGAGGACCCAACTTTCAACGCCGCCGGCTGGGTGAAATTACCTAACACAAAAAGCCCTCGACGGAGGGTTCAGTCCCGCTATAGCGGATTGCGGGTCACCCCCGAAGGGGTTCAGGGCACCGCTAACGCCCCACCTAGCACGGCCGAGGTATCATACGCCAGAGGCAAGCTCGCTTCAAGCCCGCCCCAGAGCTACTGATAAAAACAAACCAGACAGAGAGTTACACCCAACCAATCGGAGTACTTGTTTCCGATGGTCGCTTAGGCGAAAATGATTTTCTCAGAAAAGATAATCTCAAGGAGAATGGCTGTGGCAACGAAGAAAGCAAAATTCAGGCCGATCGACACTGCGGTAATCGGTCTGGGACGCGCCGGCTGGAACATCCACATCAAGCAGATCCGCAACGATAAACGCTACAAAATAGTAGCAGTAGCCGACCCCAACAGCGAGCGTAGGCAACAGGCGGCCGACGAACTCGGCTGCGGGGTTTTTGCTGACTACCGCAAGATGCTCAAAGCGGTCCAGGCTGAGTTAGTGATAATCGCCTCGCCTTCATCGATGCATGCAGCCCACGCAATCGCAGCCTTCAAGGCTGGCGCCCACGTAGCGGTCGAAAAGCCCCTCGCTGTAAGCGTGCGCGAGGTTGATCGTATAACGGCCGCCGCAGCCGCAGCGAAAAAGAAACTGCTAGTCCACCAGCACCAGCGATTCACCCGGCTGTTCACATTCTGCGAGGAGGTTATTCGCTCGGGCAAGTTGGGCAAAATCTTCCAGATTTCCGTATCCAGACGGAGCTTTACGCGCCGGGCCGACTGGCAGTGCCTGTCCCGCTTCGGCGGCGGGATGCTCAACAACAGTGGCTCGCACGCGATTGATATGATGCTGGGTCTCGCCCGGTCTTCAGTAACCGACGTGCTGTGCGATATGCGGCACATATCCGACGCCGGCGACGTAGAAGACCATGTAAAGCTAATCGCCAAGACGAAAAAGGGCATCACTTTGGATTTAGAGCTTTCCAGCGGCTCAGCGGTTACCGAACAAGGGCCCGCCTGGACGATACTCGGAACTCACGGTGCGATGACAATCGATTCCGGGCAGGCGACACTGAAATACTTCGACCCCAAAAGAGTTAAACCGCTGAAGGTAGATACTACCCCCGCCGCTGCCGGCAGGAAGTATGTTCGCCTGGACGACCTGCCCTTTAAAACGGTAACTAAAAAGGCTGAGGGTAAAAATATCGGCGGGTTTTACGACTGGGTTCCCGCTTCGATCCGCAAGGGCAAGGCCTTTCGCGTCAAGCCGGCCGAGGTCCGCGAAGTTGTTCGCGTCATCGCCCTCGCCCGCAAGCAGAATCCGAAATTCGCTATCCGAAACGCCAGGCGAAGTTAGCCAGCTGTCTCGGCGGAGGCCTTTGGGCTTAGATCAGCACAATCGTAGCGATCCCCGAGAGGGTAATCGCGATTGCCAGTGAAATGATCAGGCGAATCCTGATCGACATCGCCGGAAGGCTGCTAAGTACACTTGAATTCGCACGAGCGAAAATACCGATGCACCTGAACAGCGACGCGCCGAATATAACAGCCACCGCACTTAATATCGCTCCGGAAAACGCAGAGACGCCCGCTTCGACCAATTGCCCCTCGATGTTATCGCCGCATTCGGTCAGAATTTTCAGACGGAACACACCCAGGGATACCACCGCTAAAACAAGTGCCATCGCTGCAGACCAGACCAGCAACATCAGCCAGAGAATCCCAAGGTCTCGCGATCGTTTCATAGCGGATCGGCCGGCCCAGAAAACGTTATAGCTGCGGGCATTGTTGGTATATGCAAGGGCCAGCAGACCCAGAGGCAGCATTGGTATTGTCACAGCTGGGGCGACATAAACCAGCAATACACCCAGACTTCGAAAGATTGTCATGAGCGAACTGAAAGGCTTCAGTGGCGGCAGGTCGGGCATCTGGGATGCCCCTATCAGCGAGCGGCTTGTAACCATCTGCATAAACCTCAGCGTGTAGCCGACTACCAGAACATGCACCAACACTGCTGCAGCCTTCATGGACAACACCGCCAGTGCCGAAAGTTCCACTTGCAGGGGGATAATCTCAGTCAGTACCACCCATATAAACTGGGCGATGAAGAACAATCCAATCAGCTGTACGATGGACTGTACATTGCTCAGGCCATACGTCATTGCATTGAGGTATTCGCTCATTGCAGCTTCGGAGACTGTCTGGGGACGGGATTGTCCGCACTGGGGACAATTACTTAAGCTGGTGGTGAAAATGGCACCACACTGATTACATGTAACGATGGCTGATCGCTTTTCGGCCGGGCTCTTTTCCATCCCCAGGGCCATGACCAACCCATAGGCCAAACCCGCCAGCCAACCCAGCCCAGCACCTATATAGGCCCCCAGAACACCAAAGGTTCCCGAGTAATAAAGGCCTATCGCAAAGCCTGCGCAGATACCGATCATGCCCAGGACGAATATAGTCCACATCGTGGTCCGTGTGCCGAGTGCATCTTGGGCATCTGAACCAGCCGGTGGCATTTCCATCGGCATTTGAGGCACATAAGAACCCGCCCTACCCTGTGCGGGCTGCGCAGCCGGTTGGGGCGGTGCCGTTGGCTCGGCCGTTGCTTCAGGCCCAACCGGCTGTGGGGGCGCTGGCGCCTGGGAAACCTGCGAAGCGATAGCCTCATCGGCCAACTCGTCGAGCGAAACATCCGGGCCTTCATCAAAATCGGCGGCTATGCCCAATTCATCCAGAGGTGAGGTACCCGCCTGGCCATTGGCCAAGACCTGCGGAGTTACCTTCCCTGCCGGGGGGGCCAGCGATTGAACTGTCTCGAGCTTGCCGCATCCTGTGCAGCGGACCATCATACCGGCGAATTCATTTGCGACATTCATCTGCCGGCCACAACCTGGGTTACTGCATTTATGCAGGATTGTCATACTGTACTACCAAATAAGAGCTTGGATATGCAGAAAGTCCGTTTCCCGTTGCCTTATGCTATCAGTGCAGCAAAGCCAGGTCGATAAAAAACCAATATCTATTTTTTCCGGGTCAAATATGTAAACTCATCGTCGGTCAGGGACTTTTCAGATAGATAAAGGACTATAAGAATCCCGGGGATGATTCACCAAGCCAACGATATCCGCAAATCGCTCTAATACGCCCGGAAGATCTTCGCGCCGGGGTAGTAGAACCGCAGGATTTGCTCAGCGGCCCAGCCGCGCTTGGCTTTATCTTGAGCGCCCCACTGCGAAAGCCCAACCCCGTGGCCGAAACCTCGGCCGCCGGCGAAGGCGATCGAATCACCCATATCGCGAATCTTGCAGTTCATCGAGTAAAGGCCCTTGGCCTCGGGCAACTTCGCCCGCAGCAGCGCGATCCGCAAATCCTCAGCTCTGAGCCTTATGGATTTACCGGCCGGGCCTACAAGGTCCAGCCAGAGTGCCCTGCCGAAACTGGTCTGCTTGGCGACCTTGATCGAACTCAGCCCGCCAATTTCGCTTGCCTTGGAATACTGATCGCAAACGGCTTTGTAGATGCGTTCCTTGGAAACCGTAACCGTCGCCCAGGCGAAACGCGGACAACTTCGCCCGTCGGGGTCAATCTGTCCGCCGGCGAGCGGTTCGATATCAGGTGCGTCCCGCAGAATCGCAGCGGGGTTAACGTATCCGCCGTTGCAGGCTGAGTATTGCGTGAGAAATATTTTTTCGTCGCCGGCCTGGCCTGCGGCGAGAACCCACCCCATCGTCGAACTCGCAGCCTTGCGAGATCTTTTCGTCTCAGCCAAATAGCCGCCGTAGACCTGGTCGGCCTGTCCGCTCATAACGTCATAAAATTCGCCCCTTCGCATTGCCCTACGGTGCAGCCCATAAGTTCTGGCCGCCACTGCCAGGGCTCGATACGTCGCCTCAGACCAATCCGCGTAAAGCTCCCTGGCCAGGACACCTGCAATATAGGCATCGGTATTGACGTGATTGACGACATTGAACCGCCCGTCGGCGGTTGGGATCAACTCAAACGAGCCGCGATAGTATTTTTCGCCAAGACGAACAAGACTGGCCGGGACCGGCACGACCGTAAGCTGCCTGCCAGGTGCGGAAATACTGCCAACCCGCCAGATTTGACCGTCACGGGTAATTAACCGCCTGGGCATCGAAGTTTGCTTCTGTTCGATAGCCCTGCCGTCGAGATAAATGGCGTAGCCTGATGTGGTGGATAGTTCTACTGATGGCTTTGGCGAGCCGGTCAGCAGGACGCGAATTTGTGGCCCGGCCGAATTGATCGCCGGCGGGATAAGCGGGCCCCTGCACCCGCAAAAAACCGTCACGAGCAAAACCGCCGCCACTGCCAGAGTCGCTAACCGCAGGCAGCCTACTGAGGCCAATTTGATACGAACCCATGCCATGTGACTTACTTTGTCGAGGTTTGTCCGAGCCAGACGATTTTCTACAGCGTTTCGGGCAATGCCTGGCCATATTCGCTCAAACCAGCGAGAATTTCGTTCAGACTGGTCTGACAAATTTTCTACAGCGTTTCGGGCAATGCCTGGCCATATTCGCTCAAGCCAGCGAGAATTTCGTTCAGGCTGGTCTGACAAATTTTCTACAGCGATTCGCGTAGCGTCAGGCCGTATTCGGTCAATTTTGAGCGAACTTCGGTAAGGCTGGTCTGGCCAAAATTCTTGCAGGCCAATAGATCAGCCTCTGACTTGGCGACCAGGTCACCTACCGTCTTTAACCTGAGAATTTCCAGCGCACCACGAACCCGGATCGAAAAGCCCAATCGGTCGATAGAAGTTCCCAACACACCTTCGTTCTGGACGTTTGTCGGCGCGACCAATTGGGCTGGCCCGGACAATTCGCTGCCATCTTCGAGTGCCTGACCCAATCGCAAACCCTTGATCGACAGCATGTCTTTGATTTCCTTCAGCGAGGTCTCGCCGAAGTTCTTATAGCTTAAAAGCCCAGCCTCGGTCGCCTGTACCAGATCGCCCAGTGTCCGAAGGTTCATTTTCTTGAGGCAATTGCGGGCTCTCACCGAAAGCTCGAAGTCCGTTACGGGCGTATCCAGCAGTGCATTACGACGCGCGACTCGCTTGGCCTGGTCCTCGTCATAGAACATCGTCTTGGATGATTCGATATCTCCCAGGAACAGCCTGGCCCGTGCGTGGGCAGGATTCACAGCCAGAATCCTTCTCAGGCAGACAGTAGCCATATCGTATCTGGCGTTATCTTCATAAAGCACAGCCAGGTTCAATAGCGCGTTTGTAAACAGAGGCGGCTGGGAAACACACTCTTTGTACAACTCGATAGCCTGATCTTCCTCGCCGTGGAGGTCCAGGTAATAGGCCAATCGGAAAGTTGCCGCCACACAGGCTGGGTCCAACTTGCGGGCCTGTTCGTAGGCTTCGATTGCCTCGTCGCCTTGACCTGCAAGTTCTGCCAGCAGGCCCTGGAGATACTTGAACTGGGCTGTCTGAGAAGAACTTTTTTCCAACTTAGCCAGGGTCTTGCCTGCCTGGTCAACCTCGCCGGCCAGTGCTTTAACCTCAACCAGTTGCATCTGGACTTCAGTCCTATCCCAGCCACGATCGGCGGAAAGTTCGAACTGTTCAGCCGCCTTGTCGTATTGACAAAGAGCTTTGTAGCACAGGCCTTGGAAGAATCTACGGTCCTTATTGTCGGTAGCACAGGCCAATGCTTCGACTGCTTGGTCTGATCTACAGAGCATGTATCGACCGATACCTATTTTAAGAGCTACTGAGCCGGTTGGCTCGGGAGCTTCGGATTCCATCTGGTGCAGGATGGCTTTAAACTTACTTGACCCGTCACTGACTTCATACAACTCTACAAGCAGTTGTTTGTAATCATCGCCGGTCCAGGTTTCCTTAGCTGTGATTTCGTTAATTCGGTCCAGAGCAGCTTCGTTCATTGTATATCCTCTTTGGGAGGTAGCCTAGTTTCACCAGGTCAGCCAGACAGATTGGCCTTGCCTGAAAGATTGGGTATTATACATTTGTCGAGCGAGACTGCAATCCCCATAAAGTGGGTACTTTTTGTATGGCAATTGAAACGACCAAAAAACGGCCTGTTCATTTAATAATTAATCCGCGCAGCGGATACGGCGGACGCAAGCTTATCGTCGCACAACTCCAACGTGAAATCCTCGCCGCCGGAATGGAACTAGTGCTGTATACAACCCAGGCCCCCGAAGATGCAACCCGCTATGCCAGAAGTATAGCAGATAAAGCCTCCGCTGCCGTGGTCTGGGGTGGCGACGGGACCGTCAACGAAGTCGTCAACGCCCTGGCCGGGACGGATGTACCCATCCTGGCCTGCCCGGCTGGGACGGAAAACTTACTGGCCAAAGAACTTAAAATACCCCATACACCCTCGGGTATAGTGGATGTCCTCCTGAGAGGACAAATCGTCGACTGCGATGTCGGGCAAGTTAACGGCAGGAATTTTCTGCTGATAATCGGCATTGGCTTTGACGGCGAGGTAGTCCGCCGCCTATCTGCCGGGCGAACCGGACATATCTCCCACCTCAGCTATTTCTGGCCTATCTGGCGAACGTTCTGGGAGCACCGATTCCCGAAAATGAAGATCATCGCCGACGGTGAGGAGATTTTTAACGACTATGGATTGGCTTTCGTGGGTAACATCTCACGATATGCAGTAGGCCTGCGAATCTGCAGAGACGCCACGTTCGACGATGGGCTACTGGATCTTGTAGTCTTTTCCTGCCATGAACAAACCGCCCTTGTCTTACATGCAGCATGGACACTGCTTCGCAGACACCCCCTTAAAGGCAATGTAATCTATAAGCAGTTCCGTCATGCACGAATCGAAACCGAAGAGCCTATTCCCTCGCAGGTCGATGGCGATTTGGGAGACAATACACCGCTGGATATCTCCGTCACTGACAGCCGGGCCAAGCTCCTCATTCCCCGCCCGAAAGACGGCTGGGGTCTTTGGCCTTGGAAAGGAGTAGAGATCGTATGAGCAAATCCACCTGCTCTATTGGCCCGGTGCAAATCGGCTCGGGACAGTTAACGCTTATCGCCGGGCCATGCCTGGCCGAGAGCTTCGAGCTGTGCCTCGAAATCGCCCAGACACTAAAAGATATCTGCGGCGAGCTGGAAATCGGACTCATCTTCAAGGCAAGTTACGACAAGGCCAACAGGACAAGTGCCGACAGTTTCCGCGGGCCAGGCCTGGCCCAAGGGCTCGACTGGCTGGCCAAGGTGCGCGAAAAAACCTCCCTGCCGATTACCTCTGATATCCATGACCCCGCCCAAGCCGAACCTGCCGCGAAGGTATTGGACTGCCTGCAAATCCCAGCGTTCCTCTGCCGCCAGACCGACCTTCTAATCGCCGCCGGGGCCACCCGAAAGTGCGTCAATATAAAAAAGGGCCAGTTCATGGCCCCGTGGGACATGGCCAACGCAGTTGATAAGGTCCGCTCGACCGGCAACGAAAACGTCCTGCTGACCGAGCGTGGGACGAGTTTCGGCTATAACAGGCTGGTTACCGATTTCAGGTCAATCCCGCAGATGCAGCAGTTCGCCCCGGTCGTCTTCGATGCAACTCATTCGGTGCAGGAACCAGGCGGCCTGGGCACGCAATCTGGTGGGCAAAGCCAGTTCGGACCGTTACTTGCCTGTGCGGCCATCGCAGCCGGGGCCGACGCCCTGTTCATAGAAACGCATCCCGACCCATCGAAAGCAAAATCCGACGCAGCCACGCAAATGCCCCTCGATCAGATGAACTCCCTGCTGCGGCGGTGCAAAGCCATTTTCCAGGCCGTGCGTGAAACTTGAAAAGGTTTGGCTTTCTAATAAACCAGGTTTATAATTATGACGATTCGTTAATCGCCTTTGATTAGTACCACGTCAAATTTGGAGTGTATCTGTGAGTTCAAAAGGCCCCACTCCCGACGGACCAAAAAACAACAAGAGGATCCCCAGTACTCTCGAGAAAGTCTATAAGCTCGACGAATTGACTGACCTGATCACGGACTTCGACCACTTCGACCACTTCGACGACCCGGCTACCCTTCTGAACGTGATGATGAAGTTCACCAACGACGGTGTTAATATCGTCGAGATGGCAAACAACAAGCGGGGCAGGACGCTGTTATTCTGCAATGATCGCTTTGTTGAAATGTCAGGCCGGACTCGCCAAGAGTTAATGTCTGCCAGGGATCTCAATGCCTTTACCGAACCGATGGCCGAAAAAGTAACGTTCAGCTTTATCCGTAACACAAAGACCAAGGGCCTGATATCGCGAGGGTTCAGCAAATGGATCAGGCCTGATGGAAAAGAAAACATCCACGAGTTCACCTGCAGTTGCATCGGCTTTGACGGCGATAGGGTTCTGGTTCTGGGAATTGACCGTGACATTACCGATCGGCAAAATCTGGAGGACAAGCTCTCCCAGGCGAGCAAATTGGAAACGATAGGAAAACTCGCTGGCGGCATCTCTCACGATTTCAACAACCAGCTTACGGTGATCAAGGGATATTGCGACCTGTTGCTTCAGGGCATGGATGACGAAAAAAAGAAAAACGAAGCACTGATCGAAATCCGCGCTGCCGCCGAGCGATCCGCCGAATTGACCAACCAACTACTGACTTTCAGCCGGCGTCAGATTCTCACCAGTCGGGTCATTAACCTTAACCATACTATCGAAAAGCTTATCGGCCCACTGAAACGGTTGATCGGCGAGACGATCGACCTGGAATTCATTCCATCTGAAGATCTAGACAACGTCCTGATCGACCAGGACCGGATCACCCAAGCCATCATGAACATGGCCGTTAATGCCCGTGACGCCATGCCGGCCGGCGGAAAGTTAACCATCGCCACTGAAAATATTGAGATTGATAACTATTTTTTGAACTCGGCAAAAGACCTCTTTAACGAACCCAATATAATGCTTTCTATCTCGGATAATGGCATCGGGATGGAATCCGCTGTAGTAAATCGCATCTTCGAGCCGTTCTTTACCACCAAGGATATCGGCCAGGGAACGGGGCTGGGGCTTTCGACGGTATATGGGTTTATTCAGCAATCCGGCGGCCGCATTCTCGTCGATAGTAAACTGGGCGAAGGTACAACGTTCAGGATTTACCTGCCAAAAACCGATGAACCGCTGGAAGAGAAGGAGGACGCCCAAGCCCGAGCCCAAACCAAGCAGACTATCGACCTGGCGGGGACGGAGACAATTCTTATCGCCGAGGATGAGCAAGAGATACTCTACCTCATGTTCCGTACCTTACGGGGCCTTGGCTATAACACTGTGGGCAGCGCAAACCCCAAAGCAGCCGTGGCGCTGGGGGAGCACTTCGAAGGCAAGATCGACCTGCTGGTATCTGACATCGTAATGCCAGGCCTTACCGGAATTGAACTGGCGGAAAAGATGCTGGCCAAGAGGCCCGATATGAAAGTCCTCTTCACAACAGGTTACGCCCCGTCGGAAATCAGGGAGGAGATGATGAACGAAAACACACCGATCCTGCAAAAACCGTTTGATGCCATTGAGTTGGCGACGAAAGTCCGCCAGATACTCGACCAGGACAAACCCGCCGGCAATACAGACCAACAAATTCTTCCAAAGCTGATCCCTTCCAGACCAGGCCGTTCGTAAAACCTGAAAAGCTTTGGCTTACTCGCAAACCAGAGGTTAGAATACTGACTATTCATTAATTGCCTTTGATTAGTACCGCATCAAATTTGGAGCGAATCAGTGCCTTCTAATGCCCCGACCCCAGGCAGACCCGACGACGACGTCAACATATACAATGGACTCGATGATTACGTCGATTCAAAAGACGTCCACGAACTCACCGAACTTATCTCAAACTCTGATCTTCTCCGCGACCCGGCAACCCTTTTGAGCGTGATAATGAAGTACACCACCGACGGTATTAATATCGTCGAGATGAGCGCTAACAGCTCGAAAAGGAAGCTGTTACTCTGCAACGACCGTTTTGTTGAAATGTCAGGCCGTTCGCGCAAAGAGTTGATGGCGGCAAGGGATCTCACTGCCTTCACAAAGCCAATCGCCGGGGAATTGGCGTTCGGCTATGTCCGTGACAAAATTAACCAGGGCCTTGTCTCGCGAGGGTTTGGCTCCTGGGACAGGCCCGACGGGAAAGAGAACATGCATGAGTATGCCGCCAGCCGCATCGGTAATCACGGGGATAGGATGCTGGTTATCGGAATTGACCGTGACGTTACCGATCGGACAAAGATGGAGGACCAACTCTCCCAGGCGAGCAAATTGGAAACGATAGGAAAACTTGCTGGCGGAATTTCTCACGATTTCAACAACCAGCTTACGGTTATAAAGGGATATTGTGACCTGTTACTTCAAGGTATAGGTGACGAAAAAAATACAAAAGAAGCACTTAAGGAAATCTTCGATGCCGCCCAACGAGCCTCATCATTGACCAGCCAACTGCTGACTTTCAGCCGGCATCAGATTCTCACCAATCGGGTCATTAACCTTAACCATACTATCGAAAAGCTTATCAACCCACTGAAGCGGATGATCGGCGAGACGATCTCCCTGGAATTCATTCCATCTAAAGACCTCGACAACGTCCTGGTCGACGAGGAACGGATCATACAAGCCATCATGAACATGGTCGTTAATGCCCGTGACGCCATGCCGGCCGGCGGAAAGTTAACAATCGCAACCGAAAACGTAAAGATGGATGACTCCTTCTTGACTCAGAATAAAGGCATCTTTAACGAACCTAAGGTAATGCTATCTGTCAGTGATACAGGCATTGGGATGGACAAGGAAACTCTCCAGCATATCTACGAGCCGTTCTTTACCACCAAAGGCGTTGGCCAGGGAACGGGGCTGGGGCTTTCGACGGTATACGGATTGGTTCAGCAATCCGGCGGCCACATTCACGTTGATAGTAAACCGGGCAAAGGTACAACGTTCAAGGTTTACCTGCCCAGGACCGACGACCCGTTGGAAGACAGCGAGCAAATCAAAACCAAGCAGATTGTCGATTTGTCAGGGACGGAAACTTTACTTATCGCCGAGGATGAGCAAGAGGTACTCCACCTCATGTTCCGTGCCTTACGGGGCCTTGGCTATAACGCTTTCGGCAGCGCAAACCCCGAAGCGGCCGTAACGCTTGCCGAGCACTTCGAAGGTAAGATCGACCTGCTGGTATCTGACATCGTAATGCCAGGCCTTTCCGGAATTGAACTGGCTGAAAAGATGGTGGCCAAGAGGCCCGATATGAAAGTCCTGTTCATAACAGGTTACGCCCCGTCGGATATCAAGTCCGAGAAGTTGGGCGACGGAATATCGGTTCTGCAAAAACCGTTCGATGCCAATGAGTTGGCGACAATGGTCCGCCAGATTCTCGATAACCTCAACCCCACCGGCTATTAGAGCCAGTAAATACTTCCAAAGCTGACCCCTTCCCGGCCAGGCCCGTTGCTGGTATCTTGTGCGGCTATGTTCGACTTCCAAAAATACGCCACTTGCGGCAAGGCCCGCCTGGGCCGGATCAACACCGACCACGGACCCGTCGATACACCATCGTTCATGCCCGTCGGCACAGCAGGATCAGTCAAAGGCGTCCTGCCCGCCCAGCTCTCGGATGCCGGCGTGCAGATAATCCTCGCAAATACCTATCACCTCATGCTCCGGCCGGGGGCTGATACCGTCGCAGCACTTGGCGGCGTGCATGCCATCGCCGCCTGGGATGGCCCGATCTTAACCGACAGCGGTGGATACCAGGTCTACTCGCTGGCCCACATGCGGAAGATCGATGACGCCGGCGCGACCTTCCAGTCGCACATCGACGGCCAACTGGTCAACCTCACCCCTGCCGGTGCTATCGAAATCCAGCAATCCCTCGGCGGCGATATTATAATGCAGCTCGATGAGTGTGCAGCCTCAACGGCAAGCAAAGCTGAAGTTGCCGCCGCAGTAGACCGCAGCGCCGCATGGGCGAAGCTTTGCAAAGACGCCTGGGACGCCGCCGGCCGAACAGCCAAATGCGGCCAGGGACACGGGCAGGCGCTTTTCGGAATCCAACAAGGCGGAGTCCACCTCGACCTGCGCGCGAAATCCGCCGAAGCCATCGTCTCGCTCGACCTGCCCGGATACGCCGTCGGCGGGCTATCGGTCGGCGAAGGCCACGAGCCGATGTGCAAGGTGCTCGACGAAATCGACGAACTCCTCCCTACCTCCAAGCCGCGATACCTAATGGGCGTCGGCGAGCCGCGCGACATTTTCGCAGCCGTACTCCGCGGGATAGACACCTTCGACTGCGTACTGCCAACCCGCAACGGCCGAAACGGCCAGGCCTTCACCTGGGCCGGGCGAATCCGCCTGCGAAACGCCAAGTGGGCAATCGATACCGCACCAATCGACGCTGCCTGCACCTGCTACACCTGCCGGAATTACTCGCGCGGCGCGTTGCGACATTTGTTCATGGCCAAGGAGATGATCGGCCCTTCGCTTGTCAGCATTCACAACCTGCATTTCTTCGCCGATATGATGTCCTGCATCCGCCAGGCGATCCGCGATGGCGACTTGTCGGCCCGGGCCGATCAGTGGTTAGCTAAAATGTACGCCCAAACCGAAAGCGATTCTGATTGACGCACGCGCTCGCCTTGCGCACAATTGCCGCCACGCACCGCGTAATAAAACTACAATGAACTAACTTACGAAAACTACCGAACTTTCAGAAAGGATACATCCGATGCCACAAGCCAAATCACTGGCATTGATTTTATCAGCCGCCATCTGCCTCGCAGGTTTCGCGACCATCGCTACCGCACAGGATGCCCCCCAGCGCGAGCCGGCCCAGCCGTTGGTTACCCCCACCGATGCGCCCGCAGACGCACCCGCAACAGATCAGCCGGGCGAGCCGGGTGATGGTGGAAAGCCGCAGGGGCCATTCGGCAATATGCAGTTCATCATAATACTCGTTGGCGGCATGGGCTTGCTTTACTTCTTCTCCGGCCGGTCGCGTCGCAAACAGGCATCAAAACGCAAAGAGATGCTCGAGAGCCTCAAAAAAGGCGACAAGATAACTTCGATTGGCGGGATCGTAGGGACGGTTATGGACGTCCGCGACGATGAGGTGGTCGTCAAGGTGGATGAATCTACCAACGCCCGGATGCACTTCGCCCGCTGGGCCATCCGCGGAGTCGGCGA
>SDBV01009126.1_pt1 | contig 13235 bp, 12 predicted proteins | sample 2277081 | NCBI WGS metagenome assembly SDBV01 (sample SAMN10402039, study PRJNA504765) | marine sediment metagenome | isolation source: marine sediment core GS10_PC15, 223 cmbsf | place: Arctic Ocean: Southern Knipovich Ridge | collected 2010
GTCACCCTTCTTTTAAATGATCCTTCTTCATTTTCTTTTGCCCGTCCGAATGGCTTAGCCGGGCGGGCATGCCCAAAAGAAAAGAAGCAACCTGCCTGCGCAGGCAGGAAGAAAAAGGCACCACGGTCGAAAACCCACCTGCCTGCCGTAGCCGCTTCGGCGAAGGCAGGTTTCCGCGCAAAACGCGCAACCTCTCCCTGCAGAAAAATGTCTTAACCAATTTGAGTACGCTGAGTTCAGTACAAAAACGACATTTTCAAAGGCCGGCCAACCCGCATGGCCTCAATGTGTTCACGCCGACCGTGGATGACCCACCGCACGGATTTAGATTTATACTTAATAGTTATTTCAAAATATACTATTAGAACTCGTAACCTCCCCAACTTGAGCCAAGCCTGCCTGCCGGCGAGGCAGGCTCAAACCGGATTCTGCGCAGTCGTGCCACACTGTTTTACAGCATTATGAAATTTACTCAAGTCCCTGGGGAGTAAATGTAGATTCAAAGTGATGTGGTCTCTCGCCTGCCTGCCGGAGCCGAACTCCGTTCGGCATAGGCAGGGAAGACCTTTGCAGAATTCAAGATCTTTTTGCTTACTTTTTCCATCGACTGGGAAAAAGTAACAAAAAAGAAAAATACTTTTTTTACTTATGATTCGATGAACATCCTTTGTTTATCAATAAAACCTAAATGGATAATTCTTTAAATATTATAAATCTACTGTAATTCAGAAATTGTAAAAAAGGATGATTCTGTTAGTAGGGGATGAAAGGTTAGAACATTTGCTTTAACCTATTCCAAAGTTCCCTTTTTAATTCTGTATTTTTCATCAGTTGCGCCAATGTTGCACTCTGAAGAATCAATTTGGATGAGTTTTCCCGGATGAATTCAAATCCGAATACGAGAACTTTTGTTGCAGGGGATTTCTCGATAAAGTACATGAGTGTTTCATCAACCTCTTCCACCTTATAGAGGGCAACTTTTTCAAGTGTCAGGTTTACTGCATGCAATACTTTCGAAAGGAATTCGATTTCTTTTACTGAATTTGATCCATTACTGATTACGGCCACGTCAGCGGAAGAATTCTCAAGGATATTGCCACCAAACACCCCTGGCAGTTCTTTACTTATTTCCGCTTCCTTATGAGGTTCAATTTTGTAAATTTCAAGTTCGAGAAAAGAACTCAGGAATGCAGGGTTTTTTTGAACTTCCATTTTAATCGTCAAGAATGAATAAGGATTTTAGTTCTGTTGCATCATCCGGATCCATGCGTTTGGCCAAAACCAATCGGAGTTGCCGCCTGCGCAGGGCGCCTTCATATAATTCCTTTTCTTCTTCAGTTTCAGGAATTGCCTGAGGTACATCAATTGGACTTCCGGACTGGTCCACAGCTACGAAAGTAAAGAAAGCAGAGTGCGTCTGATATTTCTTGTTTGCAGGAATATCCTCGGCATATACTTTTAAAAACACTTCCATCGAACTATTAAATGCCCGCGAAACCTGTGCACATATGGTTACAACATTGCCTAAAAACAAAGGTTTATCGAATGAAATGTTATCCACCGATGCTGTTACTACTATTCTATTGGAATGTTTCTGGGCAGAAATTGCGGCAGCTATGTCCATCCAATGCATTAAACGTCCGCCCATCAGGTTGTTGAGTGTATTAGTATCGTTAGGTAATACCAATTCTGTCATTGTCACATTTGAATCCTTAACAAACTTCTTTTTCCTTGACATATTTTATAGATAAAAAATGAATTTCCGGCCGAAATTATTTCCAACCCTTAGCGCCCAGCAAAGGTACGAAAGCGAAATAATTAAACTCCTCCTTCTTTAGTTTGAGTTTATTTTCTTTGGTTAATCTAATCATCGATTGTCGATTCCTGTTTCCAACAGGTATTACAAGGATTCCTCCCGGTTTAAGCTGTTCAATGAGTGCTTGTGGTATTTTCGGAGCACCTGCTGTAACTATTATTTTATCAAATGGGGCATGATTTGGCCATCCTTTTGTACCATCACCACAATGAAAAATGGGTCGATAACCCATTTGTGGCAAAAACTTACGTGTGCGTTCATACAAAACCTTGTTGTATTCAATGCTATATACTTTTGCACCCAGTTCAAGCAGGATGCATGCCTGATACCCTGAACCTGTACCTATTTCCAGAACTTTGTCACCTTTTTCAATTTTCAATAATTCTGTTTGAAATGCAACGGTGTAAGGCTGGGATATGGTTTGCCCTTCACCAATTGGGAATGCCTTGTCCTGGTAGGCATGTTCGAGAAATGCCGGATCAAAAAAATAATGCCTTGGTACTTTGTTTACTGCAGCGAGGATCCTTGGGTCCTTAATCCCTTTTGACTCAATTAATTTCACCAGTGCTTTTCTTTTACCCCTGTGTTTGTATGTATCTGTCTGTAGTATCAATTTTACTTGATTATCATGTAAAAATAGAACGAATTTAAAGAGCTCCTATAATTTTATAGGATTGAATTTTCATGAATTCACTAACTTGCCAATTTTAAATTATAAATAGTAAAACAAAGCATGTTTACCGGTATTATTGAGAGTTTAGGAAAGGTTGTTTCAAAGGAAGTGGAGGGAACAAACACAACTTTTGGGGTCCAAAGCGATATTTCAAACCAGTTGAGTGTTGACCAGAGCCTGAGTCACAATGGAGTATGTCTCACAGTTATTGACGTACAACAAGATATCCATTATGTAACCGCTATAAATGAAACCCTGGAAAAATCGAGTTTCAGTGATATTGAGTTGGAATCACTGATTAATCTTGAGCGTGCTATGAAGAATAATGGCCGGTTTGATGGCCATATCGTACAAGGCCATGTTGACGGCGTTGCAACATGTACCAAGGTTGTATCGCAGGATGGAAGTTGGATTTACAAATTTGAATTGGAAGCCGGGCATGGTGGACTGATGGTTGAAAAGGGTAGCATTTGCATTGATGGCATAAGTCTTACATGTTTTAATGTTTCTTCTACTTCATTTGATGTTGCGATTATTCCATACACATATGAGAATACCAATTTCAAAACATTATCATCGCACCAGGTTGTCAACATTGAATTTGATATTATCGGTAAGTATGTAAGGCAGATGGTGAAGTCGTAAAGGTGAAGTTGTTTAATTATTGAAATTTTTTTAACAACAATTTATACATCCAAAAAACGAAGATAGAAATCCCCACCCCAACGAGTATCCCTGCAAGAATATCGCCAGGATAATGTACACCGAGATAGATACGTGTATAGCTGAATAAACCGGCCCAGATAAACATGATCCAAATCCATCTGATTTTATTGTGGGTGGTAAACCATAAAAAAAGAGCGATTCCAAAAGAATTTGCCGCATGGGACGAAGCAAAACCATACCATCCTCCACGATACCCGTTAACAATATGTACTAATCCTTCCAATGAGGGATCGTTTGATGGCCGAAGCCGTTCAAAATAGGGTTTCATAAAACCTGAAACGAACTGATCCGAAAGTGCAATTGCCACACCAACACCCAGCAAAATCCAGATTGTATTTTTTTTATATTGGCGGTAAATCGAATAAATTATGAATAAGAAAAGGGGTGTCCAGGTTAATTGACTGGTCATACGGAACATGATTGAATCAAAAAATGAATTATGAAATTGATTCAAAAAAAGGAATAGCTCCGTATCAATTGTTGTCAGGAATTCAATCAAATGTATTATCTTTTTTCGGTGCTGTAAAGCTAGATAAATATGTCTTGAATAAACATAGGAATTGTCTTAAATAGATTGTCCGAAATCGTGTTTTTTTGAGTAACTTAGGAGGAGAAAAGGCGGATTTATGGGACAGGTAGCAGATGCACAATTCATGCGCAGCTTAATCAAAAATGAGATACTCTTGAAGGCGTACATGCTCATGTGTACTTCTCGGGCAATGACAAATATATACGATGAAAAAAAGGACATTTGTGCCAAATATGTCCACAGTACATCCAGGGGACATGAGGCCATACAGCTTGCAGTTGGGTTACAACTGCAGGAATATGATTATGCAGCACTTTATTACCGTGATGAATCAATTTTGTTAGGAATGGGCTTTAAACCCCATGAACTAATGATGCAGCTCCTTGCAAAAAAAAATGATCCGTTTACCGGTGGGCGAAGTTATTACGGACATCCTGCAGTTAAGAAAGCAGGATTCCCTACAATTCCTCATCAAAGCAGTGCTACAGGGATGCAGGCGATTCCCGCAACTGGTATGGCCCATGCCATTTCCTATCTGGAAAGCCAAAAATTAGGAGATAATCGAAAACCGGTTGTCGTTTGTTCTCTTGGAGATGGATCGGTTACAGAGGGTGAGGTAGCTGAAGCATTTCAAATGGCGATACTAAAAAAGCTCCCGATAATTTATGTTGTTCAGGACAACGACTGGGGTATATCCGCCTCCGGCGATGAAATGAGGGCGATGGATGCGTATGAGTATGCAGCAGGATTTAAGGGCCTTAAGCGTCTGCGATTAGACGGATCTGATTTTGAAGAAAGTTTCCTTGGTATAAAAAAAGTCATTGGATATGTGCGAAAAGAACGTGGACCTGTATTGGTTCATGCTACATGCCCTTTGTTAGGACATCATACCTCTGGCGTACGAAAAGAATGGTACAGGGGAGAAGAAGACCTTGCATTACATAAAAAAAATGATCCGATTATTAAATTGGAGGAATTGTTGTTAAAATCGGATGTAGATCAGGCTGATTTGAACAAAATCAGGGATGAAGTAACGGTATTTGTTGACAGAGAGCTGGAATATGCAATTGATTCGGATGATCCGGATATAGTGGATTTTGATTCACATGAATTTGCTCCTCCTGTAATTACAAAGGAAATTGGGGAGCGATCGCCGGCAAGTGGGGAAAATGTTGTGATGGTTGACGCAGCACTCCATGCTGTAGATGAAATTCTTAGTCATTATCCTGAAAGCATGTTTTATGGACAAGATGTGGGCAAACGTTTGGGTGGTGTCTTTCGCGAAGCGGCAACCCTGGCAGAAAAACACGGTGAGCACAGGGTTTTTAATACCCCTATCCAGGAAGCATATATTATTGGTTCAACAGCAGGTATGTCGGCTGTTGGTGTAAAACCAATTGTTGAAATACAATTTGCTGACTATATATGGCCGGGAATGAACCAACTGGTTGAAGAACTCTCCAAGAGTTGTTATATAACCAAAGGTAAATTTCCAATTCAGTCAGTCATCCGAATACCTATTGGTGGATATGGAGGAGGAGGCCCCTATCACAGCGGATGTATCGAATCTGCTGTTCTTTCTATTCGGGGGATAAAAGTGATTTATCCTTCCAATGCCGCGGATATGAAAGGCCTGATGAAAGCTGCTTTTCTTGATCCTAATCCTGTAATAAGTTTTGAACACAAGGGACTGTACTGGTCAAAAGTACCTGGAACGGAAGATGCTAAAACAATTGAACCTGATGAGTTTTATGTTTTGCCGCTGGGGAAAGCAAACATCATTCAGGAAGCTAGTCCAAAATGTGTTGAAGAGGGTGATTCTGTACTGGTTGTAACATATGGTATGGGTGTTTATTGGACTAAAGCCGCTTCAAAAAAATTTAATGGTAATATAGAAATCCTTGATTTGCGAACCCTTAACCCGGTAGATTGGGATGCAATAATCGCCGGAGTTAAAAAGCATAATAAGGTACTGGTATTAACAGAGGAACAACTGATGAATTCTTTCGCAGAGTCATTGGCTGGGCGCATTGCCGGCGAGCTGTTCGAACATCTGGATGCACCGGTACGCACACTTGGATCGGCCAACCTGCCGGCTGTACCATTAAATGTTGACCTGGAAAAACAAATGCTCCCGAATCCGGAAAAAGTCTATAGAATTCTCAATGAACTGTTAAATTACTAAATCAACAAATCATTAAATCATTAGATCATTAAATCATTAAATATCAAAATGGGTACCCGATTGCAAAGTTTATCAATGGAAATTCATTGCTTTCGGCCTGATGTACAGGATCATTAAAAAACCCATCACTTAGAATAAACCGGCTTCCAATCTGTCTTGCGGGATCATAAATTTTAAACGCGGCATCAATCCGGACCAGGAAAAAAGTAAAATCAAACCGGATACCTGCTCCTGCACCAACGGCAATTTCTTTATAAAAATCATCGATTCCACCACCCTGGTTTTTCCTCGTATCAGATGCGCGTAAAACCCATGTATTCCCCGCATCGACGAACAAAGCACCTTCCAGTATTTTCGATAATTTTTGTCGTAATTCAACACCCGATTCAAGGAGTATTTCACCGGGTTGTTCAATATCATAATTTACGTTACCCTCATCATCGGTAGGGGTAAAAGAACCAGGGCCGAGCCTTCGTGGTCGCCATGCCCTGATGCTCGTTGCCCCGCCGGAAAAGAAATATTTTTCGTAGGGTAATAGTTGATCTTCTGAATAAGGCAATGCTACACCCATTGTAATTCTGTATGCAAGCTTTGTAGAGGAGGATAAAGTAATCCTTTTACGGTAGTCCGCGTCTGCTTTCAGATATTTATAAGTTTGAAGCCCACGTTCGTTAAAAAACTGGTTCCCGAAAATATTTTGTAAAGTACCTCCACTTTCAATTCCATATCGTAAAAATGCTCCTGATCCACTTCTCAGTCCATAATTACCGAAATTGTAAGCACCGGAAAAACTGGTAGCACTTACAAATGAGGGAAGAAAAGAATTGATTAAATTATTACCTTCCTTTTGAAGTTCCTCCAGGCGGGCAAGGAAAGTTGAGTCTTTAAAGTTGGTGTTGATTACTCTTAAATCAGCGAGATAAAACGAAAATGTTCTTTTCTTTTTTGTTGACCACGTATAATCAAATGATGTATCCCAACCGTTGCGTGTATATTCCGGCCGGTCTATTAAAGAATAGCCAACTTTTACCCTGGTTTTAGGATTAAATCTTCCAAACCTGTTTTTAATCGATTCACTTCCGGGTATTAGAAATTCAGGGAATATCAGTGAAACATTGAATGCAGCTTCGGTGGTTGCAAGAATTTTCGAAAAATCAGTAGCAGATGGAATGCCTTCTATTCCACCACGCAAATTGAATTGCAGGTTTTCAAGTCCATGAAAAACATTCCGAATAACATATCCAATATCTAAAAAAGGTCCGGGATAACCATAAGTAAGAGTAAAACCCAGTTCGCTTGTAAACTGTTGCTTCTTTCTGGCACTAGAGAAAATATTAGCGATAAATTTTCCACCTGTAGAGTCATAATTTACATTCACAAACCTGAATACATTCAGGTTAGTTATCTGCTGTTGTGTTTCCAGGGTATTTGTTTTGCTATATAATTCACCGGGGTGCAGAAATATTCTTCGATCCAGTATTTTGAATGAGTACAAATCTTCAAAGTAATTGTATGTGATACCATTATAATTGAGATGGTTTCTATTTTGATTTTGTATGGCTGCATTTGCATCAGTAGTAAATACGACAGAATCAATGCGATATGTTTTATGGTTTTTCCCATCAGGAGTATTCCGGATTAACTTTCTGATTGCCACAAGATGATCGCCATAGGCCGTATCCACTTCAAATTCTATATAACGACGGCTGAATCCAAAGTAACCATTGTCTTTAAGGAGACTTTCAATCCGAATTCTTTCATCAGAGATCTTTTTCTGGTCATAGTTTTCACCAACTTTCAGAAATGAGTTTTCTTCATCAAGACGAAGAAATGGTATGATGTTATGATCCTCGATGATTTGAATTATTGTATCAATTATATAGGGTTGATTCTCTGAAATATCATAGGTCACACTTGCAAGTTTGTTGTCATAGATTAAAGAATACTGTGTTTCCGCCTGGAAATAACCCTTTGATTCGAGGTACAATTGCATTTGAGTTCTGGTGTTCGTTATACTCTGTGAGTCAAGAACTGCCAGTGGCTCTCCCCAGCGCATGAAAAGATTTCCTTCAACTATGGTTTTCTCTACTTTATTAAGTTTTTTACTCCTTTTTTTGTTAAGGTTCCGACTTTTTTTATTCTTCCCAACGGCCTTCTTATCCCTGGCATCATACTTTTGATTGATCTTGTTTATTTTGGCGTTGTATTTGGCAGTATCATAATTTTGTTCTCCTTTTTTATAAAGCCAGACGTATAATGAAAATGTACCTAATATTTTTCTGTTGGGTTCTTGCTTATAAAATGCAGTCAAATCATCCTTGTCTATATTTTGAATTCCGGTGATCTTTTGTTTATGGAGCAGCTTTTCATCATCTTTCAGATATCGGGTACCGTAACATCCTGAAAATGCATATGCAACTGATATTAAAAGTACCAGGTTTACAAATTTGAAAAAGATGTTATCTAAAGTGCGCACAAAATTTATTAAGTCCTTAAAACTAAAGAAAAACCGAATACAAGAGGGTCTATTTGTAGTGGAAGGTGGCAAAAATATCCTTGAAGTGTTGGATTCCGATTTTCGAGTCCATTCATTGTATGTAACTGAAAATTTTTATTACACAAATACTGATCAATTGTCCAGGCCCGACCTTGATTTAAATTTTGCTACAGGTAATCAACTCGCTTCAGCAGGAAGTTTTAAAATAAATGAGCAGGGCCTTGCAGTGGTCAAAATTACAAAGAATCAACCAATCAGGGCAGAAAATGATGAATTTGCCTTGATTCTGGATGAAATTAAGGATCCCGGAAATATGGGAACTATTATCAGGATTTGCGACTGGTATGGAATTCATAAGATAATAGCGTCCAACGATACGGTTGATATTTACAATCCCAAAGTCATTGCCGCAACAATGGGTTCATTTACCAGGGTGAAAGTGTATTATACAAATTTACCGGAATTCATAACCGCTAACAAGGGACCCTACATTGGTACCTTCATGACGGGAGAAAACATCCACCAATTTGAATTCGGTTCGCATGGATATATCATCATGGGTAATGAGTCCAGCGGCATTCAACCAACAATTGCTGATTCGGTAAATCACAGGATAATGATACCTTCATTTGGAAATGCGGAATCACTAAATGTAGGTGTGGCCGCTGCAGTTATCCTGGATAATCTCAGGCGGGAATGAAAGTTCAGACGATGAAACAATACCAGGTTATTGCGTTTTTTCTTTCTCCTTCGAAAATTTTTCAGAAGCAGCATTGATAAAATCTTCTACTTGCGATGCCTCAATTTTTTTCGCAATAATTTTCTTGTTTTTGTCCAGGATATAAATTGTTGGGGTACTGCGTACGTCGTAGTAATACCGGAAATTTGATTTGCCATTTGAGTCCACAAGATTCACCCAGTCAAACTCATTTTCGTAAATGTATTCTTTCCAGCGATCGTAATTAGTCGTTATGTTTATTGCCAATACTTCTATATTATTTAAGCTCATCCTGCCATATGCTTCATATAGTATGGGAGACATTTTTTTACAATGCCCGCAATCAGGATCATAAAAATACAATACAACATAGTCCGATTTGAGATCATACAAAGAAAAGCGGCTGAAGGTGGTGTCTGTCAATATCAGGGGAGGGGCCTGGTTGCCGATAAAATTGGGCTTGATTGTTTCGATACGTTCCGAAAGTTTTTTAATCAATTCATCATCCACCCACGTGGCAGTACCGGTGAGATAATATTTTTCGATTATATGAACAAACACTTTATCCTGTCCCATAATGGGTGAAGTTTCATATTTATTTGAAAGCGAAACGAGTAAATACCTGAATGATTCTTCATTTCGTTTTGCTTTTTCAAGAAGCATATCAACTTCATTGATAACCGAATCAGGAACTTGTACAATCACCTTATCCAGGTATTCTATTATTTTCTGATGAAGAAGAGGTGTACGCAATAGTCCGGCATCTGCAATATCTATTCCATCAAAAAAATGATTTTTATAATAGAGGTATCTTTTGATTTCCAAATCCCTGGAAATACCTTTTAGTGAATCAGGGATCTGAGGTTTTTGCATTGTAAGCATCATTTTAGAAACAAACATGTCCGGGTGGTCGAGGGCAATTTTTTTCTGATATTCTGAGACATCTTTGTCGATGTGCTTTAATTTTTTCCGAAGATCATCCAGCCCGATGCTATCATCTTTCAACTCTTCGGCCAACGCTGATAGTTCTTTATAGGTTTTCCTGTTTCCGGAAACATATTGTTGCATTTCCTGGAATACCTTGTTTTCTTCAGACTTGATCACTTTTAAATTTTGAAGGTAGTTTGGGCCGATTGTTTCGATTATAATTTCGGGTTCGTTTACTATGAATTCGAAATATACATTAGGGGTATAGAAAAAATACAACCCCGTTTTGTAGGGTTTGTCTTTTGCAAATTCAATTTCAGGGCCATCCACAATCACCGTGTCAAGCACAAAACGTTTGTCAGCGAAATGATAACCGAGATATGCAACGGAATCCTGAATGTCTTCTACTGTCAGTTGGATGCGTGCACTTTGCGCGTAAGCAATAGTTACAATAAAGCTGGTAAAAACACCATTTAGAATATATTTTAAAATTGTATTCATTTATATATTTCAAAATTAATGATTTAAGTATTATTAATGACCTCAATTAAGTTATACACTAACTATCCTTGCAGGGAGCCTGTTAATTTAATTGGTTAAATTAATAATATTAATAGGGTAATTAGTAACCATTAAAAAAACGATTTACTTGAACTTGCTGCTTCTTCCGTCATCTCCACCGCATTCTCTTTGCCCAGGTACCCATCAATGATGTAATGACCAACATACAACAATGGTGTCAGCACAATTGCCACAACAAATTTATAGATGTAATTGATCATACCTACCGCGATTACTTGCGAAAAAGACCAGTTGCCAAATAGATAGAATGCTATTATCAGGACTACAAAGCTATCCAATAGTTGTGAAATGAGTGTCGAACCGGTTGCGCGTAACCAAATCATTTTACTTCCGGTAAGCCTGCGTAGTTTCATAAAAATATATACATCAAGAAACTGGCCTATCAAAAATGCAGTGAGTGACCCAACAATGATTCCCAATCCTTGTAAATAAACAGTTTGAAAGGCAAAATCGATGTTGAACGGATTCCCGTTTGGATCCGTATTGTTGATGTCAAGCCAAAATTGTGCCGGGGTCAGTGACGTTACTATGAAAATTACCAAAAAAGCATAGGCAATCAGGGTTGCTGCCAGTAGTGTTACTTTCCTTACGCCTTTTTTACCAAAATATTCATTGATAATATCCGTGGATATAAATACCACCGGCCAGATTAATGCTCCGGCAGTGAGGTTAAAATCGAGAACGAATCCTTTAAACAACGATATCCTGGCCGGTTCCATACCCAGCAGCGCTTCAAGAGAGAATATTTTTACACCGATAAGTTCTGCAAGGATAGCATTGGTTATAAAAATCCCCCCCAGCACAAGAAACAGTGTATCCCGCTTACCTTGCAATGATTTCTTTTTTGCTTGTTTAGTTAGATTTTCATCCATGAAACTTCGAATTTAAAGATTACTCGTCAACACAAAAATTTTCACCTTCCTCAGCAAGAAATGTGCTCGGAAATATAGATTTTGCTTCACTGGCAAAAGGGGAGATATCTTTGTACCTTGCGGAATAATGACCGATTATTAGTTTGCCAACATCTCCCTGTTTTGCAATGGATGCAGCCTGTTTTGCTGTTGTATGAGAGGTTTTGTCTGCAATGGAAGAATTAACCTCCAGAAATGTAGATTCGTGATAGAGAAGGTCAACCTGGCGAACAAATCTGAGTATGGAAGGATCATAATTTGTATCAGAACAAAAGGCAAAGCTTCGGCTTTTTTTGGGGGGAAGGGTAAGGTTCCTGTTTTTATAAATAGTCTTACCGGATTCGTCCATAATATCCTCTCCGGTTTTCAGCTTTGCAATATCCTGGAGTTTAATGTCCTTTGGTAACTTTTCCCTGATAATTCTTCTTGGTTTTATTTTTTCATCAAACCGATAACCGAATGTAGGTATTCGATGATTAAGAGGAAATGCATTTACAGTAATATTTCGATCTTCAAACACCAGTTCTTGTTGATTCCCGGTTATTTCAATATGAATTATCCGGTAATTTAAAATGGTATTGGAGTATTTAAGTTGTAGTGTGATGATTTCTTTCAACCCGGGAGGGCTAACTAATATAATCGGTTTTGTTCTTCCAAGTAAATGCATTGTTGAAAGCACACCCATTAATCCCAGGTAGTGATCACCATGCAAATGGCTGATAAAAATAGCAGCGATTCGCTCTTTTTTAATCTTGTATTTTGCTATTTGTATTTGTGTACCTTCGCCACAATCGATCAGAAAAATTTTGCTGTTTATAGTAAGTGCCTGTGAAGTATGATTGCGACCATATTGAGGTACAGCTGAACCCGATCCCAGTATCTGTAGGCAGAACGACAAAATTTATTAAAGAACTAACCGTCCTGATCTTCTGATTTCAGGTCATCCTCAATTTCAGCCATTAGTACGGCATCAATTGCTTCTTCAACGGTAGGGAGTATATTAAGAACGCCGTCAAGCTGGCTTATTTTGATAAGCTTCATTACATGATCTGACATGCAGGAAAGCATAAACAAACCACCATTCTGGCGTATGGTCCTGTTGCCAACCAACAATGCACTAAGACCCGATGAATCAGTATATTTAACTTCTGATAAGTCAAGAATAATATTTTTCACTCCTTCAGCATGAAGCGTAACAAATTCTGATTTGAGCTGAGGTGCCAAATGGGTATCAAGTTTCTGCTCATCAAGTCTTAATACGGTATATTTCTCATTCTTATCTATCGAATACTTCATCCCTTTTCCTTTCCTTCTATTTCTGGTTATAAGTTATTATTCAAATTTCCGCCAATTTAGGATATTATCATGAATTCTTTCATTAATAGGCGTTGAAATTTCTTTTTTTAAGGGGCTTCCTGTAAACTGTTCAAAAAGTTCCAGATAACGTTCTGAAATTTCATTCACTTTTTCATCAGTCCATTCCGGCATTTGCTGACCCTCTAATCCCTGGAAACCACAAGAAATCAACCACCTTCGGACAAACTCTTTTGATAACTGTTTCTGAGGTTCTCCTGTTTCCTGCCTATGATCAAATCCATCCAAATAAAAATACCGGCTGGAATCAGGAGTATGAATTTCATCAATAAGGAGAATATTTCCTTCATGTTTGCC
>SDBV01009127.1_pt1 | contig 13235 bp, 8 predicted proteins | sample 2277081 | NCBI WGS metagenome assembly SDBV01 (sample SAMN10402039, study PRJNA504765) | marine sediment metagenome | isolation source: marine sediment core GS10_PC15, 223 cmbsf | place: Arctic Ocean: Southern Knipovich Ridge | collected 2010
ACCTAGTCCCTTGAGCCACAAGAACTTAATCATGCTAGCATTTACCGCTTCCTGCCTGACATCTTGAAAAAATTACTCAAGAAAACCTGGGTAAACCTAAGGTGCTTGCACCCACGCGCCTTCCGCAAGCTTCCGCCCGCGGCTATCAGTCGGTCAGCAACTGACCAGACGAACTGCAATGAGATATTAATCGATTTCCGCATCTTCCAGAGCCAACGGCGCGGGGATCGGCTCCGGTTGCCCCTGCCACGGCGGCGGTTGCCCCTGCCACGGCGGTGGCTGCAACTCGGCGATGCGGCAGCCCAGCAGCAGTTCCAGACGCGTGCGGAGTTGAGCGCACCGATATTGCAACTGTAGGTAGCTGATCCGCATCCGCGCGAATTCCCGCAGCAAGGCGGAAATCTGATCGGGACTGATTGCCTGGTTGCCGAACTCTTGCAGGAAGTCGGCCTGCGTGCGTTCGAGCAGAGGCGTTACGTAGTCCTCGTAATACCGCAAACTGGATTGCGTGGCCGTCAGTTCCAGGTAGGCGACGGCCACGTCGTTGAGCGTTGCCAGTTCCGTAACCCGGGTTTGGGCCTGGCTGACGCGAACCTGGGCCCTGCCCGCGTAGATCCCGCCCTGGTTGCGATCGAACAACGGCAGGTCGACGTTCAGTCGCCCGCCGACCTCGTCGTCCGCTTCGCCCAGTTGATCTTGAAAGCGGGGGCCCACGATCAGGTCCGGATGGGCCTCGGCATGGGCCAGGGCCAGTTGACGCCGGCTCTGGCTCAGCGCGGCGCGGGCTTCCGCCAGCTCCGGCCGGATCCCTCGGGCTCGAGTCAGGATCGTCTCGAGCGGCACTCGGGGAAGCGGCTCGATGAGAAAACGCCCGTCGATCTTCACCAGCCTGGGCACGGTCATCCCCATCGCACGGCACAACCGCATCCGGGCCACGTTCAGCCGGGTCAAGGTGTTGCGGCGATCCAGCTCGATGGCCGCCGCGTCGATGTCCGCCTGGACCTTGTCGACAAAGCGGGCCTCCCCGGCCTCGAAGCGGCCCCTCTGGATCCCGGCCTCCCGGGCGGCGGTTTGGCCGAGTTGGGCCTGAAGCCCCGCCAACTCTTGATAATACAGCACCTGAAGCGCCGCGTCGGCCGCCTCCGCGATCACGGCCTCCGACTCGCGGCTGAGTACGTGCTTTGCCCGGAGGATGCCCGCCGAGGCCACCGCTTTGCGGCGGTGGATCTTGCCCGCGGTCGGGATCGTGAACATCATCCGCATGGTCAGGGTCGTCGGGTCGTTCTGCTGTATGGGGCTTTCAGCATCCATTACCAACTGCGGATTGGGCATCAACCCCGCCGATACCAACTGGGCCCGGGCAACCTCCACCTGATGTTTCCGTGCCCGCAGCAGCGGATGATGGGCCAAGGCCAGTTCCAAGACCTGTTCCATCCTGAGCACCTGTTGTGCGCGTGCATCCGGGCCGTCGGGCAACGTCGGCAGCGGGAAGTCCGACCCCGGCCCTGGCGGGGACATCACCGATGCCACGTGCACGGGTCCCGGTTCGCCCAGCGGATCCGATTTCGCAGCGATCTCGTCCTCGCGCCGCGGCCAATCCAGCGCAATATCCTCCGACGGTATCATCCCGTCCAGGTCAGGTTCGTCCGGGTCGGGCAACAACAACGGACCTTCCTGGGCAAACTCGGAGTCGGCAGGCGGAATTTCAGGGTGCTCCGGGGAGTCCGACTCCCAGGCGGACTGCCTCAGGTCCACCGATCGCCAGGGGCCCGTGCAGCCGCCGGTCACGACCGAGCAACCGAGAATCGCCGCCACCAGATACCGCCCGGAAAGTCCGGGCCGTCCAAGGTGGTTTTCTTTTGGTCGGCGTTTCATGGGGTCCGTCCTCTGCCGGCAACCGATTGGGAAGTGCAGCGAGTGGCGGGTGGTGTTGAAATGAATACAAAGTAGCCGTCTCGCTCCGCGAGACGAAGCTTCATCTCGCGGAGCGAGATGGCTACTATACGAGATGGCTACTATGCGAGAGATGGCTACTATTATGGTGCGATACCACACCGGCGGAATCGCCGTGGGATGAGGACGCGGCCGCAAGTTCTGCAAGAAGGGGCGTATACCGAGAACCGCGGCCGACTGTCAAGATGAGTTTGCGTTGGTTTGCTATATGGGGTTCACTATTCGCCCCATGGCCCCCAATACCCCAGTACGTCGGGTCTGGGGCTTCGCTGCGCTCAGCCACCAGCCACCCGCCAGAAGATCAGGGGAAACTCAACGGGTCGCGCGAGTCGGTTCCGGCGGCGATTTCTTCGGCGTCGCTGAAGCCGTCGCCGTCGTCGTCCTCATCGGCCCGGTCGCCGATGCCGTCGCCGTCGGTGTCGCGCGATTCGTTCGGGTCCCGCGGAAAGGCGTCCCAGGGGATCGCGTTGGCGCTGGGCACCCCGTCGCCGTCGGGGTCGGGCTCTTCGTTGTCCGGCGTGCCGTTTTGGTTGTGATCGTCGGCTACTCCGTCGGCGTCCAGATCGGCGTCCAAGCCGTCGCCGATGCGGTCGCCGTCCACGTCGGCCCATTCCTCCCGCTCCAGCGGGAACGCGTCCTGCCCGTCGGGCACGCCGTCGTTGTCGTCGTCCTCGTCTTCGTCGTTAGGTTTGCCGTCGCCGTCGATGTCCGGCGGGCCGGCCTCGGTAATCAGCAGCGCCAGGTCGATTTCAAACGGCGGGGCCGTAAACGTCTGCCGTCCGGCCGGTGCGTCGAAACGCTGGACAACGGCCGCCGTAACCGGGTCGTACCAGTAGCCCTTGGCCGCTTGCGGCACATCGACGGTCACCTTCAAACCTTGGAGCTGTCCGCGGCCATGGTCCCAACGATGGTGGCGGCCTCTTCCGGCCTTGGCGTCGGCGTCGCATTGGGCGCAGCCGAAATGGTGGAGATAGACCGCACAGCGCTTTGTTGACCGCAGCCCGTACGAACGCACCTCGGCCGCTTGCGGTCCGGCCAGCGGCACTTCGGTCATCTTCACGTCGGCATCGAGGCGGTAGGCGAAATCCTGCATTGCCCGGATGTATTGCCGTTCCTCGGGCCCGATCCAGAGGTTCATCAAGTGGCCGTCCTTGGCGTAGGAGGTTTCCCAGAAGATGAAGCAGATTTCGCTAAACAGCGCGGTCCAGCAGCGGACCCGCATCCGCCGAGCGGAACCGGGGTCCCAGACGCCGCCGATTCCTTCGGCCGAGCGGTCCTCGCGTCCGCGGTGGTTGCCCTGTTCGCCGTAGACCACCGGCTTGCCGAACCGTTTGTGCCCGGCTCTCTGACCGGCGGTCACCCGGTCGCTTTCCAACTCGCTCTCATTGCCGTACCAATGCGGGGCGCAGACGTCGATCCCCTCGAGCTCGGGCCGTTCCCAGCTTGTGGCCACCGGCTTGTGATACGGATCGATCGACTTGAGATACGGGATCGTGATTTCGTACCATCCGTCGGAGGCGTGTTGTTCGTTGAAGAGTTCCCAGAAATCGACGTACGCCCCCCAGCGGTCGACGGAGTATTTGATCATCCGTTTCACCTTGGCCATGCCGGCCGCGTCGCGGGGATGGTCGTTGTAGGCCTTGGTGAAGCCGAAGATGCCGTAGAAGAAGCGGAGGTCGTACTTGCGGGTCATCCGGGCCAGTTCGTCGACCATGGCGGCCTGTTGGTAGTTGACGTCGTCGAGCGTGAAGACCTTGATCGAAAAGTTGTTCGGCGAGAATCGCCAGAGATTGAAACCGGCCCGGGCGTGACGCCCGAAGTGGACGTCGCCGTTGACGGGATTCATCGACGGCCCCCGGGCGAACAGGGCGCCCGGCGGCGGCTTGGGGCGAAGTCCCTCGGGGTCCGGCCGGAACGGGCCCTCCATGGAGAAGGCGTCCAACGCCGAGCCGTTGTGGTTGTTGTCGAAGATGCCGTCCTGGAACCCGATCGGGAAGTAAGGGCTGCCGTCCTCGAAGACGAATCGCAACGGGTTTTCCGGATGGATCCGCACCCAGCCTTTCGGATGGCCCCGCCCCGCAACGACCTCGAACGCGCCGCTGCCGGTGGCGGTTTGGGCCTTGACGTTGCGGATTGCGTAGCGATACGTCCACCGCCCCAGTTCGCTGGGTGCGTAGCGGGCCTTCCAGAGATCGGCCGGATCGCACGGCCAGGTGGCGGTGGTCCGGGCCCTGCCGCGCCCGTCGGTCGTCTGGCGGAGGATCGGGATCTGCGGTTGGCTGGAGCCGTAGAAGAATCCGCCCACCTTGACCGCCCGGCCGCTCGGCGAGGTGAACGTCACGTCGATGGTCACGTCCCAGGTCGGGTTGCGATATTCTCCTTCATGCTGAAACGTCAGTTCGAAGACCTGGTAGGGCATCAGCCGCCGGGTGTTTTGGGTTACCTTCACTTCGAGGATCGGTCCGCTGCGCCTGGGGTCTTCCCCCGCTACGGCCGCGCGAAACGTCAGCAGGGCGATGACTGCCACCATCGGCGTCAGGATCATTCGGCGCATGGGTCGTTTTCCTAAGTGGAGCGAGCTAATGTTTGCAGGGTAGGTCCGGCTCGCCGAGCCGGACTGTCCCGCTCGGCGAGCGGGACCTACTTTGCAATGTTTTCCTGTTGCAGCTTAGGCAGACACCCTACCCTACTCCGGCCCTCCCAGGAAACCCTCGTGGAAGAACACCGGCTCGTATCCGTGCTCGGTGACCCAGCGGATGGCGGCATCGAGCCGTTGGGCATGGTCGGGGAGGTGGTGGCGGTAGAACGGCCAGAAGTATTGCTCGTGGGTGAACAGGTCCATGATTTCCGCCGTGTCGGGGTCCTCAGCCAGCGGCCGAAGCGTGGGCACGACCTGCTCAGGCGGGGTGCTGTTGCAGACGATGTCGACTCGGGAAAAGACGATGCCGCTGTCGAAGTCCATTAGCGCGTCGTGCCGCGAGAGGTACTCGGACCGCGCGTCGTCCAATAGATAGTTGACGTCCCAACCGGCCGCGCTGCGGCGGAAATAGCCGCTTAGCACGCGGACGCCGCGCTCGAACAGCGGCTTCAGCGCCGCCGGCTGCGCCATGCCCCAATGAATCACCGTCGGCGGTGAGCAGGTCGCTTCGCCCGCAAAACGCAGGATCTGCTCGGACACCTTGTCCAAATCGCCGATCAACTGCGAGGCGGGCGCGTACTGATACGGCCGGTCGGGCTTGTCGGCGTGGGCATGGAAGGCCAGTTTCAGCCAGTCGGAGTTGTCTTTCCACTCGCCCCGGTAACGGTCGGGGAACTGCGGCAGTTGGAAATCGTCGCCGGTGGTGTAATAGATGTTCAGCACGAAGCGGGCCCCGTACTTGGCGTGCAGTTCTCGCAGCATCTGAAGATAAAAGCAGTCGAACAGCGAGGCGTACTTCTTCTGCGCGACGTCCCGCAGGAAAAAGCTGTTGTCGTCGATCGAGAAGCGATACCGCGGCCGCGAATGGCGGTCCCAGACCACGCGCACCCGGTGTTCCCGACGGCCGGCTACGCCGTGGGCCACGGCAACGATCTCGGTTTCCTTCTGCCGCAGCACGACCTCGGCCGAGAACCGGGACCCGTCGCGCCGGGCCGGCCGGTCGTTGACCGTCAGCCGATCCCGCAGCGGCGCCCGGCCGGCAACCTGAATCTTCAAGCCGTCGCGGACCGCCTCGCCGTGCCGCCGGTTGAGCACGGCGCCGTGAAACGGTTCTTCAATCATCACCGGCTCCGACGCTCCCGCCGAGAGGCCCGCGGCCTCGCCCAGCACGATGGCCGCGGTTCCTGCGGCGGTGGTTTGCAGGAAGTGGCGTCGTTTCATTTTCTGCTTTGCCCAAGCGGACTACACGTCGAGCGTGTAGCCCTTGCGGTAGACCGGCTTGACGATCTGCTCGAGCCCTTCGACGTTGGTGGACTTCAAGTTCTTGGCGTCCCACTCGACCTTCTCGCCTTGGCCCTTCTCGGCGGCGACCCAGACGGCCAGGTTGCCCAGCAGGACGGTCTCGGTCAGCGGTCCGGCGTAGTCGGGGAAGTTGGACACGGCCGGCTCGCCGCCTTGGATCGCTCGGGTCCATTCGTCGAAGTGTCCGGGCGACTTGGGGTACTCGACCTCGATCTCGGTGCCGCCGATCAACTGGCCGCCGTTGATCTTGCCCTTCTCACCGACGATCAACGAACTGCCGCGGGGCTTCTGACCGTCGAACAACTCCTCCGGCGGCCGCTTGCCGCCGTCCCACCAGACCATCTTCAGCCCCGGCCGCCAGTCGTTGGCGGGGAACTCGTAGGTGATGATCGACCACTTGGGAAAGCTGTCCTTGTTGTGGCCGGAAGTGACCGCCTGGACCGACACCGGGTCTTTCAGGTCCAATCCCATGTAGGCCATGTTCATTTCGTGGCAGGCCATGTCGCCCAACGCGCCGGTGCCGAAGTCCCACCAGCCGCGCCACGCGAAGGGGTGATAACCCTTGCCGAAGGGCCGCTCGGGGGCCGCGCTCAGCCAGAGGTCCCACTCGAGGTTCTCCGGAGGATCCGCCGGCTCGGGACGCGGACCGCCTTGGGGCCAGATGGGGCGGTTGGTCCAGACGTGGACTTCCGTGACCGTGCCGATCGCGCCGCCTCGCATTAACGCCGCCGCCCTGCGCAATCCCTCCCCGGCCGTACCCTGATTACCCATCTGCGTAGCCAGCCCCTTTTCGCGGGCGACCTGGCCCATCAGCCGGGCCTCGTAGATCGAGTGGGTCATCGGTTTCTGGCAGAAGCAGTGTTTGCCCATCCGCATGGCCATCAACGCGGCCGGGGCGTGGGTGTGGTCAGGCGTGCTGACGGTGACCGCGTCGATGCTCTTTTCCATCTCCTCGAGCATCTTGCGGAAGTCGGTGAACGTCTTGGCCCCTTCGAACTTCTTGCCGGCCCCGGCCAGCCGGCCGGTGTCGACGTCGCAGATAGCGACCATGTCGCCCCGGCGCCCGGCGTCGCCGGAGTCGCTGGAGCCCTTGCCGCCGATGCCCACGCTGGCCATGGCGATCCGTTCGTTCGGAGATTTGCTCTCCTGGGCGGCGACGCCGCCGGCAACCCAGTAGCCGATCCCGGTGGCGGCGGTCGTTTTCAGGAATTGACGGCGATTAGCTTGTTGAGGCATGATGATAACTCCTTTGCTCGGGGCGAGCGGTTAGGTGGGAATTGCCGATTCAACGACTAGGCGTCGAGCGTGTAGCCCTTGCGGTAGACGGGCTTGACGATCGTCTCCAGGCCGCTGATGTTCTTGACCTTCAGATTCTTGGCGTCCCACTCGACCTTCTCGCCCTCGCCCTCGGAGGCGACGAACACGGCCAGGTTGCCCAGCAGGATGGTTTCGGTCAGGCCGCCGGCATAGTTGGCAAAGTCGGACTTGGCCGCCGGGCCGCCCTTGATGGCGTCGACCCATTCCTGGAAGTGGCCGGGCGACTTGTCGTACTCGAGCCCTTCGTCGGAAGAATCGACGTCGCCGTAGAGCTTGTCGATCCCGCCGTAGTCGTTGCCCGAGTAGAGTTTGCCTTTGGTGCCGATCACCAGGCAGCCGCTGCCCTTGGGCTTGTCGCCGTCGAGCAACTCCGGATCGGGCCGCTTGCCGCCGTCCATCCAGGTGAACTTGATCGCCGGCCGCCAGTCGGTGGCGGGGAACTCGAAGTTGATGATCGACCACTTAGGATAGCTGTCCTTGTTGTGGCCCGAGGTGACCGCCTGCACCGACGTGGGGTCGAACAGGTCCAGGCCCATGTAAGACATGTTTACCGTGTGGCAGGCCATGTCGCCCAGCGCGCCGGTGCCGAAGTCCCACCAGCCGCGCCACGCGAACGGATGATAGCCGTTGCCGTAGGGACGTTCCGGCGCCGGCCCCAGCCACAAATCCCACTGCAAGTGCGGGGGAGGATCCGCCGGCTCGGGTCGCGGACCGCCCTGCGGCCAGATCGGACGGTTCGACCAGACGATCACTTCCTTCGGCGTTCCCAAGCGTCCGGCCTTCATCATGGCCGCCGCCTTCCGCAGCCCGCTGCCCGCGGTGCCCTGGTTGCCCATCTGCGTGGCCAGGCCCTTTTCCTTGGCAATCTCGCCCATCAGCCGGGCCTCGTAGATCGAATGGGTCATCGGCTTCTGGCAGAAACAGTGTTTGCCCATCCGCATCGCCATCAGAGAAGCCGGCGCGTGATTGTGGTCGGGCGTGCTGACGGTGACCGCGTCGATGCTCTTTTCCATCTCCTCGAACATCTTGCGGTAGTCGGTGAACTTCTTGGCGTTGGGGAATTTCTTGCCGGCCCCCTCCAAGCGGCCCGTGTCCGTGTCGCAGATGGCCACCATGTCGCCGCGTCGGGCGGCGTCGCCGGAGTCGCTGGAGCCTTTGCCGCCGATGCCCACGCTGGCCATGGCGATCCGCTCGTTGGGTGAATTGCTTTCTTGGGCCTGCACCCCGCCGGCAACCCAGTAGCCGATCCCGGTCGCGGCGGTCGTCTTCAGGAATTGGCGACGAGTAGCTTGGTTACGCATCCGATTCTTCTCCTTAGATCATGAGAAAGTCGATTGTCTCGAAGCCGTGCTGCCCGCGCGGCAGCCCAACTCCAACAAAATAGCCGCCCCAGCCAACTTTTGCAAGTATCTGAGCGTGTGCGGGAATTCGGAAAGCAGAAATCCTCGTAGGTCAGGGCTTGCCCTGACGCGTCCCAACTTGCCCTGACGCGTCCCGGGTTGGCCGTCACCGCCTCGTTGCGTCAGGGCAAGCCCTGACCTACGAAATTCCCGAAGGCATCCATCGCCGACGGAGTCGCCTCCCACAAACCGGCAGTCCCCCTACACCAGCCCCCCCGGACAGGTAGACTCCGAGGCGTGGTTTTGCGCACCCAGCGATGCAACAGGGTTTGCGTCTCGTCCGCTGGTCAAGTACGCTGAGGACTGCACGAGATCGCGTCATGCCGGGAAGAAAACGGTTTAGCGGCCGCGGCCACGCGGCGTTATTTCCCGGCGTAGCCGCCGCGGCTAAACGAGCGGAATCTCACGCTGTCAACTTTTTTCAAGGAGTTTTTGTGTGATGAAGTCCTGGGCGTTGCCTTTCGTCGTGCTGAGCACGATCTGCCTTGTCGGCTGTCCCGTGGCGCAAGACAAGCCACGCCGCGTGAGTACCCTGCCCGACGCATCTGAAACCACAGACCCGCCCGAGGCGATCGACGCACCGGACACCCCCGCCGAGCCCAGCGTGCCCGTCGAGCCCAGGGTTATCGTCCAGCAGTCCCAACCGCCACTGGACCCGGTAGCGGCGGCGGAACTGTTGCGCAGCAACCAAAAGGCCCTGGTGGAGCTGATCCGCAGCGAAACCGCGTTGGTTCGCGCGGTGATGAAGGTCGACCAACTGGGCGGCCGGCTCGAATTCGACGACTCGAACAAGCTGGTCGGCATCGATCTCAACGAAATCGCCGTCAGCGACGGCGACGTGGGGCTGCTTACGGAACTCAGCGGTCTGAAGAAACTGCACCTCTATGGCGCCGACCTCACCAACGACGGCGTCGAGAAGCTCAAGAGGCTGCCGTTGCTGCAGGACTTGACGCTGTTTAACACCTCGATCGACGACGACGGCATGGTCCACCTGACCGGGCTGCCCGAGCTGACCAAGCTCAACCTCCGCCGCAGCACCTACCTCAGCGACGACGCGCTGCGGCACCTGAAAAACGTCCCCAAGCTCCGCTACTTGTGGCTGATGTACAACAATTTCACCGACGCCGGGGTGGCCCACCTCGAGGGCCTGGGCAACCTCGCCTTGTTGGACCTTCGCGGCTGTATGCAGATCGGCGACAACGGGTTGCAGTACCTCCGGGGCATGTCCAAACTGCGAAGCCTTCAATTGAGGTGTTCGTCGGTCACCGATGCGGGCCTGGAGCATCTCGAGGGACTGACCACGCTGACCGGGCTCTCGCTGGAGGATTCCGGCACGTTCGACAACGGCATGCGGAGCCTCGAGAACCTCACGAACCTCACCGAATTGAACATCAACCGGACTTACGTCGAGGACGCGGGCTTCGAGCACTTCGCCGGGCTGACCAAGCTCAAGAAACTGTTCATCCGCGACCTCCGCATCGACGGCTCGGGACTGGTCCATCTCAGAGGGGCCACCGGCCTGGAGTTGATCGACGTCCGCGAGTCGGACATCAACGACGCGGGCATGGCGAACCTCGAACCGTTCGAGAAGCTCAAGTGGCTCGACCTCTGGCACACCGCGATCACCGACGACGGACTGCAACACCTGGCCGGCATGTCCCATCTGAGCTATCTGGGGCTCGAGGACACTGCGCTGAGCGACGCCGCTTTGAAGCACCTGGAAACACTGACCGCACTGGAAGAGTTGGATCTCAAGGAGAACTCGGAGATTACCGACGCTAGCGTCGAGTCGTTGTTGAAGCTCACCCAACTAAAAAAACTCCATCTCACCCGAACCGGGATTACCGACGAGGGCGTGGAGAAACTCCAGCGGGCGCTGCCGGAGTGTGACATCACCCGCTGAATGATTGCCGTTGCGGAAAGTGGTTTTGCGGATGGACGTCTAGCCGCCGCGGCCACGCGGTGTGTCTTCCCGCGTGGCCGCCGGGGCTAGACAGCGGAGCTTCGTCTCGCGGAGCGAGACGGCTACATTGAATGTCGCTACGTTGCGTTGGGATGCGCTCGGGCAGGTCCTCTAATCCGATTGGGAGGCGAACCATGCGTGCGAATCTACTGTGGGACGTTGCCGTAGCGATCTTGGTCACGATGGCGGCTGCATCGCCGATGCGGGCGGACGACGACGACGCGGCGGCGACGCCCGAGCAAGCGGCGAAAAAGCCTGGTCCGGCAATCACGATCTCGAAGGAAACCACCCGCGTCCTCGGCCCGCTGCGCGACGACGGCTACGTCGATTACCTGGCGGCAATCAACGAGCATTGCAGCCGGGGCGTTACGCCCGAGAACAATGCGGTGGTCCTCTATTGGCAGGCCATGGGCCCGGAGGGCCTCGGGGAAGCCTGGTCGGAGCGATACTTCCGGCTGCTCGGCGTGCAGCCTCCGGCCGAACAGGGGCGTTACTTGGTCCCGTTCGACAAGTTCGTCCAGAAGCGAGGCCAGCGGCAACCCCGGCAGGCCGGCCGCGATGACCGGGCAACAGAGCACGATCCGGAAGACCAGCGCGATCGAGCCATGGCGAGTCCGTGGTCGGAGGACGAGTTCCCTGTCGTGGCGAAGTGGCTCAGCGCCAACGAGAAACCGCTCGTGTTGCTCATGGAAGCCAGCAAGCGGCCGCGGTACTATTCGCCGCTAGAATGCGGAGGAGAACGAGGCATGGTAATCGCCGCCTTGCTGCCGGTGGCGCAAGGGAGCCGGGAGGTAGGTCGCGCGTTCACGGCTCGGGCCATGTTGCGCGTCCATGAAGGCAACATCGATTCGGCGTGGGAGGACCTGCTGGCCGCTCACCGGTGGGCTCGACTGGCGGGCCAGGGGCCCACGCTGGTCCAAGCATTGGTCGGCATCGCGGTCGACGGTATCGCCGGTTCGGGCAGCGCGGCCTTGGCACAGAGCGGAAAGCTTTCGGCCGAACAAGCCCGGCGGTTCCGCCACGATCTGCGAAAACTCGCTCCGCTGCCGAAGATGGCCGACAAGTTGGACGTATCCGAACGCTTCTTGTACCTCGACGTCGTTGCCACCGTGGCCCGCCAAAGACCTGCTGCAATGGAGTATCTGTGGGATCAGCCGGTTCCCAAGAAGCGAGGATTCCGCGATACGTTGATGCGGTGGGCAACCAACCTGATTGTGAATTGGGACGAAGTGCTCCGCTCAGGCAACAAGTTTTATGACCGGCTGGTGGAGGCCTGCCGCATACCGGACCGCGCGCGGCGACTGGAAGTCTCGTCGGCGTTGGAAGAGGAAATCAAGCAGCTTGAGGCAGAAGTTACCGACCCGAAGGCCGCCTTATTGGAGTTGCTCGCCGGCAACAGGGCCGTCGTGACCAAACGTATGAGCGGCGTGTTTCTCGCTCTCTTGACGCCCGCTTTGATGGCCGCCACCGAAGCCGAAGACCGCGGGGCGACACGACACACGCTGATCCACGTCGCCCTGGCTTTGGACGGCTACCGAAGCGATCACGGCGCCTATCCGCCGGATTTGTCGGCCCTCTCGCCGAAGTACATCGAGAAGCTTCCCAAGGACATCTACACCGGCAAGGACTTCCGTTACCGGCGACAGGATGGCGGCTACCTGGTCTACAGCCTCGGCAAAAACGGCGAAGACGACGACGGCCGGAATCGCCACATGGATGCTATCGATTGGGACGACCCCAAGTACGACGACTACGAGGGCGACGATATCGCCATCCGCACGGCGACGAAGCGGCCCTGAAGCGGGTTGTATACAGAGGCTTGTAGTGACCCGATTCATCGGGTCGAACGATGCACCGCCACGGAAAGACCGCATGAATGCGGTCACTACGAACGGCCTGTGTTCAATCCGGGTGCCGTTGGGCGGAACGGGTCATTCGTCCAAATCGGGGTCGTAGAACATCGCGAGGTCTTCTTCGAAAGCCGATTCGTCGCGAGGGACTTCTAGCGCGCAGGCTTCCTCGAGGATCTCTTCGGCGATGATCAACGCCTCGTCGAGGCTCCCGGGGGCCTCGGCCATGGTGGCGTCGACAATGCCCTCCACGTTCAGCGAGATCGAACGCTGGACCTCCTGGCCTTCCACGTAGTCGCGGACTTCCTCGGTGCAATCGAACATCATAGCAATAGTACTCCGGTGCCCATCCACAGGTGCATCGTGTTGGTAATCGTCGCGATCGAAAAGAAAAGCCGCCCCTCGACCCACCGTACCGGCGATTGGTCCCCCATTTGCACGGGCCGCCGGCGATTGCCGAGCGAAGAGGCCCGCGACACTCCAAGTATAGCTTATCGCGGTCGCCGACGCGGCCGGCGTGATTGTCGAGCGGTCGCGGGGGGGGGATTGACATCCTCCGGAATCGCTGTAAGATCGGGGCTATCAAGTAGGTCAGGGCTTGCCGTGACGACATCTGTCAACCAAGTAGGTCAGGGCTCGCCCTGACGACATCAAGGCCGTGGCTCTGCAATCCGTCAGGGCGAGCCCTGACCTTAGGTCTACCCACATGTTTTTCGTTTGACGGCGAGGTAGCCGTCGAGCATGTACTGCAGTTTCGTCCAGCCACGCCAGAGAACGAGCCAACCGGGGCGATGGTCGCTCTTCCGGTTCTG
>SDBV01009128.1_pt1 | contig 13232 bp, 14 predicted proteins | sample 2277081 | NCBI WGS metagenome assembly SDBV01 (sample SAMN10402039, study PRJNA504765) | marine sediment metagenome | isolation source: marine sediment core GS10_PC15, 223 cmbsf | place: Arctic Ocean: Southern Knipovich Ridge | collected 2010
CTTTGCACGTGTAAAGCAATATTCAGTGCCTGAATACAGGCGCTTAATATTGCTTCGGTGGGTAAAGAGCATGAATGCCGCACCGGCACCAGCGTATAATAACCATATCACCTCCGATACCTCACCCGCCATATAGTAAGACAGGGGCACAAAGCTGAGCGCCGACAACATGGTAGACAAGCTGACGTATCCCGAAAACACCAACACCAGCAACCACACGGCGACAACGGGCGCAATCGCAATGGGCATAGTCACTGTCAGTACGCCCACAAAGGTACCCGCTCCCTTGCCACCGCTAAAGCCATGATATACGGGATACACATGTCCCAGTACTGCGCCAAAACCACAAAGGAGAGACAAGGACAACGGGTCTACTGATGTTGTGGATCCAATCATCTTCATAACCAGTACCGGCACCCATCCAGCCGCGACCGCTCCCTTTCCAATATCGATTATCACCACTACCAGCGCGAACAGGGTGCCCTGCGTGCGAAAGGCATTGGTTCCACCGGCGTTGCCACTTCCCTGACGGCGTATATCAACACCCCTGAAGCGACCAACTAAAAGACTTCCAGAAATGGATCCAAGTAGGTAGGCAACCACGATAGCGAGTGTAGTAGCCAGCATCTAGTCTTTCTCCTCATAGGGAGCAATCTCTTCCCACGGCTGCAAACCAACCACCATGGCACCCAACCCGGCATGGGCGCCCACCGCGGTTCCCCCATCCATAAGATGAAATGACTTGATGCCACTAACGCGCTTGCGTAATTCGGCCTCAAGCTGCTTTGCACTGTCCACGCAATCCCAATGTCCAATAATGACACGCCATTCATCAGATTCGCTGAAAGGCTTTCGCAGATAGTTTGCAAACTTTGCTACCAATTTGTGTCGACCGAATAAAACACCTTTGCTCACTACCCGGCCATCCAGGCTATTGGTAATTACCGGGGTAAGGTGTAACCAGTCGGCCATACGTTTTTTGCTGGGCGGGATACGTCCGCCACGTACGCCATAGGAAAGATCGCGGATGACGGCAAATATTTTCGTTTTGTCCCGCATCGCCTCCACCTTCTGTAATATTTCTTCTGCCGGATACCCCGCTTGCGCCAACTCGGCCGCATAGATCACCAACAGCCCCTGCCCGGTAGAAACATTGTGCGAGTCAAAGGTCGTCAGGTATTGGCTGACACTTTCTGCTGCGGTTTGCGCCGATCGCAGCGTACCACTCATTGCGCTGGACAGATTAATTGAGATTACTTTCTTGTGATGGGAGCAAAGAAACTGAAATTGCCTTTTGAAATCGCCCGTCGGTGGCTGCGATGTCTTGGGGGCGTCCGGTAGCGTGCGCATGCGTTCGTAGAATTCTTCAGGGCTCAACGAAACCTTGTCAAGATAATCGCGATCGCCAAAATTAACGCGCAAGGGAACAATGTGAATGTTTAACCTTTCCAGTTCACTGTCAGGAATATCAGATCCGGAGTCAGTTATAATAGCCACTTCAGTTCGCTGGCGGTGGGCCGATTTCTGTTGTGACTGCATGTCATCAGCCTTCTGGCTGCTCAATTCACCATGCCCCTCACAAATGCGGAATGCATCATCAGGATTATTTACATGCACATGAATTCGTGCCTTCTTGCGCGTTCCGGCTATGACCAGGCTGCTGCCAATCTCCACCAACTGCTGACGTAAAGCCAGACGGTCGATATTCTCACCGGTTATCATGCACTCGGTACAATAGCGGTGACGCAGGTCAACTTCTTCGCCGGCAAATGCTTCTTCGTCGTCTTCCATATTGTCGGCATCGGCTTCAGGGACCTCCCGGATTGAGCCCTTGGTCATAAATTCAACAATGCCTTCAAGCAGATCGACAAATCCCTGCGCTCCAGCATCGACAACGCCGGCTTTTTTTAATACCTCTAGTTGTTCTGTTGTATGTGCAAGAGATTTACGCGTGCGGTAAAGCCCATTTTGGAAGAGCACTATGAAATCGTCCGTACCCGATTGCACCTGGCGCCTCAGCTCATTGGCAAAGTCGGTTATCACCGTCAGCATGGTACCTTCGCGCGGCTCGGCAATGGCTTCCCGGGCTGCTTTGGCGCCGCGTTCAACGACATCAACAAACCGCTCTGCCGTAACGTGGCTTAAATTCCGGCAGCCCTCGCACAGACCCTGCAAAAACTGGGCGAGAATGGCGCCAGAATTGCCGCGCGAACCATCCAGAGCAGCATCTGCAACACGCTGCATAGTGAGATCAAGATTCCTTTCGGGGTTATCGCGAGTGCGCTGCTGGATAGCGATCAGCGTAAAGGCCATATTGGTACCGGTATCACCATCCGGCACCGGAAATACGTTGATACTATTTATATATTCACGACGGGCAACAACACGGCAGATGCCCGCTTGCAGTGCCCGCTGTACCCGATTTCCGTTTAGATAGCGTATTGCCACTCGCCCCCCCTTTTCTTGCCCGAAACGTTAGAGCATACCGGAAAGACTCCGGGCCCGCGTTTTTCGATTTCCCCGTTTTTCTATTTTCAGTGGCGGGAAAATACTGCCGTTTTCCCGCTGGCATCAAAAGTTAACACATCGTAGGCCTCTTTACGGCGACCCTCCATACCCGGCGTCCCAATCGGCATACCCGGCACTGCCAGTCCTTTTACGTTTGGTTTTTCCTCCAATAGCCGCTTGATGTCCACTGCGGGGACATGCCCCTCAATGGTATAACCATCAACCAGGGCAGTATGGCAGGAAGCCAGTGCCTTCGTGACACCATGTTTTATTTTGTAGGGCACGACATTTTTTACATCGTATGCCTTTACCTTAAAACCATTGGCGCGCAAATGCTTCACCCATTTTTTGCAACAGTCACATGTTGGACTCTTGTAGACAGTCAACTCTGTCGCGTTGGCTGGTACTGCAATCAGTGTGGTAAACGCCGCAACAATGAAAAAAACCAATATTTTTGATAATTGAACCTTTGGTTTCATTTTCTCATTCTGCTGCAGACAGCAACTGATCCATTCTATCCGAAATTTTATAATTTCTACCATTGTGTTATTCGCCTTTAAATAGCGATCTCACGTTGTCGGGAGTAACGGCACTGGCTGGTTGCAAATGATTCTCGGGTAGAATGAACTCCCTGGCATGGCGTCAGTCATCTGGATGCGTGAGATCACGTTATCAAGCCCCTAGTCCAGCCAGGCCTCAAGGTAATAAAGGCGCAAGCCTTCCGACGAACGCGATGGCCCAACGAGTCTGGCCGCATAGCGATTGGTGTCCGGATTGGCATCTGCTCTTGCATGTGCCTCAGAAATGACTATCTCTACCGAGGCCTCGGGGAAACGATCACGATTCCGCCGCGGCGCATATACGATGGCGAAGTGCTCTTTGACAATACTACTGCCGGGGTCGATGGGGATTCTGCGGGTCATGGGTGATCACTAATTAGCTGCGGTCATCTTATCAGCTACCAGTCCGGACCAGAACAGCGGATGGATCGATGAAGATTTACGCCAGAAACGACCAGTCTCTGTTCGCCAACAGATTTTTTTGGGCCAAAAAGCGCGTTTTCCCCGTATCTTACCTTCTAATTCAAATAGTTATGAAACACGGGAATATTGACAGGAATTTTGTGAACTACTCAACATTTATATTTTGCACCCAACGCTAAGCTTGGCTCAGATATTGGGGAACAAGTTTATACGCACTCTTTTACTAAGGAGACAACAATGAAATTTCGGGCACTTATTCTGGCAATCACTATTGGTTTTGCTTCCACCGCGGCCATGGCCGATCCGATGGATCGTGGCATCCTGGCCTTTCTGCAAGGTGACAATAGCACTGCACTGGAAGTATTTCGTCCGCTTGCCAACCGTGGCAACAAGGACGCTCAGTATCACCTGGGCTACATGTACCAGACCGGCACCGGCGTTGTCCAGAGTTCTGCCGAGGCATTTAAATGGTACCAACTGGCTGCAAAGCAGGGCCATAACAGTGCTTCCGTTCAGGCTCGTATTGTAGCTCGTGCCTTAAAGTACTGATTCGACGCATTCTCCTCCTGAAGGCCGGGCCCATAAGATTGGGTTCGGCCCTTTTTTTGCCTGTTGCCGGGCCCAGACAGGTGACGCCAGACCCTGGTTTTGATTAAACTTCAGTCACTGCCAGAATACGGCCACCCGGTAATCAAAAATCAAGTAAAACCAGGCACGGGGAAATATGCTGGTCGATCTAAGCAATGTTCCACTTTTTGAGTCGATTTCAGAAGACGAGCGGCAGGCTATCGCCGCGATGGCCACTACCCGGTCATTACCAGCGAATTCTGTCGTTGTTAATGAGGGTGATCAGACCGACTCCATGTACATCATCCTGTCCGGTAAGGTCAAAATCTATCTCAGCGGCGAAGACGGCAAGGAAATTACCTTGGGTATCGAGGGACCAGGCGACTATTTCGGTGAGATGGTGCTGGATGGTGGACGGCGCTCGGCATCGGTGATAACAGTCGAGCCATCTAAATTCTCCATTATCCAGAAACACGATCTGGAAAAATACCTGCACCAGAATCCAAACGTAGCACTGGCGATTATTCGCCAGCTGATCGGCAGAATCCGCGCGCTGAGCGACAATGTACGCAGCCTGGCACTGCTGGATGTCTACGGGCGACTGCGCAAATTATTACTCGACCTGGCCGTGGAAGAACATGGCGAGAAGATCATCAAGGAAAGAATTACACAGCAGGAACTGGCTAACCGCGTAGGCGCATCACGTGAAATGGTGAGCAAGATACTGAAAGACCTTACTATCGGTGGCTACATCCAGATCGATAAGAAAATAATCACTATCAAGAAAGACCCGCCCAAAGGCTGGTAGCACCGGTTAACGGGTATCTTGTTAAAGAATAATATCGGCACTCGCCTGCAATACCTGTAGCGCTCGCGAGAGAAAGAATACCCGCCGTTACCCATCGCAGTTTCAGGTCTGGTCGTATGTCGATGGCGGCAGCTGCAGAAAAAATCCTTTTTCCTCAAGATTACGGCAAACTTCACCGGGATCCACCAGCGCCAGGGTGCGCCCTGCGGTTAGTTCCAGATGCATGACGTGTTCGAGACGCCCAAGCAACTTGAGCAGCGATTCCGGCACGTGAGAGAAATCATTCTCTACCGCGATATAGAGATACGCACCTGCCTTCTTGCTGGATCGATAAATTTCACACTGCATAGCGGGTGATATTTTGTCAATAGTAAGTTAAATGTGCAACTTGTTGCGCCTTTGGCGGTTCCTTAAGAGCTATTAATCGGGGCTGGCACCCCGAGGGCATGATGTACAGGAAATACAAACTGGCGGGCGCAAGGATGCGCAGGAGCGACCTTTGTCACTTAGTTCGGGCGTCCGGATAGCCCAGTGCTAATATACGCGCCAGGTCATAAATAAACGAAACCATGGCTTCATAATCAACTGTTAGGGGCTAACAAGAATAAATAGGGTCAAAGAACAATTGTTTCCAATATTAGAGAATATTGTTTTCTAACCCGATTTTTTACAATTTTCTTACTTATGGAAACTATCGCATCCCCCTACCTGATCGCGTTTCTCTTTTTCCTTATCGCGCTGGCTTATTCCGCTGTTGGTCTTGGCGGCGGTTCTTCCTATACCGCGCTGATGTTCATTCTGGGATTCAGCACACTGGTGATTCCTACCGTTTCCCTCACCCTTAATCTGTTCGTAACGTCAGTCGGAAGTTTCAATTTTATTCGCAACAAACACGCGAAACTAAAACTGATTTTGCCATTTCTCGTGGCATCCATCCCCATGGCATATCTGGGTGGTTCACTACAGCTGCCGAAGGAAGTGTTTTACTGGATATTGCTTGCATCACTGTTGTTTGTTGTTGCGCGTATCTACCTGTGGGAGAACATGTCGCTACAATTAAACCTGAGCGAGCGAGAAAGGCTGGTCGTTTCTATCGCAAGTGGCGGTGTACTCGGGCTAATCGCGGGCATAGCCGGTATTGGTGGTGGTATTTATCTGGTACCACTCATCATTATTCTGGGACTGGGCACCGCCAAACAAGCGGCTGCCTGCGGGGTAATATTCATCTGGCTGAACTCTGCCTCCGGTCTTGTTGCTCGCGCCCAGCATAATCCGATTAATTTGTCCGACTACATTCCGATTGTGATAGCCGTACTTACAGGGGGTCTGATTGGTTCCTATTTTGGTGCGGGGAAACTTTCGCCAAAAATAATGGAAAAAATCCTTGGCGCGATTATCATTGTGGCAATCGGTTTGCTTGTCAGGAAACTGCTAATTTCTGGCTAGTTACGTTTCCAGTATTCCAGCAGTTTCGCCTAAAGATCGACAGTGTGGTAGAAAAAAACAAATCGTCCATCTTCAATGTCAATTTTCAAAGTCGCACCATGGTTTATACCATAGTCGACATAACCGGGTGTGGCACTGTCCAGATGGCATTCGCTGGCATGCTGCGGGGATTCAAAGTCCCGGTCCCGGTCATACCACGACAACAACAGATACTCACCTAACCGGGATTTAGCTTCTTCATCAGCTAACCCCATGGCCTCTTGATAGTCCTTGAGTGGCAGATCTTGTGACAGTGAAACGTTGTGCATGGCGTAGTCTATTGGCCATAAAGCAGGATTGCGTTACGCTGCTTATTTGCCATCGCCACTGCGTAACCAGGCGGAGTAGACCTTGGGCAGCGGGGTCTTTTTGGCGTCACCTGATTGACCGATTTCCGATTTGAATTGCTGTATGCGTTGCAATCGCTTGTCGGTAAGCGGATGGCTATTAAAAAACTCGGGTGAAGCGAATCTTTGTTTCTCAAGTTTACGGAAAACCTCAAACAGATCTGTGGCCCCTGCAATATGGCCATACATGTTCCTAAGTGTCAGTAGCGCCGTCTCATCGGCCTCGCGCTCGTGATCGCGGCTGAACTTTAATACCGTTACTTGCCCGGCGCTGCCGAGTACCGCTTCGGTTACGGAATTACCCAGGGAGCTACTGACCACAGACAGGGCCAGCCCGATCGCGATGCCACGCCCCATACTGCGAATCGGGTGCCGATGTTTGATATGGGCCACCTCATGCGCCAATACCATCGCTAACGCATTTTCATTCTCCAGCTGCTCCAGCAGGCCCCGGAACATCAGGATATTGCCACCCAACGTGGCAAAGGCGTTCACGGTATCGGAATCGATATAATGCACCTTGATGCTGATCTCATCCGGCAGCTGCTGCGCGACCACAATTCGCTGAGCCAGTTTATTAAGATACCGCTTCATGGGCACGTCCGATTTGTCGTCGTCAAAACGACCCTCGGTCACGCTAAGCTCAACAGAAAAAGGAATATGATGTGCCAGCTTGTCGGCCATCACACCAAGGACCAGCAGAACCGCAAACACGATCGCCAGAATCCCGCCCGTCAGAATCACAAATTCCTTTAGCGGGTGTTCCTGGCTGGTATTGATCCCCTCGGGAATCTGTGGATTGGAGTATTCCATCGGAATGGATTGCGTCAGGGAATAAGAGCGGTTCCGTAGGCCAGCACTTCAACCGAGCCGACGCGATTTTTACGACCCTTGTAAATGCTGGATGTTTCCAGCTTGATGTTGAATATCATTTCTGCGCCCAGTTGATCCGCTTTCTCCTTCATTCGCAATATAGCCTCGCGCCGGGCACGATCAAGCAGGGATTCATAAGATTTCACACGGCCACCGATCAGGTTGCGCAGGCTGGCGAGAAAGCGCTTGAAATAGTCGACCGAAATAACGACGCTACCAGTTACCAGTTCCACCTTGTAAGGTGTCGCTGCCAGTGGCGGGAACCGCTGCGCTACTGCCGGTATACGGCTCAGTTCTTTTTCGCGTCTGATAATGGATTTGTAGTGCCGATTTTCTGCATAGCGACCAAAGCCGTACCCCAGAGCCAACAGAGTGATAAATATGATCAAATCGATCATTGGCGACTACTCCAGTACCACTGCGGTGCCATAAGCAAAAATTTCGGCGGCACCGGCGGCTATGCTGGATGTCGAGAAGCGTACATTCAGCACGGCATTCGCGCCCAAGGCATTGGCTTGTTCAACCATTCGGTTAACCGCTTCTTCACGCGACTCTTGCAGCAATTCGGTGTAGCCCTTTAACTCACCACCAAAGATATTCTTGAAGCTCGCCATGATATCGCGGCCAACGTGCTTGGCGCGAACCGAGCTTCCCTGCACCAGGCCATAATGCTTGGTAATTTTTTTGCCCGGTACAAGTTCGATATTGGTAATCAGCATTGAGACTCCCATTCCATTAATTTTTTCGGTCAATTTATAAATTTATATAATCGATACGCAACTAGGCTAATTCTTATTATCGCCTGGCGCAATAGTGGTGCTACTGCCTATTATGCGTACGTCCCGCTGCGGGAATGGAATGGTTACTCCATTTTCCTTAAAGCTGCGCCAAATGGCAAGATTAACATCCGATTTCACGCTGCCGACACCCTGCTCCGGATCATCCAGCCAGATACGCAATTCAAGATTGATTCCATTGTCGCCGAACTCCAGCAGGCGCGCCTGTGGCGCCGGGTCCTTAAGAATGCGGTCGTTCACGTTAGCGGCATCAACAATCAGTTGCATGGCTTTTTCCGGATCATCGTCATAACTGATTTGTACCGGTATCTTGATCCGGATATGACGGTCCGTGTAGCTCCAGTTTGTGACTTCCGAGGTAATCAGATTTTCATTGGGAATCAGCGTTTCCACGCCGTCACGATCTCTCACCACAATGTAACGCGCATGCAGCGCCACCACCCAACCAAACCGTGACCCTACCGAGATCACATCACCGGGTTTGATCGAGCGATCAAACAGCAGAATAAACCCGCTGATAAAATTACTGGCGATACGTTGCAGACCAAAACCCAGGCCAACACCAAATGCACCACCGAATACCGCAAGTGTGGTGAGATCGATGCCAACGGTATCGAGCGCGATCAATAACGCAACCGTGTACAGGACCACCTTGCTGAATTTGACCAGTCCCACCTGCATGGCGGCACTCAGCACCGAGGAACGCGTGACCCTTTTTTCGATCAGGCGAGATATCCATCGTGCCAAAACAACAAATGCGCCAGCCGCGAGTACAAACTTGGTAACGGACAGCAAAGAGAAGCGCACAGTCCCAAGGCTGATGCCGGGCTTGTCCAGTGCCGCGAGCACATCGGGCAGCCAGCCCAGCAAATAAAGCGCGACCACGCCCCAAACCAAAGCGGCAATCACCCCCTCCATGGCGCGCAAGGCTGGGCTAGGGCTATAGACTCGACGCAAGGTATAAACTACGACACGAATAACCGCGAGTGAAAAAACCAGTGGCGCCAGCAAATCAATGAAGGGTGTTTTAATCCCGATTTTCGACAATACCCCGCTGGCGGTCACAGCAACCATTGCCGCCACAAGCGGAAAAACAACGAGCCCGGTACCGCGCAGGGCAATACGCCCGAAGCCGCGCGCCTCATCGCGGCCGATACGAGTGATAATAAATTGTTGCCAGCGCCGGTGAGCCACCAAGGCAAGGAAAATCGCCATGGCAATGACCAGCAACTGCCAAATACCGGCTGGGGTTGCCAGTGCCTTGAAGCCGTTGATTATCGTGGTGATGATTGATTCCATGATCTTGTTCTTTTCTTGTAGTGCACCCTATAGACTCCGGAAACCATCCGGTTCGCGGAACGCTATTTACACGATACCATTTGCCGCGCCGCCGGGGCAATTATGCAAAATAAAAAGGCCCGGTAGAACCGGGCCTTTTCACAAACAACCGCGTCAAACCAGACTTACATACCTAGCTTGTTCTTGATGGCGTCGATCACGGCATCACTGGAAGTGGCGCTGACAGTAATCAGCAGACCCTCTTTCTTATAGAAGCCGACCAGCGGTGCCGTTTTCTCGCTGTAGGTATCCAGACGGTTGCTGATGGCTTCTTCGGTTTCATCGTCGCGCTGAATCACCGGGCTGCCACACTTGTCACACACACCTTCGACTTTCGGCGGGTTACTCTTGACGTTATAGATGGTCTGGCAATCGGTGTTGGAACAGGTGCGGCGGGTAGTAAGGCGATCGAGAATCACGTCGCGCGGAACATCGATCTCCACTGCCATGTCCAGCTCGATGCCAATCCTGGTCAGCAGCTCTTTCAGGGCCTCGGCCTGGGGGATGGTGCGCGGGAAACCGTCGAGTAGGAAACCGTTGTCGCAATCAGGCTCCTGCAGGCGGGTTTCCATGATACCCATGATCAGCTCGTCCGGTACCAGGTCACCGGCCTTCATAAAGGCTTCCGCTTGCTTGCCAAGTTCGGTGCCAGCTTGCACAGCACCACGCAAAATATCACCAGTGGAAATCTGGATTGAACCGTCCAGCTCGGTCAACATCTTGGCGACGGTGCCCTTGCCCGCACCCGGGGCACCCAACAGAATTAATTTCATGGTTTTCCTCTATTTCTTTAGCTAATTTAGATAATTTGAAAATTCTTGCTGTCCGACCGCCCGGTTTGGGCCCCCGACCACAAAGGCGCGCATTGTGCCCAAAGGGTACCGCCTAAATCAAGCCTTATATATTTTGGTATACAGGAGTTCGATTGGTCTTGTGGTGAAATCAAACGGTGACGGGCTTGTAAGCTGTCTTGTCTGGCGACCCGTCCGCAAACAACCAGATCGGTTTTTCCTCGCTACCGGCTCGCGGCATGGCAATGAGCGAACTCGACATTGTCCCGAAACCGCGGTCAGTAACAACCGTCATCGCACCGACAGGACCGACGCTGTCGTCGTACCCCCGGCTCGCCATAATTTCTTTCCATGACGACCAATCCTGTTTTTCTGGAGTCGGTACGGCGCTTGCTTCAAAGCGCGACAGATAACGTTTGATCCGCGGCGCTTTCATATCGTTACGATCGCGCGCGGTCAACATCGAAAGACCTGTCGGTATCTTCTCTACCACCATGGCCTCGGGTCCGCCGCGATGGCAAATCCAGAAGGCGTCAATTGCGTCAGCGACAACAAGGTTGAACGCGCGATAGGCGGCGGGATCGAGATACGACAGGGCGTCGGCCGCCACACGGGCTTCGGCATGATCCAGTGCCTCCAGCACCAGTTCACCGCGCGATCTGGCGTTGACGGAAGGCCCCAGGGCACCTTCACGGTTCATGATGCCTGCCACCATGCCTTCGTCGTTGATGCCCAGCCAACTACCCTCGGCCAGCTCATCCCTGCCCGCGACCACATTGGGTCGATCCGGCCAGTGCCGCTCCGGTGATGACCATGGACGATTGCTCATCTCGTCACGATTGGCCGCAAGCAAAAGCGGCCACTCATGATCAGGTCTTCGCAACAGGACAAGTGTGCACATGGTGTCAGCAGCCGATGGCCTCCAATTTTTCCCACCGACCATAACAAGTTTCCAGTTCCTCGCCGATCTGTTGGAGACGGTTCGCCGTTTGCTCGATATGCTGCCGGTCGATCCTGCTGGAAACAAACCGGGCCCGGGGGCGATTATTGCTATTATCAGAGAATATTACTTTCTGACCCGATTTTCTGCCTCTACACACCGCCCCCCAAATATACTTATATATTCAGCACATTATAGGTAAAAAAAGAGTGATCGATGATTTCCGCCGGGCCGAATGACTTATTTCGGTATCTACCTTAAAGTAGTCATATGGATGTGCAATGTTACGCCCATCGTCTTCTGAACCCGTTTCGGGGTTCGGTGAATTATATCCGCTTTAAATCCGCCGAAGCGGTTACCCTGGATGGTGTCACCTGGGACATCTATGTTGCCAACGAGGCGCTGCGCAAAGGGCTGGACACCAACAAGCGCGTAATGACCAGCAATGTGCGCTATGGCAAATGGTCTGCGGAACACGGCCTCAAGCGCGGGCCCATCTGCCCTTCCGATGACTTTCAGTATCTGGAAAATATGGGTGCGGTGGTTTACGAGTCGCTGCTAGACCTGCGCGAGAAAATTCCATTTCCATTTACTGATCGCCTGGAGCTGTGGTTACTCGACCCGGATGACCGCCCGCTGGCGCTGATACACAGCGTGTCCGATGAGCAGGATATCGAGCCGGACATTGCCATTGACTGGCGCGCCGGCAACGCCTGTCGCAAAAGCTTTAACTCGGATGCCATGAAGGAAATCGATCAGGGCAATAACGATCTCTGCAGCGGTGAATACCTGACCAACTACATCAACCAGTGTGCGGGTAGATCCCCCTATGCCCAATGGATTCGCCGACGCAACGACGGTTCTGGCGAAGCACTTGAACTAGACAATCGTTCCGGGCTTTCCGGAAGATGCCTTACCGCCAATGAACTACCGGCGCTCATGCTCGATTGTGAAAACCACGACGCCGCTCACCAGAAACTGATCCATGATTTCTTTACCTGGCAGGCGCCGTGGTTACTGTCACTGCAATCACTGGATGACGAAGAAAGGGCCCACTTCGAAGTTTGCGCCAGATCTCGAGCCGGGGTTGTCGAACAACAACATCGCCTGTATCCACGTATTATAGATAAGACAGCAATACAGACCGCCAGAGTGGAGGCCATGTTGAGAAAAGACCAACCCACCAGCGACACCAGAGACGAAGTCCTCTCGGCGTTTTATACCGAGATGGGTGCGACGGGTGGGTAGTATATTGTTTCGCCTCCGGCGATCTTTAAAAGCTATTAATCGGGGCTGGTCCCGATAGCCCAGATACTTTTCTCTTGCTTGTCCAAGAGAAAAGTATCCAAAAGAGAATGACACCCGGGGTCTTGTCCCTTCGGAATTCCCTCACCCTTCCTCAAAAACCGGCGACGCGAGCCCAACTCGCCGGCAAGAACGGCACTTATCGTTTGTTCTTGCTCGGGCTCAACAGGGGGCTCGCTAATTTCCGGTTTTCTTCGTCGGGCTCGGCTGCGTCAACGGGATTCAATTTCTGGCACTAAGTTTATTCGCTATAGTTTGAGGGGCTACAGAATGACCATTTTCGACCCAAGGCAAAACCATGGCTCCGTATCACACATTAGATAATGCTTATATTGAAGGTCATGTCTCTTTTGAATCAGAGACTTGATGTTTTATTATACGAGAGAAGGCACAAATAAACGAAGCCATGGCTTCATAGTCAACTGTTAGAACTCGGAGGAAAATTATGATGGAGCCAGGAGTCGCGTTTGCCTTGTTCGACAAGCTGCTC
>SDBV01009129.1_pt1 | contig 13230 bp, 34 predicted proteins | sample 2277081 | NCBI WGS metagenome assembly SDBV01 (sample SAMN10402039, study PRJNA504765) | marine sediment metagenome | isolation source: marine sediment core GS10_PC15, 223 cmbsf | place: Arctic Ocean: Southern Knipovich Ridge | collected 2010
GGGAGGGCAGTTCCGGCAAACCAAAATTCGAGAAGATCTTGCTCTTCTCCGTCAACCCAACCACTCATTACATCACTCCTTCATGTGAAGCTTGCGCCAAGATACCAGACGAGAGCATGATCTGGGGTACAGTTGCGGCGCGCACCGAAAGAAGGAACGAATGGAATGGCGTGATCTCTACCCCGATACCGAATCCGACGAGATCATGACCCTCGTTGAAGAAAACTGGAACCTGGATACGCCTCTCCCTGTTCCGAAGTTCAACTCACTATGCGTCTGTGGCGAGAGAGCCTGGCATGCTCGACTTTGGATGTTCTGGGATCGGTCATCAGGAGGAGCGTTGACCAACCGCATCCAGCACCGATGTGATATGTCAATCAAGTGCCAGCATTGTGGGCAGGTCGTAATCTTCGGTGTTCCCCTTCCCATCGAGTGGATTGACTACTGGCAACCGCGACTCGATGTGCAGATCGACTTCCGCGCGGCAAAGAAAATCTTTCTCACAATGGAGGAGCGGGATGACATTGATCCTGCCGGGTGGCGAACACCCGTCGAGTCAACAATCGACTGACATCTGCGTTGATGAATGCGGATCAAAGTGCTGTCGAACACCTGGGTTCTACCTACCTCTTAAACCAGAGGAAGAACAACTCTTCGAGGGGCATCCAATCCGCACGAGCGTCCGTGTCCGAAAAAACGACATTGATGCAGTAGGCGGTGTCTTGAGGGGGCGGTTTATCTCCTTCCAGGACACGGGAGGAAGATGCCCGCATCTGGACACCAAGGGTATGTGCGGTATCTACGAGACCCGCCCCACTTGCTGCCGTCGCTTTCCGGAAGAACCGACCCCAGGTTGCCTCCTTTGGCCTGCCGTCTGGAATGGCGCACTGACCCCACTGCCTTCCCCAACCTTGCAAGACGAGCTGCCATTGGAGATTTTCAACCGTGGAGCGAAATCGTCAAAGACGTGAGCAAGCTCCGTAGAAGGGGGGCTACCACGGAGCCTGCTCTGGTGGCGGCCGGGGAATGGGAGTGGCCGCACTCGGGGAACCCTACTAGCCCTTCGACCGCCTCAGAAGGAAATCTTTCGCGCTCTCCCGCGAATACCACCGGAAATCCCTAAGAGCTAGTCACTATCTAGTACGGTCGCCCGACCTGATGAATTGGAAAGAAGTAGGCGACTGTAGGGACTTAGAGAACGACCTGTTCTTCAATCCCAGCAAGGAAGCTCTCGCCAAACAGATTTGCAAAGGATGTCGAGTGAGACGCGCCTGCTTGACCTATGCGGTCGAGCGTATGGAGAAGGGCGTGTGGGGTGGCACCAACAACGACGAACGCAAACAGCTCCGTGAAGCGAACAAACTAGACGACCCAGCCATCAGGATCAGTCGACTTTCGGAGTGAGCTTCCCGTTTGGTCCGCGCTCGTAGGTCACCCCACCAGGCGAGAGTGTCTCGATCGAGTGGTCGGCAAGTGCAGGCGACTCGGGAAGCTCCTCCTCGCTCACCAGATCCTCTTCGATGGTCTCCTCATCCTCTTCATCAACGAGCGGATCGTGATCCTCAGCCATAGCCGTACTCCTCCATCACTTCGCGCACATACGGATCATCCGGTGCGTCCAACGGTGAACTTTGCTTGGGTGTTACCTGGGGGAAGGTTACCGTCTTGGTGAGTCCGAGGAAGGTCACTACGTCACCCATGAGCTGATCGGGCATATCAACCAGATCCTCTTGACGGACTCTGATCACCTGATCTGGAAGCTGAGCCGTGATGTCGAGTGCCCAGCGTTCGATCTCGGCCCACTGGTGGTAGACGCGCTCAACGTCTTCCCGCCACCACGTGTTGAACCCCAGCCTCTTCATCGATGCCACCACTCGACGTGGATCACGGATGAGGTGAATGAACCGCGTCTCCGGGAACCTGTTGATCCACCAGTTGAACACAACAGGGTCGGCAACCTGGGTCGGCATCTTGTCGCCGACGTATGACAGGTCGTCCCACTCCTTCTGCAACAGGTCCGCTCTGATTGCTTGGCCAAACGGGCGCTTCGAGAAGCCCTGGCGGATATGGAGCCACTCCATGTTCTGGACCGCTTCGTAGCGATACCGCATGTCCCCCTGGGTGAACGCTTCCTCGCCCCCATAGAAGCGCACTGCACGCAAGGTGTGGACTGCACCTGCTGATCCTTTGTCCAGCGAGTGACGGGTGAAGGGGTTGATACTCCTGTTGCCGAACTCCTGTCCGTCAGCAGCGCCTTCCCGGCCCGCCTTGATCTCCTCGCGAGTGATCTGCGGTCTGTTCTGGTCCATCTGGTACAAGAGCCAGACGACATCAGACTCGTTGGAGCAGTACACCTCAGGAATGCGGTTGAGGAGAGTTCCTAGCTGAGACGAGCCTGATCGCTTGTTCCCGATGAACTGCAGCGGTATCAGAGGATCAGGCCAACCTGCCAGGCAGCCTCAGCAGCGTCCGCACCCTGGGTTGTCGCACCGAGAGTCGCAGCATCAAACACGTTGGTGCCCGTCGTGAAGTCGCTATCGTCCGTGACAATGTCATTGCCTGCACGGCCAGCAACCGTAGCGGTGAACACTGAATCATCACTGATAAAGGTTGCGTTCGTGACCGTAGGATTGACAACCTGACTCGTGAAGTGGGTCGTACCAGGCGTGCCACCGGAAGCGTTGATAGCTGCGGTTAGGTTCACCTTCGACGCGGCAAGGTCTGCCCCCGTAAACACGTTGTCTACTGCGTCCACAAACGAGTCGAGGAACGTGTAGGTGATGCCACCGACAACCACTGTGTCCAGATCGGTAGGCTGCGTGTCCAGGGTCAGCGTGCCCTGGGCGGCAATCGCTGCCCCAGCGCTTGGGTCAATCGCTGCCGCGGTCGTGTTGTGTACCCGAACCACGACCTGATTGGCCTCGTTGATGAAGCCAGTGGCAATCAGCCCATCGGGAAAGCCTGCTGGCTGTCCGAGAACCACGATGCCACCTGCCGCAGCATCCTGCGACTCGATGGTCAGCTCTTCGACTGCACCAGCACCAATCGACGGAAAGTTCAGGGTGGCAGCCTCAAGGACTACCCTCTTGCGGGATTCCATAGTTCCTCCTCAAGGAAGCCTCAGGCAAGACTATCACGTCGTTCAGGCGAAACTCGGGCAGTACCCGGCCTATCGTCGGCCTCCCACGCTGAAACCCATCGACGATAGGGCATGTGCTGGGCTGAGGACAAATGGCTTCTGCGTCGGATTGTCCGCGCAAGTATCGCTACCGCAGAGGCACTGCACCCACCACCACTCACCTTTGGTCAATATGAGTCTCATTGGCGGATGAAGAATCCCTCGATCGATGCGATCATAGCTTTGGTATCGTCTTCAGAGATATCCCCTACTGAATACTGCTCTGCCACACCATCCGTGAGAGAGAGCTGAAAGACCTGTTCGTAGGCTTTGGCGTCGATGTCGCTGCTCTCGGCGACAATTCTGATCAGCGCGGCAACATCATCGACACGCATCCACCCACGCTCGTCGGTCAGGCACCACTCATCTGGAATAGTGATGGCCGCCCCGTCGGGGTTCCAGAAGGTCATACGACCAGAGTGCGGGTTCATCCTACGTAGCGGGGGCATACCACTTGCGCATCTGCTCAACGAGCCGGTCGACCGACCGAGCAGTTATGTCCATCTGGTTCTTGGTGAACTCGAACGTCATCGTCATCCGCTTCAGGACCTCAGAAGCGGGCACATCCCACTTGACACGTATCCACCCGTCAGCAGTCAGCACGAACTCCATGTAGGAGTTGACAAACCTGCCCATGTCGCTCCCGTACGTCTGGCTCAGCCCTACATGACCCTTCGTCAGATCAAACGTCTGGCTGATCGGAAAGGCAAAATTAGACTTAGCCATCGGGGTCTTCATCGTTGCCATTGCCAATCTTGATTCCTAGTACGTTGCTGACGAACCAGCCGATCACGCCGAAGATACTCAGGAATATGGCGGTCACGATGATCGTGATCACAACCTGTACGACATCCATCTTTACTCTCCAGCTTTGTTCGAGTATAGTCGAACTAATGATTCGAGTCGAGTACGAGCCACCCGACAAGCCTTGGTCCACAAACCAGGACCGCAATCTAGCAATCTACAAGCGCGCCGAACAGATCAACACCTGGAAAGAGCGTGCCATTCTCGCGTGGGCGCAATACTGCAACAGCAACGGACTGGATCGCCACGTGGGTCCAGCGCTCGTCCGAGTCCACATCCCGTTCAAGATGGACCGCATACGTGATCCTCACAACTACTGCGGGACCGTGGTGAAGGCTATCGTGGATGGACTGGTCGTCGCAGGAGCGTGGGAAGACGACACACCCGAGTTCGTTGAACACATCTCCCCGATTCTCTACAAGGGCGATATGGTCATCATCGAGCTTCACCCGAAGGCCGACGCAAGGCTTCCGTGTGAACATGGAGAGTACGTAACTCACCATTACGGAGTAGGCAGTACCTGTGCCAAATACACGACTATCAGTTGGTAGGTGGGAGGCGCTGAAATCTCTTGAGCTTCAAGAGTATGTATCAGCAGGTCTTAGGGCAATGTACCCACTGTATATGCTTCGGAAAAGGCTCGTAGGGGTCAATCATTTTGTACTTTCACCACGCGAGGACTTTTGGCAACACATACGTAGAAAGTGTCTCCGTTGCTACAGAGACGTTGAAACTGACGGGGTTTCATGGCTGTGTGGAGATTGTCGTAAAAAGAAGCCGTCAGATGCCACATAGAAAGACGCTGAAAGGGGCCAAAAAAAGCCCACCACTGAAAATGACTCATAATGATTTTGGCCTGCTGCTCGTAGCTGACGAGAAGCTGACAATCACTCACATCCGACTCGTTGACGGAACAATCTCCTTTGAGGCAGAAGGTATCAGTCAAAACGACTACACCTCCAGGTCACTAAAAGGGGTCACCATTCTCGACCCTCAAAGAAACATCGTCCACAGCGAGCCTGAGTATGAGATACCCAAACTCAAGACTGTACTCATGGGAGATAAGATCCACCTTGTCTTCAACCTTGACCCAAGTCTCATGCCGAGCGTAGAAAGGTGGGTACGAGCCGAATGAGTACAAACCTGCCCTACTACAACCGTCAGGGCGAGATCATCACCAATGACGAGTGGATGAAGCTGTTTACGGACAAGAAGTACAAGATCGTCAAACAGACAGACGTACATGGCAACAAGGTCAGCACCGTCTGGCTAGGCACTGACCATAGCTTCGGAGGAAACAACGAAATCGTCATCTTCGAGACCCTCGTGTTCGGTGATGGCATGTGGGACGACTATGGGAGACGTTGGACCACAGAGGCTGACGCCTTACTCGGGCACTCCATCATCTGTGATGCGATCGGGTGGTGGTACATGAAGCAGATAGGCATCCAGGAATGGGTCAGGGTGAAGGACCCCTCTAGACAGCCAGGAAAGAATCCTATCGATGAGGCTCACAATCCATCTGCCGTCGACCATTACGTGAGACGTACAGCGCCCAGAATGCCGTGAGTAAGCTTCAGGTGAAGTACGCACCCGTCGAATTCGTGATGACCCGAAAGGGTTGGCACCACCTCGTGCAACGGTGGTGGGAAGACTGCGGCCAGAAGAAGTGCGAATGGCTACATCCCTAATGGGATACATTCCTCCTGACCGGCCTAAACCACGCGATGGGCAGACGAGTGGACGCATTGAGTTCGTGATGACCCGAAAAGGTTGGCACCACTGCTGGAACGCATGCACCAACCCCAAGAAGTGCAAGTGGCTGTCAGACACGCCCATCAAGCCAATGCGGAAGCCAAGCTCACCCATCGAGCGATACAGGATGGTGACACGCAGTCATGCACGGGGCGCGAACTGACCCTTCACGTGAACGTCTGTGCTGTAGCCTGGCCGCAGAGAAAGGAGAAATGTGATTAGAACACGAACACCGGTAGCGGTAACACCCAAACCCCGCATGAGCCGGAGACAGTATTGGCGTTTCGTAGAGATCCAATGTGCTTTGCAATGCTGTCGCTGTAAGTCGCACTGACGGCTAATGGAGGCCCTCAGGAGTATTGGCGAAGTCATCATCCTGATCGGAGCGGTACTCGGCGCAGTCATCGTTCTTGGCAGGTGGGCTAAGCCACAGATCAAGCGAGTGCTGGACATCCAGGTCACCCCAGTCGATGTGTACGAACTCACCCTGGAGATCCATGCCGCCATGATGTTGCTCATCACCGCACTCTCTGAAGAGGATGACCCGACCGAAGAAGAGATTCAGGAAGCGCTCGCGGTCCTTATGAGGGCCGAGATCAAGGAGTGATCCCATGTCAAAGCACGTGACACGGAAGTCCCGTCAGAAGACGGGCAAGATGAAGAAGTGCAGTCCGAGCAGCTCGAAGCCCTGCAAGAAGTAGGTATGCTGGCTCTGTGCCTAAGCCCAGCATCGCCGACATGGTGTACCCTCCAGTCATACGACGGGCCTATACCAGAACGCTCAACGCGAGAACAGTCTGGAAGCGGGCGAACTCGCCCGAACGATCCAAGGAATGCGACCACGACTGGTTTCGTATGCACCACACCGGCGCTGACGGGAAGCACTATTGCCCCACCGGATTTGACTGGTGCTACCTCTGCGGAACGTCACGAGAGTCACCTGATGACGTGGATTGGTGCCTCTACTGGGATGAGCTGGTCCCTGACCTGGTAGCAATCCTGCGAGGCACTTGGAAGATCCAGACAACAGAGAACTTCGCCTTCGCGTCAGTCACGAAGCTCTAGAGCCAGTCGGTGTGGTCCATATACCAGCGCACCGTTCGCCTGAACGACTCCTCTGAAGCGATCGGCATCTTCCACCCTGTTGCCGCGAGCTTGGACCCATCGAGCGCGTAGCGCATGTCGTGGCCTGGCCGAGAGGAGTGGAAGTCCACCATCTGGATCTCAGCCTTCCTCCTGGTGTAGCGCTCCACGAGACTGACGATCTCCAGGTTGTCCCACTCCTGGTCTCCGGCAATGTTGAACGACTCGGGATGATCCCGTTCTTCGTGAGTCTTCGGCTCTACCGTGTTCAGAATGTGGAGAAGCGCATCAGCGTGGTTGCGAGCATGGAGCCAGATACGGGAACCTGGAGTCCAGTCCCCATCTACCAACTCAGCATGAACCTCTACCGTGTCCCCATTCAACACTTTCTTGATCACCTTGGGGACATACTTCTCAACATCCTGCCGCTCACCGAAGTTGTTCATGGTTCTGGTGAGAATGACAGGCACCCCGTAAGCCCTCCACCACGCTTGCGCGATCACCTCTTGCGCCGCCTTCGAGGCTGAGTACGGGTTCGAGGGTCGCAGTGGTGCATTCTCGTCGTGAGCCACACCTTCAAGAGCAGGCCCGAACACCTCATCAGTTCCCACCTGGATGAACTTCTTCAAGGACCTCGCGTCACGGGCAAATTGCAGTACGGTCATTACCAGTGCCACGTTGTTGGTGACAAACGGAACCGGATCTTCGAGTGAACGATCGACGTGGCTATCGGAAGCCATGTTGATGATGTAGTCGATTCCTCCGAGTTTCCTATACAGGGGAGCCAAATCACTACGCAAGTCATGCCAGTAAACCTTGACTCGATCTGGGTCGTAGCCCTCGATATCGGCGAGTCGATCACTGCGACCCACATGTCGGAGAGCATCGATGACGACGATCTCCCAGTCAGTCTCCTGTAGGAGATGCTCAACCGTGTGGTGGCCTATGAATCCGAGACCCCCGGTGAGCAATACCCTCATGTAGGGCACCATAGCGCGAGGATTTGTGACCTCGCGTTCATGCTACTATATTGCCTACTTCCCCACCCCGAAACCGTAGCCTGCGGCTGCGAAGTCCCGCAGAGACGAGAGGGGTGGGGGTCAAGTTTTGTCATCGATCCTGTCTCAGGACACGCTGATCCAGACCGAGGGTCTGTATCTGGTACGGCACTTGCCTTAGAAGCAAGCGACGGTCGGCCCAGAAGCGCTTTTAGAGCGCTCAAGATGCGGATAGTCAAGAGAAACGGGAGTTGACAAGGGCCGACAGACGGTAAGGCTAGCAACGCAAAGTCTGACACGCGGACAGGTGTCCCAAAGCGTTTTAGCGCCTACAGGAAGGAACGTCATGAGCAGATAGCTACCTAGAAAGGAGCATCTAGTTCATGGCGAGGAAGAAGAGCCAAAAGCGCAAAGGCGGATCAGGCAAGTACGGTCGCATGAAGGACAAGTGCGCTGAGTACCGCCGCAAGGTTGGCAAACCACGAGGCCCAGGGGTGCCTGGTAACAAGGCAGGGCGTAACAAGACCCCACGAACATGAGCAGCGGAACAGACGAAATCTGGGACAGCGAGGATGCAATGGAGTTCAAGGGCGTCCAGGTCTCTTTGACTTGCGTCAAGTGCCGCCAGACCGGAGAACGGGTCGTCCAGTACTGCGGCCCCACTCAACGGGCCTGGAATTACGAGGATGTCCCCACTCCAGCGACAGCAAACCGAATCCGATTCGGGAGGTTCATCTGGCGGGCGAAGGAGAAGAACAGCGACAAGCAGTGTCAGCTCGACGGGGAACACTTCCACCTGCACTGCCAATACTGTCAATTCAAGTGGACCGAGCCGCTAACACCCACTGCTCCACCCAGCGAAGAGGCTGAGTTGCCTGAATGGTTGGAAGCGAATCGCACCGAGTTGGAAAACCTCGACCTGGACGAAGCTGTGGAGAAGATCCGCAGCCATCGTCCACCCAGTGTTGGTGATCCAACGGCCGGGTAGTAAACTCTGAGAGAGCCGATCCGAAATACCGGCATCTTGTGATGGTACGCAAGGCGAGATCCCCCCCTGGCTAGTTCCGGGGGGTTCTCGCGCGGGAGTAGTGGGTCTTGATCTTCTCCAGATTCTGAGCGAAGCCCTTCCTGGTCCAGATCAGATTGTCTCGTCGGTAGATCTCCTCTAGCCACTCGTCTCCGACGAAGGGTGGCTTCCACGACATGTATGAGACCATGTTCACCTTCAGACCGAGCGGTTTGATGTCGAGGTACATCACGATCGCCCTACAGTCGGCTTCGTGAAACTCTATGGCACCGATGAGCTGCTCGGCGTGTTCTGGCCACAGGTCCACGAGTTCGTCCTCTCGCTGCGTCGAGACCCAACTCATGACTTGATCACTGCGAACAGGTGAGCAGTCGTGTAAGAGCCGTTTAGGGCGGCCATGTGGAACCGGATAGAGCGTGATTCGACTCTGATCCCAGCGACATACTCAAGGTCGAAACTGAAGACCTCAGCCCAATGCACTGCTCGGTCGTGCATGACATCATCTTCCTGATAGTTGTCCGGAGTGATCTCATAGCCAATCACCGTACCCGTCGAGTCGTAAGCGACGTTCATACAGCTTTCAACCCGATCCCCATGCGGAGTCCATCTGCGATGTCACAAAGACGCTGGAACTCTAGCTCCCCGCCCTCTGGCATCACCAGCACACGGGAGCATTTCCCAGGAGTGATGAAGCCGAACGTGACCTTGCGCTCGCACTTGACGCACATGCCGTTGTGAATGACCTGCTTGGCGATCTCATCGAGAGCGTCGTCAGCACCCAGGTGCCCTTCGGAATACACCCTGTGACCGTCCCAATTCCCCTTAGCCCACCAGTCGTAGGGCTTCTCCTCGTTCATGTAGCCAATCTCGACATCTTTGACCCCTGTGTGGCCGAGCAGGCCAAACAGAGCGACGGTGCGTTGAATATCCAGAGGCGTGGTCTCATCACTCTTTGGCGCTGTTCGGGGGTCCATGGTTATTTTCGACCCCCAACAGTCCGAACGAATCTCCACGTCCCAGTCGCATCTCCAAGGTGGAACTCCAAAGTGAGAGCGTCGGCAACCTGCAGAATCTCGTCATGCGCGTGATGTGGTCTGTAGTTGACCTCGCACTCGCGAGTGAAATACACCGTGAACACCTCTCCTTCCTCATCCACCAGGATGAGCTGATGCCTGCCCTCGATGTTGCTGAACTCGTGGTGAAGCTGCATTATTCGTCCTTCACACCATTGTGCCAGTTTTGGATGCTCGGGCTGCACACCGCGTAGGTCGTCATTCGGTTACTACACCGCAACTCGCCATAGTCCTGAGACTCTACATGGATGAAGCCCTCCGAGTCAGGGAACATCTCCTTGAATTTGACTATCGCCCAATGACCAAGACCGTCTTCCTGAACGTTTTCGATTTCCATCAGGTCGCCACCCCAAAGACCAAATGCCTTTCCCATCACCAACTCTCGATCTGTCCAATCAAGATCATCCTCTTCCTCGTCGAGACGATCGAACTCAGGCATTATCCGTCTTTCACGTGAACGTTGTCAGATGAGGGACTTTGTTCGTAGACGTGTTCGGCAGACCTTTCCGCACCACTGGGGGGTTTTGGCAATTCTGTAGACACGGCGCGAGCGTGTTCGACCAACGTGCGCGTTTCTCGTAAGGGTTGTGACATATGGGTGTCCCCTGTGTCCACGTACCGCCACAGACACACCGCATAGCCGATCACGTACCCGATCAGCAGCAGCAGCATCACCGCCGAGAGGTATCCAGCAGCGACCCTCATAAGACCTCCTCCTCTACGGGAAACGGCCCGACATGGCCTGGCTTGTTCGCTCCAGGCGTGTAAGCAATCACTTTCCCATCATCACCGATGACCTCAGTAGCCCGCCAGCCCCACTTGATGTGTTCACCATTGCGGATCTGCTCCATGGTCAACTGTCGGGGACCTAGCAATTGGCCTACCGCCCAGGCGAACCACTTCATCGTCTGACCGCGAAGAGATTGATGTCAACCGTCATTGTTCCCGTTCTGTCCCATCTCCCGACATCGAAGGTGACCACCTTCCAGTTGTTGACGATCGCCAGGTGGAAGTCCTGGTAACGAGTGTCCTCTCCAGGCCTCATCGGCTCGAAGATGTTGGACAGGCTCCACAGCTCAAGCCCGTGATCGTGACGCTCTCGATCGAGATACTCCTCTTCCCGAAGGTCCTCGTCTGGCTCATTCCATACGTCCCTGTACTCACGAGCCATCAGTACATCCCCGGATCGTCGTCTCCCGGCAACATGGGAGGAGGCTCCCAGTCGTCCGGAAGCTTGATCTCTGGCATACGACCATCCTGAGCTTGTCGTTCACGTGAACGTTTGACCTTCCGCTCACCCTCCTCAATCCTCTCAGCTATGAGGGTGAGGAAAATCCACAGGAGCATGCCGATCGATATGGCGGCAGCAAGCGCTCTCACTGCAACAATCCATCCTTCCATTCGTCCAACGCCCTTCTCTCAGATGGAGTATTCCTGCAGTACCACCAGTCCGGCACCGCCCTCCATCGGGTCATCTCCCTTTGCCTGACTACTCCTGAACCGTACGTAGTGAGAACCCACTGGCGCGGCCGAGGCTCGAATAGAAGGCCTACAGGAATCTTCTTCATGTCTTGCTCGCTCAATTCAAGAAGCTGTAGTGTGGCAAGTTCGTCGAGAAAGGCTGCTTACGTACACGGTATCTCTCGTGTAGATCCAGTGCGGCACCGACCTCCACATTCTCGTCGTGATCGTTCCAGTATTGACCGTACTTATAACCCACTCGTTCTTTTTGCCATTCATGGCCCATCTCAGGGTATCCGCAGTCTCTTTACTCCACACGGGTTCTCCCACCACGATGTTCCCCCTGTTGGTACTGCAACTCAAGTTCGACCAACTCTTCACGCCCTAATCCTCGCGACTTGCGTTGCCTGTCGCGGTTCTTCTTTTGCTGTTCAGGATTGCGATGTATGTAGTCGTAATGAGTTTTCGCATTGGCCGCACGGCAGATGTCACAACGGCACCTATAGTTGGAGTATCCATTCTGACCATGCCGAGAGTCACCATTCCCAGGAGTGAGTTTGCCCTTCCGTTCTCGCTTCATGCTGTTTGCACCACCAAGACCGGATTCTCTTGGTTTTTCGCCTCTAAAGTGACGACCTCCCAAAAATCTTGGTCATCACCGGTGTATAGAATGGTCGTAGGCACTCTTGCCCACTCTCCATCCCTACACACCATCTCAACTCCCTCAATCAAGACGAACACGTCTCTTGGCTTCATCAGATATTCCAGCTCGATGTTGGCTCGGGAAGATCCTGTGCCTCGCCGAACAGATAGAGCTTCATGTTCCCGTCTTCCCATATTTCGAGGAGAGGATGTAGGTGCTTCTGCTGAGCATGGTCGTGGATAAGAGACTGATGAAGATCTCCGAAAGTCCCAACAGGCTCTGAGGTTGAGGCGTCTTGGAGCAAGTGCGTATGTCGGACCCTTTTCCAACCCTCGTTTTGGACATACTGCTTGTCATTCATCCGTACGACCACTGGTCTGCACGAACAAGCTTCATGATTTCCTCAGCCTCTTGATGCTTAGTCATCCCCTCAGGAGGATCACTATCACCATCAGTGTTGTAACAGCGGCAGAGCTTTCGCTGATGCTTGAGACCACCAAGAACGTTGCGAAGCTGACACTCGTCGTGGAACCACAGGCAATCTGGAGCAAGGCGTGCGTTGGCACCGATGAACGGCATCGACTCGGTCGCGCCCTCTTCATCGCAGTGGGCGCAAACTCGGCGTAGTGGCACAGTCGACCAGTTGTCTGTGTTCCGATCAGTCATCGTAGGGATGACAGGATTCGAACCTGCATCCAGGGTTCCGTAGACCCCTGCTCATCCATTGAGCTACATCCCTGCATCACGCCAGGGTACGGACTTCCATTCACCCTTACTCGGGTCGTAGTCACCCTTGTACCTCCAGAACAAAACCCAGCCGCTGTCTGTGCATACGCCCTTCACCGCCACAAGAGCAGGGACCGAGTTGAAAACCGTCTTCCATCGACGCTCACACGCTTTCGGGTCGGTAGGGAAATCCATCAGAACGGATTGTCTTCCTCCAGCGTCCATTGCGCTTTCGCGCTGATCCTAGCATGGGGGTTGATCACGACAAACATCGTGGACTTGCCTGCAATCCTGAAGGGTTTCCCTGAATCCACAAGGGACCGACTGACAGACGTGGGCCGGTAGATGAACTCAACAGCGCCAGGCTCTTCAACGATGCGGACCATGTCTGTGGCGCTGAGGCTGAAGATCCAGCAGAGATGATCTGCGCGTTCCTTGTGGTGCCAGACATTCCGGTAGCTCTGTACGTCAATATCCATCAG
>SDBV01009130.1_pt1 | contig 13229 bp, 9 predicted proteins | sample 2277081 | NCBI WGS metagenome assembly SDBV01 (sample SAMN10402039, study PRJNA504765) | marine sediment metagenome | isolation source: marine sediment core GS10_PC15, 223 cmbsf | place: Arctic Ocean: Southern Knipovich Ridge | collected 2010
AAATGTACCAGGCTTTCATCCATGCCCTGCAGGAAGTATTCTCCGGATTGGAAAAGGTGTCGGTAAAGACGGCTGATATGCGGGCGGCGCTCCTGGCTGGCGGTTCACCAGCGACCCCGGCGGAGATAAAGAAGCGTTTTGAGGAATACCTGGACGAGCTAATCAAAGGCAAGGAGCCCGGCAAAGTTCGCATCGTATTGGAGTGACCCATGAATTCATTTGAAGCGGGATTTCTGGAAAAGCAACCGATACCGCATTCGCTCCTGCGGACCATCCGCCTGTTGGGCGAGTACCGAGGGAAAGAAGCGCTTTTCATGCAGCAGACGCCCCAGGTGCTCGAATCGTTGCGCCAGGTCGCCATTATCCAAAGCACAGAATCTTCAAATCGAATCGAGGGGATCGAAGTGCCACCTGAGCGGATAAAGAAACTGGTTGAACACAAGACTACACCAAAAAATCGTTCCGAACAGGAGATTGCCGGCTACCGTGATGCGCTCGCGACAATTCATGCCAACCACGCCAACATGCCCTTCACAACCGGTATTGTCCTGCAACTCCATCGCGATCTCTATCAGTTCGTTGCACAGCAGGGGGGACGATGGAAGATGACGGACAATGAAATTTCTGAGACCCGGGCCGATGGAACTAGGGTAGTCCGGTTTAAGCCGGTTCTCGCCCATCTAACCCCAGAGGCCATGGAGCGGCTCCATACTCTTTTCAAGGAGCAATGGGATCGTGGAGAAATCGATCCGCTTTTGCTCATTCCAGCCTACGTGTTGGATTTTCTCTGCATCCACCCCTTCACCGACGGCAACGGAAGAATGGCGCGGCTGCTGACACTGCTTCTTCTCTATCAAGCTGGTTTCGAAGTTGGGCGGTACATAAGCCTGGAGCGTCTAATCGAAAACCAGCGTGAGGGTTACTACGATGCGCTCTACAAATCCTCTCAGGGGTGGCATGAGGGTGAACACACTTTGTTGCCATGGTGGGAATACTTTCTGGGCGTGATGCTCCATGCCGGCTACCAAGAGCTTGAGCGTCGAACCGGTGAACTGACGACTGCCCATGGCGCTAAGACAGAATTGGTTCTCGCAGCCATTCGAAAACTACCCGAAAGGTTCCGTTATGCCGATCTGGCACAAGCCTGCCCGAACGTGAGCCGTCCGACCATCAAGCGGGTGCTTGCCCGACTCCGTAAGGAAGGCGAGGTGGAATGTGTCAGATCCGGCAGAGATGCCATCTGGGAGAAAAGGGGATCATGAGCCTTTTAATGGTGTCAGAAACGGCTATGATGGCTGGCTCGAAGCTGAAATGGGATCAAGATACCGTTAACGGTATCATAAATGGCTATTATCCGCTTGGCAGGAAAATGGTTTCTGGTTCGTGGTCCTTGGTTAAGGATTGGGTTATAAGGTTGATGAAAACAGTATATTATCCCAGCAAGAGTCTGAGACTGATAATCCGCGTATCACGCAGATGTTTGCAGATGGACAACATTATAAAAGTATCAGGAGATCTATGTGAAAACTGAAGACATCCTCAATATTGTGTATGATCAGCTTGATTTTAATAGCGGACAACTTTTTGATGTTACCAGTCAACCTTTAAAAAATATTGGACAAGATGACTGGCTAAATAAAGGTGAATGGTTAACCGCTGCAGAGAGAGCTGGAGCCGAAAAGATTTTTTTTGTTGATAATAATCCTGTCGTAGTTTTTGCAAGATGTCATAATTCCGAAGTGCATAAAATTAGTTGTTTTAACAAACTTTGGAGTTTAGCTCGTCCTCGTATTTTATTCTTGGAATGTGAGGGAAATTTATCTGTTATTGATTTGGCACAAAAACCTATTCGCCAAGATGACGAAAAAAGAAAACTTAAATTACTCGAGACTCTAAGTAAGATTAAAAATGTTGCAGAAAAATTACAGGCATACCATCGGGACAATATTGAATCTGGAAAAGTCTTTGAGAAAGGTCGTTTCGGAGATATAAAACACCGTGCTGATAAATCATTAATTTCTGACCTGAAAATGGTTCGGTCAGAATTGATAGAGGCAGGATTGAATGGAGATAAACTTAAATATGCGCATGCTTTAATCGGGCGTTCAATTTTTATCCGCTATCTGGAGGACCGAGAAATCTTAAGGGAAGATTATTTTAATAAAGTTGCACGCCAAAAAGTAGAATGGACTGACATGATAAATAATCCATCCTCACGAGAGGAATTTGATTTTTCAGATATACAGGCTTTATATCCCAGATTATTGCAAGATAAAGAGTTTACTTATGCACTTTTCAAGTCGCTTTCTAAAGATTTTAACGGTGACATGTTTCCTGATGTCGAACAGGAAGAACAACATGTTGAGATTGAACATCTAAAATTAATTCAAGACTTGCTTTATGGGAAAGTTGGTATTCAGAAAAAGCTTTTTTTCTTTTCTTATCAGTTCGACATTATTCCACTTGACCTGATTAGTGCCATATACGAGGAATTCTATCACTCAACTTCAAATGTAACTGATAAAAAAAGTGAATCTCGTCAGGATGGAGCCTATTATACACCTCCGGTTTTAGCTGAGTTTGTTCTTTCGCGAGTTCTTACTGTGGAAGCGTTACAGAAGAAGCCCAGAATTTTAGACCCTGCCTGCGGATCAGGTATCTTTTTGGTAGAAGCATTTCGTCGTATGGTACGTTATAAATGGCAACAAAAGCAGGCTTCATTGGATTTTAATGAACTAAAAGAAATTCTTGCCAATCATATTTTAGGAATAGAAGTAAACAAAGAGGCAGCGAGAATAACCGCATTCAGCCTGTATTTAGCTATGCTTCATTATCTTGAACCGCCATCAATCCTGCAGCATATTCGTAACGGTAATAAATTACCTAATCTCCTGGTTGCAGGGAAAAGTAATAATAACCATTACAACTCAATCCATGTTGAAAGCGCGTTTAGCTTAGATATAAACGATTTAGGTAATGTTGATATTATTGTGGGTAATCCCCCATGGGGTGCATCGGGAAATAAAGCTGATGCAGCCACCAAACAACGTCAACAAGTGATGTTGGAATGGTGTAAATCCAATTCATATCCCATTGGAGATAAAGAGCCGTCTCAAGCGTTCCTGTGGCGAGCGTTGGACTTTTTAAAGGAACGAGGACGCTGTGCAATGCTGACATCTGCTGGTGTTCTTTTCAAGCATAGTACAACAACTCAAAGCTTTAGAAGTGAATGGATGAACCGAGTCCGTCTGAATGAGGTGTTTAATTTTACTCATGTACGTAAATTCTTTTTTAAAGGGGCGATATCACCTTTTGTAATGATTCATTTTACAAAAGAAGACCAAGGCAAGCATCCCGTTGAATACTGGTCTGCCAAACAGGTTATTGCCCTAAAGGAAACACAGGCTGTCTTATTCTCAAAATATGATCGCAGTTATCTTGTAGAACAAGATTTTACGGATAATAAGACCTGGAAAGTAAATTGGTTCGGCAGGCATGCTGATGCTATGTTTTTAAAGCAACTTGGATATTTAAAGAAACTAGTGGATTTTGTTGACAGAGAGAAATCCGGGCAAGGTATTTCTCCAAATCCACCTAAATATTCAACTCAACTATTACCTAATAGGATAATGAGCACCAACTCATTTAGTCGTTATGGGAATAATTTGCTTTTTAAGCAGACACCACTTTCGGCATACAGGATAGGAAAACATGATTCTTATTTAAAAAGTAAGCTATTGATTAAAAGAGGAATAAACGAAAAACAAGCTATTAAAGGTGAGATTATAGCTAGATTTGAAACAAAGGACTTTTGTTATACTAATGCAATTAATGGGTTAAAGTTAAAAGAAGACAATGAAAATAATTATAAACTGTTATTAGGAATTCTTTGGTCTTCATTTAGTCGATATTACTTCTTTAACATTACAGCAAATTGGGGACTTTGGCACCATGAAATTCATCTTGATGACGAGTTACTTCAGTTCCCTATTCCAGACCCCTCTGGTAAGAAGAAAACTCTTCAGGTTATATCTATTGTCGATAAACTCCGTAATTACCAGCCAAAGGAACAGAGTCTTATCCATCCCGATGGCGTTCCTGAAGAAGAAATCGAAGCAAAACGTCGTAAATGGGAGGAGGAGCTTAATGAGGCGGTTTTTGATCTTTACGGATTCTCTCCGGAAGAGTGCGATCTTGTTCGTGACTGCTGTGAAGTCACTCTACCATTCTTTTATAAACCTTACAACAGTGTTGGTGTTATGCCAGCTATTAAAAATGGAGATACTTCCTGGATTCAAAACTATGCAGAGATTTTTGCCCGACGTTGGAAACCGTATTTGAACGACGATGAAGTTATGCGTACAGATGTTCATATTGGCGCATCCGGCAACATGCTTGCTTTTGAATTTTATCCTACTGACATTGGTGATGGGTGGAATTTAATCCCCAAAGATAAATCCTGGGATCATATCCTTGAACAAATTGGCAAAGCATTGCTTAAGCCAATGGGAATATCTCAAATTGTTTTGGATGGCGTTGTCCATGCTATTTCTGATGACGCCATTATCATTATTAAACGCAATGAAAAAAAATTCTGGACACGCAGTTTAGCCCGCGAAGATGCGGATTCTACATTGTGTAAAAGAATGCTTGAAACAATGCCTCAAGAAAGAAGTGTTGAATAATGGCTCGTAAAATCGGCACACTAAAATCTTCCCCGTTGTTGTGGATGGAACATGAGAAGCTTTATTGCTCTATTTTCAATGAAGCATTGCAGCAACTTAATATCAACGAAAAACAACGCAAAAATGAGGATGCAATATCTGAGGCTCTTTGTCCTCTTTTGAGAGAAGTATGCTTTGAACATGAACGTGACGTAAAAACGCCTGATTGGGAAAAACCAAACCAACCAGCAAATACTGATGAATTAAAAGGCGGCAAAATCAGAAAAAGGCCGGATTTTACATGTAATTTCCTGAATAGTTTAGCTGATTCTCCAGAAACTTATGAAATACCTTTTCATATTGAATGCAAACGACTTGGAGAAACTGTTGGTTCATGGAATCTCAATAAAAATTATGTGACTAATGGCATTATGCGTTTTGACTGTATAACTCATGAATATGGAAAACGGGCACCATCAGGCATGATGATTGGGTATATTGTCAATATGGAGCAAACAGCAATATTAAAAGCTGTGAACAAACATATGCCTGATGAGCGACTTGAATTGAAGTTTGTATGTACGCAAAAAGTTGTTTCATGTGAACAAAATTCAAACCGCAAGCATGTTAAGCCGTCCGAATTCAAAATAATACATCTCTGGACTGATTTAAGGAATTAGAAATATGAGTAATGGAACCACCCTTCCATTAGAATTTCCAGACAAACAAAAAAGTATAGGCCCGGTGACTTGCCTCGGCATGACCTTTGAGAACGACGCAAAGCGTCGGGAGTATTTCCTGGAGAAGCTATGCGAGAAGCTCAAGGACCCGGAGTTTCGGAAGATCGAGGGATTCCCGATTGGCGATGATGATGACATCTTGGCACTGTCCGATCCGCCGTATTACACCGCTTGTCCGAACCCGTTTATCGAGGATTTCATCCAACAGTACGGCAAGCCCTATGACCCGAACGTGCCTTTCAGCAAAGAACCATTTGCGGCTGACACAAGCGCAGGCAAATTCGACCCGATTTACAGATCACACTCGTATCACACGAAAGTCCCCTATATCGCGATTCAAGAGTATCTGAAGCATTACGCCGATGGGTCTACCTGTATTCTTGACGGATTCTCGGGATCGGGAATGACAGGTATCGCAGCAAGGAAGCTCCCGAAACCAGCTTTCTCCTTTGCAGTTATTCTGGCTGATCTAAGTCCAGAGGCCACATTCATATCTTCACGTATGATGACATTGACAGACGCCGGAGTAGCTCAAAAAGAACACAAACGAATCCTAAAGACACTGCGAGAAAGCACATCTTGCTTCTATGAAGTACCTGACGGACGAATTATCGGGCGTATCAACTATACGGTATGGTCCGATGTTTTTCTGTGTCCAGAGTGCTCCAATGAGCTTGTCTTCTGGGACATTGCGGTTGACCAAGACACAGGGAATATACGCGACAGTCAAACATGCACGAAATGCGGTGCAACCCTTTCGAAGCGTTCATTGACGCCTATCTTCGAAACATATTATGACGAATTTCTGCAGAAAAGCGCTCGCCGGATACGAGAGGTTCCCGTCTTGATTAACTATACGGTAGGTTCTAAAAGAAGAAATAGAGCCCCGAGCGCAGAAGACTTTGAGGTACTAAAGCGGTCTTTGAATTCTGAAGTTCCTTTCCCTGTGCCAAACGACAGGATGCCCGTTGGCGACGAATCCAGAAGAAACGATCCCGCTGGCCTGACCCATGTTCATCATTTCTACACTCGGCGAATGCTAATCGGTCTGTCAGTAATATGGCAGGAATTGAAACAATCCCGCAGCCGGTCCGACCTGGCATTCATGTTGTCCCGGATGCTTCCACGTGCTTCGCGGCTCCATAAGTGGAAAAAGGGACAAACAACAGGGATAACCACAGGTACGTTGTATGTCCCATCGTTACGCTATGAGTATAACGTCAATAAGATGTGGGAGGAAAGCATATCCTACGCCCAGGCAGTCATTGGTGAATCGAATGCCATTCCGTTCGCTGTCACTACTCAGTCAGCTAGTAGCCTGGATTGTATCCCAAGCAACTCCATTGACTACATATTCACAGACCCGCCATTTGGCGGAAACCTAAACTACTCGGATCTGAATTTCATTTGGGAATCTTGGCTTCGGGTCTGGACAAACAACTCGCCAGAAGCTATCGTTTCGCGCGTGCAAGATAAAGGGCTTCCTGAGTACTCCGAACTGATGACAACTTGCTTGAAGTCTTACTATCGAGTATTGAAGTACGGGAGGTGGCTGACGATGGTGTTTCACAATTCAAAGAACGTTGTTTGGGCGGCCATTCAAGAGGCACTGCTGAATTCTGGTTTCATCATTGCAGATATCAGAACTCTTGACAAAAAGCAGAAGAGTTTCAAGCAGATACAAGGTTCCGGTGCAGTCAAGCAAGACCTTATCATCTCCGCTTATAAACCCAACGGCGGCCTTGAAGACCGTTTCAAACTGAGTGCAGGGACTGAGGAGGGTGTCTGGGACTTCGTTCGTACGCACTTGAAGCAACTCCCTGTCTTTGTCTCCAAGGACGAGCAAGCTGAGATCATCGCCGAGCGGCAGAACTACCTGCTCTTTGACAGGATGGTGGCCTTCCATGTCCAGCGCGGTGTGACGGTCCCATTATCCGCTGCTGAGTTTTACGTGGGACTGGAACAACGGTTTCCCCCACGTGACGGTATGTATTTCTTACCCGATCAGGCTGCCGATTACGACAAAAAGCGCATGACTGTCAAGGAGGTACTCCAGCTCCAGCTTTTCGTCTCCGACGAGGCATCGGCCATCCAGTGGCTCAAGCAGCAGCTAACCAAGAAGCCGCAAACCTTCCAGGACATCCATCCGCAGTTTCTAAAGGAGATCGGTGGCTGGCAAAAGCATGAAAAATCCCTGGAGCTATCGGAACTGCTGGAGCAGAACTTCCTGCGCTACGACGGCAAGGGCGAGGTACCCAGCCAGATTCACAGCTACCTCTCCTCGAACTTCAAGGAGCTGCGAAATCTGGCCAAGGACGACCCGACGCTCAAGGCCAAAGGCAAGGACCGGTGGTATGTCCCCGACCCGAACAAGGCCGGCGACCTGGAGAAGCTGCGCGAACGGGCCCTAATGCGCGAGTTCGAGGAGTACCGCGAATCAAGGCAGAAACGCCTGAAGGTGTTCCGCCTCGAGGCCGTCCGCACCGGGTTCAAGAAGGCTTGGCAGGAGCGCGACTACGCCACAATCATCGCCGTGGCCCGCAAGATTCCAGAGAAGATTCTCCAGGAAGACCCCAAGCTCCTCATGTGGTACGACCAGGCGGTGACCAGAAAAGGAGAAGAATAATCATGGCAATTGATGAAAAAACGATTCGTAGTGTTATCACACCTAATGATCAGTTTCTCCGGGCAGTCTTTAGTACTGCAAAGGCGTATTACATAGACATCTATCAACGAGAGTACAAGTGGACAACGGAGAATGTAAGAACGCTGCTTGACGATATTGCGATGCGCTTTGAGCAGCACAATCGAACCAAGATAGAACCTCGAGATATACAGGCTGACGTACAGGAAAATTTTGAGCCATACTTTCTCAATACTTATCTGACGCACAGTACACCCATGAATATTTCAATCGTTGACGGTCAACAACGGCTTACCACTTTCTTGCTTATTCTGATTAAGCTTTATCATATTTTGAAATCGATCGAAAACAATACAATCAATGCAGAAACGACATTTAGTAGTCAGACCCTTGAGAAGCTTATATTCGAGAGTGATGATTTTGGTGATGCAACACGATTTAAAATTTTTAACGAGAACCGCGAAGCCACATTCCAAAAGATAGTAGAGAACAAACCCATTACACCGGAAGACGAAACGCAACAACGAATCAATGACAATTTCCAGACTATCAGCAAATACTATGACAACTTCTTTGCAATTGATGATCAGCCTGACCGCTACAATTTACCCAAACTTACCTATTACATCACATACTTATTAGACCGAATCTCGATCGTTGAGATTAAGATCGAACGACAGAAAAATGTAGCTATGATTTTCGAGGTTGTGAATGATCGTGGTTTAGGTCTCAAACCATATGAAATCCTGAAAGGTAAGCTGATTGGAAATTTGCCACAAGGAAAGAAAGAACAAGCAAACGCAGTATGGACGAGGTTGCAAGATGATTATTTCGCTGCCGAAGTAAAGAACAGCACAGAGTCGAAGATTGACTTGGATATGTTTTTCCGAACATTTTTCCGCGCTAAGTTTGCTAACTCAGAAAATGACTATGAAAAATTTGAGAGCGATTATCACTACGAGATGTATCGCCATCACGAGATACGAAAATATTTTGGTAATTACGAAAATAGTGATTTGCTGTATGAGCGGATCACCAATGACATTAAGTACTTCGCCGATCTCTATCTCTGGCTGCGCACTACCTATGACAATGAGTATTTAATTTACAATAAATTGCTGGATCAAAATCAACAGTACTTACTAATCATGTCCGGATTGAAGCTCAACGATCCGGATCGGGATAACAAAATCACTGGAATTGCTCGCAAATTTGATCAGTTCCATTCAATTATTCGCTTGATCGATCTGTACGATAGCTCAATGTTTCAGCGACTTATCTATCCGCTTAACTATCAAGTTCGTAATAAAGATCTCATGGAGATTTGCAACAAGTTTGATGCAGAACTGATTCATGCTCTTGAACTGGGAGAGATGATTCAGAAAGGTGAAGTGAACAGCATCATAGATCTTTTTACCTATGAGCGGTTCAAAGGAATGAAGAATCGTTGGACAAATTTCAGTAAATATATCCTTATGCGTATCGACCGTTATCTTTCACAATTGATTGATAAACCATCCTATGCAGGTGGTGACTTGCAGGAATTAGAAGATCATTTCAATAAAACAACCCGAAAAAAATACGGCATGCACCTTGAACATATTTACGCCTTTAACGAGTCGAATAAGGCATTGTTTACCGATGAGAGGAGCATATTCGATGAACAGGCCTTTAATAGCACTCGAAACATGCTTGGGATGGTACTGCTTCTAAAAGATCGCCAGAATGAAAGCAGTAACAACGAGAGCTACCGTAAAAAAGTCGAAACGTACAAACAAAGCAATTTCATCTGGAATGAGTTGATGGTGGGGCACCTGCATGGCGTAGATCTACGCAATATTCCTTCAGATTTTGCTGTAGAGGTGATTGATCCCGATGGAAGTGATGCTTTTCCGAAAGATAAAATCGGTTCTCGTCAAAAATCGGTTTATGCAGCAATTAAGCAAATCTGGCTCAATGAAATTATTGAAGCATAATGATAGGCGAATGGAGATAGAGCCCGGACCACAGGTAGCTTTGTCAGGTTATCGAGTCCCATACGCTTTGGGGCGATACGACCTGTCGCAAGTTCGGTATCACCGACTGGCCACCATGGATCGGGAGGAGAGCAAATGGCATGCGCAACTGGAACGTAGAGCTCAAGTTATCCCGGAAATGGTATCTCTTCTTCTGATCCATTTGGATGGAGGAGGTGGTAATGCCTAGTTGGCGTGACCAGGTTCTGAAGGAGTTCACTCCCCGGGTTGCCCGCCTGACACTAGTGGCCGACCCAGATGGTCTTCTTCTGGAAGAAGGTATTCTGCACGGGATTCGTGAGCGGGGTTTCGAACTGATCCCCTTCGAGGATCATGTCACATTCCGCTACGCCTACGAATCTAAATTCCGATCTCGATGGGACCACGGTGAACACACTGACCTGGTGGTCGTATTGAGATCGCCGTCAAGCGACCTGGACTATCTTCCCTACGATCTCTTGCAGGCAGGACGAAGACTATCATTCAATCTCGGAGATCTGTTCCCCAATCTGAGTTACCCAGTAGTTGCTACGTTGGATCGTGGAGACCTTGATGCTCTCTTTTGTGCTCAGCTCCAGCATACGCCCGGTAACATGGGTGATAACGCGACAAAGGAATTCGCGCTACGCCATGTATTCGAGATTGCACCTGAGCTTATAAAACAGCCGTCCGATCTTCTGCGTGTCTTGCTGCGCCGTCACTACCGGGGCCAGCGGATACCTGCCATCCTTGACCAACGTTTTATCCAGGTGCTAAGGCAGAACGGGCTGTTCGACAAGTGGCCGCTCGGCAAAATCATTTCCGATCGCGAGGCATTCTTTGCCTTCCTGCAAGAGCGTTGGCCGGCCTTCCTGGATCGTATGGCTGCCCAGGGACAACCAAAAACAGTTAGCGAAAACAAAGCGGCTTACGGACTCCAATACTCCGGCCCATTAGACCTGCCCTTCGACCACGACGACGTTCGCATTTACATAGACAACCTGTTTCTCGAGGGACTGCTTCATTCAGTGTCTCACGATAACGCCGGCAATTTGACATCGACCTGGGTTGGAATTGGTATCTGGACCGATCCGGCAAAAGATCGCCAGCGCAGACTGGACCGGTTGGTAGAGACGATCCGGGGCACCATTCCCACAGGGGATACCAGGCACACAGACTGGTTCCGCTTTGGGTACGCCTATGCCGAAATCAGCGTACTCGAACACGAGCTGGGCAGTGGATTGTCAAGTGATGCAAAGGAGCGTATCGTATCACTTCGATTATCAGTTGATCCGGCATTCCTCACGTGGGTTCAGGAACGTTTTGCCGGTCTGCATAACCAGCCCCCAGTGCCACCGGCAATGCTTCATCACATCCCGAGGGTATTGGCCAGGAAAGTCAGCGAATCACGCGAAAAGAAAGTCGCGTTTCTACTGGTAGATGGTTTGGCTCTGGACCAGTGGATCGTCCTACGTGACGTGCTGCAATCTCAAAGGCAAAACTTACGTTTCCGCGAAAGTGCCGTGTTTGCATGGATACCCACAGTCACGTCAGTGTCCCGGCAGGCAGCCTTTGCCGGTAAGCCGCCGATTTACTTCCCCGCGAGTATCAACACCACGAACAAGGAACGATATCTGTGGACTCAGTTTTGGGCGGATCAGGGACTGACAGGGCCCGCAGCAACCTACGCAAGGGGCATTGGAGACGGTGACCTCGACAAGGTTCGCGAGATCTTATCACACCCGAAGATTCATGTTGCGGGGCTTGTTATCGACAAGGTCGACAAGATTATGCACGGCATGGAACTGGGGGCCGCCGGTATGCACAACCAGGTGCGCCAGTGGGCTATGCAGGGCTTCATGTCCGATCTTATTGACATTCTTCTCGACCAAGGCTTTCAGATTTTCTTGAGCTCCGACCACGGCAACATCGAGGCAAGTGGTTGCGGGCGACCGGCTGAAGGTGCGGTCGCGGATATACGGGGCGAACGCGTTCGCGTGTATCCGGATGATCTATTGCGGGCATCGGTCAAGGAACGCTTTCCGGATGCCATAGAATGGCCGTCGATTGGCCTGCCGGATGATTATCGCGCCCTACTGGCTCCATATCGAAAGGCATTCATTCGTGATGGCGAAACCATAGTTGGCCACGGCGGAATCTCTATCGAAGAGCTGATTGTCCCTCTGATTCAAATTGAACGGAGGGAGACATGAACAATCGTCAGAAACAAATTGGTTTCAGTCAACGCATCCATCTCGAATGGCTCCAATATACTGCCAATATGGTATTGGCCGGAAATGACAAGGGTGCGGTCAAGAGCTCGCTACAGGAACTGTTGAAGGATAAAGTCTCCGTCGGTGGAAAGGCAGTACGCGGCAACAAAGATAAGGCCATCACTATCCTGATGAAGATTTGGCTCAATGTGCCGGGCGAACTGGAGGCTGTTCGCGACGACGGCCTTGAGCTGCTAAAAACTCTCCCCCGCAACGAACAGATTGCCGTTCACTGGGGCATGGCTATGGCTACCTATCCTTTCTGGGCAGCGGTAGCTGCTATTACCGGTCGGCTTCTGCTTCTCCAGGGGACGGCTGCAGCTGCACACGTCCAGCGGCGGGTCCGTGAGCAATATGGAGAGCGAGAGACGGTATCAAGAGCAGCGCGGCGCGTTATTCGGTCCTTCGTCGATTGGGGCGTTTTAAGTAGGACCGAAGAGAAAGGCATCTACAGTCAGGGGCGCATATACTCCATAGACGATCCAAAACTTATCTCCTGGATTATCGAGGCTTCTCTGTACGCGCGCTCCAACGGCTCTGCCGAGATAAAGGACCTGCTTTACAACCCGAACATCTTCCCGTTTCGACTTATGCACGTGTCAGCAGAGCACTTGGTTTTGTCCTCGCCTCGTCTGGATCTCCTACGTCACGGCTTGGATGAAAGCTTAGTCATGTTATGCGGTACGGATGGGCAATTACAGGGGTAGCTATGTGAGAGAAGTGGGGAAGAAGATTTGAGGGGAATATTTTTCGGGAAGATGAGGATTTGGCACACTATGACGGAATCACAAGCAGGAGATAAATAAAAGTGAATTTGGTGATGGAAGATATGCGGAAAGGACTTCTGAGAGGACTTGCTATACGAGGGTGTATTTAAGGAATCGGTTGGAATTGTCCGGGAAGGACGCACGGCA
>SDBV01009131.1_pt1 | contig 13228 bp, 17 predicted proteins | sample 2277081 | NCBI WGS metagenome assembly SDBV01 (sample SAMN10402039, study PRJNA504765) | marine sediment metagenome | isolation source: marine sediment core GS10_PC15, 223 cmbsf | place: Arctic Ocean: Southern Knipovich Ridge | collected 2010
TAAAGAAGGGTCCGATGTGCTGGTGACTTTAGTCGGGCTCATCGGCCCCCCCGTCTTATTGGGGTCCCTCGCCCGATTTAATATACCATTCGAGCTTTACGATGAACCAAAGCGGCGGGCGAGGCCGAATGCGCATAGAAATGGTGCCCGTCTGGACGTCGACGAATTCGAAGTCATTGGCGAACAGTTCGACCGATTCCGGGTTAATACCATGACCCGCGAGACCCCCCTGGCAACTGCCGCCCGCATGGCAAGTATCCCTATCGCCAATTTAATATCCGAACATAACAAGGGAACCCTGCAACCCGTATTGGAGCGTGTCTTGAGGATCGACCCATTTGTCAGCGAACCATGGTTGCGCCCCCTGGCACGTAATTGGGTGGCCGAAAATGTCAGTTTGATAAAAAGCATCGGCCAGAAGCACCTTACTGAAGTTGAGCATATGATTTATCGCATGGTCCGGGGCGGTGAATCAATCAAGACCATTCGGGCAGAATTGGAAGCCCGTTTTGACATTACCAAGAACCGGGCGCGGCTTATTGCCCGTGATCAGGTCAATAAATATAACGCCAACCTGACCGAAGAGCGTCAGGTGCGGGCGGGTATCACTAAATATATCTGGCACAATGTTGGCGGCATTCGTGTGCGGGGTATGCCGGGTGGTTTGTATGCCAAGGCGGTGCCAAGCCATGCGGTTATGGAGAATGTCATATGCCGGTGGGACGACCCTACAGTTTACTGGAACGGCAAGCGGTGGGTCCAGCGGACAGCCTTGATGGAAAAACAACATCCTGGCGAGGCGATTCAGTGCCGATGTTGGGCGGAGGGAATACTCGATGACATCTAATTATAAAATCCGCAAAAAGGGCTTCCCTCAAGGCTACCCCCAACCTGGCACCAAGCTGGCGCGGGTATTGGAATGCCTGGAGGCTGAATCGGCAACGCTGGATGAGATTGCAGAATACCTAGGTGAGGAAACTACCCCTAAAATAGCGGGTGCCCTGGCAATATCCCTCATTTCGGAAAATCTGGTGGAGCGGGTAGGTATTGGTAAGTATCAACTTAAAGACCCGGAGTTGGTCTCTTTGGTTTATGGTTCATTGGAAACTTTTGGGTAATGGCATTTCATAGGCTACAGTGACAGAAGCGTCAACCTTTATGGAGCGGACTGATGGGATTTCGAGTCGACAGGGGAAGGATGGGCACGGCCCGTATTGATCACAATGGAACTTTGATTGTTACGGGGGCGCTGACCCGCACTGGTGTATTTCCCTACCGTCATTCTGACGGCCCTAAAACCCTCGAACTCCGGCACCCCGATGATGTTTTTGATGCCCACGCGGTGGCTAGTTTTATCCAGGTGCCTGTTACGGACGAGCACCCGGAGCAAGGACGGATTACCCCCGGCAATGTAAGCCGATACATGGTCGGCAACGTGGGCGATACCATTACCCGCGATGACAACCTGATGCTGGCCGACTTGACAGTGCGCAAAGGTGATACCATTGAAAAGGTCATGCCTACCGATGGGGGCAAGCCTAAACGAGAACTGTCATGCGGTTATACATCTGACGTGATCGAGGAGGTGGGTGAGTACAAAGGGGAAAAATACGATCACAGGCAAACCAACATTCGGGGCAACCATGTGGCCATAGTGCGCACCGGGCGGGCAGGCGCGGAGGTGCGCTTGTTATTGGATGCCGAGGACGCCATGCAGGGCGATGACGTGGCCTGGTCCGAACACGTGATGGAGCGACTGGATATGCCGGACGATCAAAAGAAAAAAATCAGTGCAAAAATTGCCAAGCTGGTCAAGGAAGGCAAACCCCAAGACCAAGCTGTGGCCATTGCCCACCAAATGGCCCGCGACGGCAAGCTGGACGAGGAAGACATTTTGGATGCTGGGGGTGAAGATAGTAGGGGCGGGCACATTATTGGGCATACCGGAAGCGGTAAACCGATTTATTCAGTGCATGGTCATTTGGAACATAAAGACTTCAACGTAAGGGAACATGGCGAGGCGGCAAATGCGCACTTGCGGGCGGGCGATAAAATTCATGAGAAGATAGAGCAGGCCGACCAGGCAGGCAAACGGAACCAGGACCAACATGCCGAACAAAAGAATCAGTTGGCTCACCATGATAAACAAATGGAGCTTCATGGCGCTGACCAATGGCGACTAGGGAGGACCAGAAAAAAAACCGTCACTCCTCAAGTTCCACATGGGGTCAAAGACGACTCAGAAGTGGGGGATGATCCCCAAAAAACCAACGCAGGAGGTATTCGCGTGAAACTAATCAAAGACGGTATCAGCATCGGTTCCGGGGATACCACGTTCAAGTTGGACAAGTTGGAGTTGGACATCCCTGATGAAGCCCAAAAGGAAGTCGAACTGGTTATTGACCAGCGGGATCGAACCATCGAGGCGTTGACAGACTCCCGTGAAAAACAGGCTGAGACCCAAGGCAAGCTCGATGCCTTGGAAGAGCAGAAGAAAGACTGGGAAGACCCGGCGCGGGTCGAGGCCAAGGCCGAAGCAATGTCCCTGGCGAAAAATACCGCTCTGTTCGCGGGCTTCAAGGCTGACGAACTCAAAGGCAAGTCGACCGCTAATGTCAAGCGCATGGTGGTTTCCAAGCGGTGGCCGGACCTGAAAATGGACGATCTGGATGACAGCTACATCACCGGGCGTTTTGAAGTGATCCAGGACGAGGCCGAGGCGGAAGGCACAAACCTGAATGCCATGGGCCATCTGGGCGATGTCACCCAACACAAGAACAACGGCGATCCCGGCCAGCAAGGCAAGAACGATGACGACCTATCCTACCGACAGGCCGCGGATGCCAAAATGCAGAATCTGCATCTGAAAACGGATGCCGAAATCAAGGAAGCCGGACTGAATTAAGAGCTGGCCTTTAAAGGGCGTTGGTAAAAGCCCTAACCCGAAACAAGGTTGGAGGAAATCATGCCTCAGTTGACCTATCAAGACCAGTCCGCGCTTCCTGCATTCGAAGGCGGACTGTACGATACCGGCTACAACGATGTTGTGAGTCGGAACCCTGGTGGCAATGTGAAACAATTGTCCACCTTTACCATTGGCGCGGCCCCCACGGCGGCTGTGGCGCAGGTGGAACGCTTGACCATCAACACCGCTGTCGATGGTGATACCCTCGTCATTACCATTGGCGAGTTTCAATTCACTTTGACGACCGTGGGAACCGACAAAACTGTGCAGCGGGATGCCATCCTCACGGCTTTGGCCTTGAATGAGGATTTCGTCGTGCTGTATGCGGCGGTGGCCCAATCCACGGATTCCATCGATGTGACTGCCAATCGTCCCGGTACGCAGTTTGAAATTGCGGTGACTGCTTCGGGTTCAGCCGTGGCGCAGATTGACACGCTGACCATCTCCACCCCAACAGTTGCTGTGAAGCAGAAGATGACGCTAACCCTCACCACCGCTGCCGACAGCGATGTCTTTACCATCAAAATCAATGGCGTGACGGTTGCGACGGGCACCACTACCGGTACCGACAAGACCGTGACGCGAGATGCCATTGAGGCGTTGTTGCTCGCCAATGCCTACTTCGTGGCCAACTTCGCCTACGCGGTCAACAGTAGCGACGCGCTTGACATGGAGGCTGTGGTCGCGGGCGAGCCGTTTACTATGGCAGAGACAGTGGACGCCACGAGTGCCTCGGACATCACAGAAGACACGGCAAACGTGGTCGGTACCCAGTTCAAGTTTACGCTTGATGACAAGGTGTTCCAATATGCATCCGCCACCACCAATATCACCACGGAGCGGGATGCCCTGTTGGCCTTGCTCCAGGCGGATACCGATTTCGATGATTTGGTTGGATTCACGTCGAGTTCGACCAATGCCATATTGGTGACTGCTCTTACAGCGGGACTTGCGTTCACCATGACCTATGCCAATGAGTCCCCCAAGGGGGATGACGGCGCCGCAACCGATCCGACCTTCACAACGACCACAGCCAATGTGGCGGCTTCTACTTACTCATGGGCAGAGCAGACCGGAAACACCATTGGAACGCAGTTCAAGTTCATCATCGATGGACGCGAACTTCTATACGCGTCTTCCAGTGCCACCGTTCTGACCGAGCGGGATGCCTTGCTGGCTCTGTTGCAAGCCGATACCCTTTTTGCCCTTGAGGTGGCCTTTGCGGCGTTGAGTACGGATGCCCTTACCATCACAGCATTGGTGGCAGGCAACCCCCACACCATCACGTTCCAGAACGAGAACGGCGTAGGCGATGCGGGCACGGACGCGACTGAGGCCCTCGTGGCTACTACTGCCAATGTTACCGGTGAACCAATCCCCTTTGGGCGCGGGCTTGCCCGTAACACAGCCGATGACATCGCGGTCCTGCCAAGTGCCACCGCCTTTGTATTCGAGGGTATCAGCGTCAACCGGGCCAAAGGCCGTCCGAAAGACACTTCGGTTTCCCCGCCCGTTACCGGGGACGCGGTTTACAACGGCGATGAGGCCGTGCCCGTTTTGCGGAAGGGCCGCATTTACGTCCGGCCCGAGACGGCCGTCACCGTGGCAAGCGGCGTGTTTTTGCGCCATACGGTGGAGTCCGGCGATGCTACCCACTCCCCTGGCAGGTTCCGGGGTACTGACGTTGGCGCTGAAGTGGATGAAATTACCCAAGGCGCACGATGGATCACCAGTGCCGCCGCGGATGCCTTGGCGGTTCTCGAAATCGACACGTTGGCCGTGCAATCCTCATAAGTTGGGGGGTTGTAAGCCTTAACTCACATTTAAGGAGGCCGACATGCCTCGAAGCGAATTTGTTGACATTTACCTGGATCCTATCCAGGAATATGTTGCACCGGGCGGGTATAACCCGCACGACGGAGAGCGGATTGACTGGCGGCAAGATACCGGTGAGTCGGCTTTCTTGGAACGTCAACTGGAAATGATTGAGTCACGCATTTATGACTACAAATTGCGCGAACTCAAGTTCCGGCGCGTCTTCCCTGTCAGCAGTGAGGGGCAGGGCGCGGAGACCATCGCCTACGACATTGTGCGGGGCGCTGGTATCGCGAAGGTCATTGCCAATGGCGCAATGGACCTGCCAAGGGCTGACACGTTTGTCGACCGGCATTATGCGGTCGTGCGCGTGCTGGGTATCTCCTTTGGTTATACCACCCGTGAACTTCGCAATGCGGCCTTCGCCAACGTCCCCCTGGAAGCGCGGCGCGGCGTGGCGGCAAGACGAGGCATGGAGGAAAAACTGTCCGACATCGCTTGGAATGGAGACAGTTCCTACAACATGCTGGGCCTGTTGGACAATACCAATGTGCCCCAAGTGCAAGCGGCAGCGCCGTCGACCGGTTCCGACCGTACGTGGGCAGGTGGCGACAAAACGCCGTTGGAGATCATTTCCGATATCAGTTCGGCACTCTCCGATATTGTCGACGTTACCAACCAAGTCCACAAACCCAACACGCTCCTTTTGCCGATTGCCCAATTCGAGTATATCCGCAAAACGCCTTACAGTGACCGGGTACCGATGTCCATTTTGCGGTATATGAAGGATCCGGATAATGGATACGACATCGATATGATCGAGCAGGTGCCTGAATTGAAGGCAACCGGCCCCGGCGGGGAAGACCAGATGCTCGTTTACGAGCGGACGGACGAGGTTTTGCAATTCCGGATCCCGATGGAATTGCGGGCCATGCCCCCGGAACCCCGTAACCTCGAATTCCTGATCAATATGGAATCCGAATGCGCAGGGATGGTCATCCGGTACCCCCTGGCCTTGAACAAGGTCTACGAGATCTAACAAGGGTCCTGGCCTTGTTAGATTAGGGAACGACCCCCGGCTTCCCGGCTTGGATCCCCCGCTTTCCTCGTCGGTTGCATCCCCCTAGGTGCCGGGGGTCGTCTTTATTAGCGGAAAACCCAACGAGGAGATGTCACCATGCCAGTTATTATGTATAACGGGGCAAATACCCACACCCTACAATCGGAACATGGCTTGCCCGATGAAGAGGGCAGACGTGAAAAGCCCATCAAAATTCGCTTCCTGCCTGGACCAAATGAGGTGCCGGATGCTGATTGGGAGCGGATCAAAAAAGAAAAAGCGTGCAGGAATCTGATCAGCATGGGCCAACTTCAACCCCTGGTCCAGCACAAAGCCGCCCCCGCTCCCGCCAAGGGCAAACCCCAACGGATTGAGGCCAGTGATGACAACGACGGTCTACCCGGAGAACTGGAATCGGTCGAAGATCTGGACAGCATTGACGTGAGCAAGATGGATGCTTGGGCCGCGAAAGCCCTGGTCGAAAACATAATTGATAAGGCTCGTTTGGAGGTATTCTTGAAGCAGGAGAAAAGACGGCCTGTCAAAAGGACTATGGTTAAGAAGGCGATCGACAAGCAACTCGAAGCTTTGGAAATGCCGACAGAGGAAGAGGGCAGACAATCCGATTTGCAAGTCAACGCCGTTCGACAGGCGTAGGCCATGGGCACCCCGCTTACCCCGCCCACGACGCTTGCGAATATCAAACTTATCGCCAAATCGGACGCAGGCATTCAAGCCCTGTCCGATAGTGATCCTGAAGTCGTCTTGGTTTTGAATGACGTTGCTTTTTGGATCACCGAGGCCAAGTTTGGTGAGGCTACGGAGATTGCACAGCGATATGCAGCAGCGCATTTTCTCACCATGGAAAATATTCCAGTGGGTGGGCGTGGGCCTTTAAGTTCGGAAAACGTGGGCGGCGTATCCCAATCGTTCACGCTTCCTTACCTGAATCAAAAAACGGTATTCGGGGCAACCCAATACGGCTTGATGTATATGGAATGCTACCGGCGTACGCAAGTGGCCTTTGACGTTATCATGCGAGAGAAATAAAATGAATCGAAATCAAGCAAAACGACAACGTGAGTGTCGAGAACAACGCTGGGACGATGCTGAAAAAGGTTACAGCGCGGGTGATGACGACAAAGATATGCCGCGTCACAAGAAAACCCTCAAAGGCATGTTCAAGGACAAAAAGAAGAAGGAAAGCAAGGGCAATACCAACGGCAGTGGCACGGGAGGAAGTGAATAGATGCCCCAACCAATCATTTCCGTAACCGTCCATGTTGAGGACAACGACAAAGCCTACCGTGATTTGTTGCACACTCTGGAGGGTGATGTATCACACGTAGATGTGGGAATACACCCCGTCAGCGGCGAGGAAATGGTGATGATTGCCTCTACGCATGAGTTTGGCGCGACCATTGCCCATCCAGGTGGGCAACCCTTTTACCCATCGGAAAAAGAACCAAAGGGGCCAAGCGCGGAATTGAAAGATGGGACATTCATAGGGTTTAAGAAGAAGGGTAGTCCGGGTCCCCAAACCAAACCCCATGAGATCATCATTCCGGCCCGCTCATTTATCCGGTCGACTGTCGACGAGCGGCGCAAGCAATATGAGGAGGCAGGAGCAAACCAGTGGAACTTCGTGCTGGAGGCCAAAAAAACAATCAAGAAAGCCTTGGTGTTTATGGGGCAAATGATCGAGAAAGATATTAAGGCCAAAATTGTCGCTATTGATACACCCCCCAATGCGCCTTCGACCATCAAAGCCAAGGGCGGAGACGACAACCCGCTTATTGATACCGGTGCAATGTTGGGTTCAGTACGGTATGCAGTTAAAACGGACAAGGGCGTTGTGGTTGAGAACGATTTTACACGATAAGGAGCAAGACATGGTAAAAAAACCTGCCCGTATGAAAGAACCGGAGTCCGAATACCCTGGTCTGGACAGTGGAGCCACGGAGGGGCTGGAAGATTTGGACACCAGTTCCCCGTCTGCCCCCCCGCCCACCAACATGAATGCGGTGGATCATATCCAGGCAGCGGTGGCAAACTTGAAGGCCAATGCCCCCGACCAGGGCTTGTCCATGGAACATCAGCGGGCAATTCTGAAACTGGAAGCGACGGAACGGATGATTCATGCCAGTAAGTGATGTCATTGCGCGGAGGGCCATTGCATTGACCCTGTTGCGGCCTGTAGAGGATGCAATTGTGGATGGGTACGTTACTCCTACCACGGAGTCAATTGCAGGCACAACAGGCCACATGCAACCCTTGAGCGGTTTGGAATTGCGGTTTGTGCCCGAAGGTATGGTTACTTTGGAATGGTGGAATATTTGGAGTCTGGATGAACTCAGGGAGGCCGATATTGTTACGGATGGTAATACAGTGGCAGTGACAGTGATACGGGTTGACCGTTGGAAGGAAGGGGCCTTTTACCACGCGCAAGGTACCAAGATTACAGATTACACGTTGCTGCCTGGGGGCTTGGGCGCGGCGACAATCATACCAACCGCAACTGCAACGGGATCTCATCCATGAACACAACGCAAGCAAGACGGTGGCGGGAGAACAGGGAAGCCCGGTGGGACGCGGGCTCCGGCGCCGGTAGCAGGGGCGGCGTGGTCATCGGCACGACCTCGGGCGGCAAGCCGATCTATAAGTCGCACGGCCATCCGTCGCACGACAAGTTCACGGCGGGCGACCACAGGGAAGCCGTAGAGGTGCACAAAGCAGAGATAAGAAAGTTGAAGGCTCTCGCGCGTTCGGCAAGCAAGCTTCAAGCGGTGTCGTCCTCCTTCGCGAGTAGCAAAACACGAGCAGGCATAGAAGCGGACATAGACCAGCACGATACGAGTGCAGGGCACCACCGTATTCAAGCTAAGGCGCGAAATAAAGCAGAGGCAACAAAATCGTGACCGAGCACCTCCGCACCTACGATCCTGCGGCGGCCCCCACGGCGGTGGTGCATGGGCACAGTGGTACAGAGGAACAACGGGCGTGGCATATGACCGAGGCTAAAAAGAAGGTAATTGTTACCCCTCAGGTCGCTGCTCCGCTTAAAAACATGACCCCTTTTGCAATAAAAAAATGACAGTCGCATACGTCACAGATCATGCAGTTATCGAACGCACCTTGGTCAATTGGCTTGAGCCGTTTGCGGGGCCGGTGCTGTGGATCAACCAACCCACGGGCCGTCCTGAGCTGCCCTACGCCACCCTGCAATACATTGCGGATGGATTGCTGGAAGGACGCGATGCGGAATTTCATCAATACAATGAGGGCAATAAAAGATTCGATGTTGTGGTGCATGGCCCCCGGCGCATGACCATCCAGTGCATGGCCTATGCCCAAATCGAATCGGGAGCAGGACAGGTTAATGCTCGGTACATATTAAAGGCGGCGATTGCGGCCATACGGACACCGAGTGTCTTGGAGGTTTTTCAGGATGCTGGGCTGGCTTTTTACCAACAGTTATCGTCTATCCAAACGGCGGACGAAATGGCCGGACAGAGATGGGAACGGAGGGCGCAGGTTGATCTTGAATTCGGTTACACATCGCTTGTGACCGATAAATCCGAATCTACGTTGGTGGGTGGCATACCAACCATTGATAGTGATTCAGGCGTTGACCTTACAGTTGAAAACGAGTTTGGAACATGAAACCGATGCGGATTTCGTACGCTTGTAATTTGGGAGCATGAATTGAAATCAGAATGTAAACTGCTTCGCAAGATCGATAGATTTGTGGGGCGCTCAACTAAAAACACATGAGAAGGAGAAAAAATTGAGTACCCCAATCACCGAATATGTCAGTGTAACCATCACCGTCGCCGACCGCCTTATCCAAACCCAAGGGTTTGGCGTTCCTTTGCTGTATGATGAATTCTCCCTTCCTGGCTCATGGATTACCGGCCAGCGAACCCAAAATTATACGTCGCTGTCTGGAGTGGCGGTAGATTTTGCTGTCACCACCAAGATTTATCGAATGGCGGCGGCGACCTTTACCGGAGACCGTGCTCCCGCAACCATCAAGGTCGGGCGAGGGGATTCCGGAGATGCTAACCTGACAGCTGCCTTGGATGCCATTGAGGCCGAGAGCATAGAATGGTATTGCCTGGTCGCGGCTTACCTGTTGGAAGCCGATGTAAATGAAATTGCGGCCTGGGTATTGGCGGCGACCGTCAATCATATTTATGGGACCGCTTCCGAGCTTTCAGATATTATAACTTCCGCCATCGACGATTTGTTTTCCGATCTGGAGGGCTTCGCCAATAACCGGACATTTGGGCTTTACCACCACAATGGTGGGGTGGATGTAACCGGCGCGGCCTATACGGTTGTCTCTGGCATTGTCACCGTTACGGAAACAGCCCACGGTTTGCTGATCGGTGATACGGTGGTGTTCAGCAATTCATCCGGGACCAGTATTGACGGGGTGAATGTTGTGGCCACTGTGCCGACCTCCAGCACGTTCACCTGCACCACCACGGCGGCAGACGGTGGACCCCTCACGGTTGATTATTTTGCCCGCTACGATTTCCCCGAATGTCGTTGGGTAGGTCGTCAACTGCCAACCGAACCTGGGGAAGAGGATTGGGCTTTTAAAGAATTGAAAGGGCAGGAGGTCACCCCCGAAGCCCTCTTAACCCTAACCCAACAACAGTTTGCCAAGGGCAAGAATGGGAGCGTTTACACCTCCATCGGGGGCATAGGAGCCACACAGATTGGCACCATGGCAACTGGACGCTTTATCGATACCCAAATCGGTATTGACTGGATGGATGCACGATTTGGGGAGGCCATTATGCAACGCCGACTCAACTCCCCGAATATCCCGTTTACCCAAGCGGGCATTAACTCCCTCCTTCCTGATATTATTGGGGTGATCCGAACGGCCGAGGAAAATACCCTTTTGGGGATAATCGCTAATAGTACCAGCGGTGAGACCTACCGGATCACCATGCCTCAGATCAGAGATGTTTCCAGTGCGGACAAAGTTACTCGGACACTTCCGGCAATTGAAATAACGGTACAGTTGCGGGGAAGTATCATCAACTTCACACTCAATGTTGCTGCCTTGGTATAACAGATGGCGATTGAGGTCAAAACATACGACCCAGCGGAGGTCAATCTTTGGGTGGGCGGGTTCCTGTTAAGTGGCTATGCTCCCGGCACTTTCATCCAACTTGCCCGCGATGTCCCTCGGTTTTCGGATGATCAAGGTGTGGATGGGGAACCGATTCGTTGGGACAGTAGGAACCCATTTTCCAGGTTGACAGTCAGCTTGTCCCAAACATCAACCTCAAATGCCGTGCTTTCCCGGCTGGCCGAGGCGGATCGATATACGCAAGCGGGCCTGTTTCCAATTTATCTGGAAGAGGGTAAAGCATCCGGATCTATTTTTCAACGTCCTAATTATGTTTCCGCCCTGGCTTGGATTACCGGGCAAGCGGCAATCGGTTACGGGGCCGACCCAATAGGCCGGGAATGGGAATTTAGGATGCTGTACGTTTACTTTATTAATCCCGGCGTCAAAAGCACGCCCGCCCGAACAGATACCATCAAATAACAGGAGATTCACATGACTACCGAAGTTAAGACTTACGATCCCCGCGCAATCAGCTTGTCCATCGGTGGGCATCTGGTCAGTGGTTATGAGCCGGGAAGCTTCATCACCATCACCCGTGCTGTCAATAATTATGACTTCAATATCGGGCCGGATGGCAAGGAGGGGATCCGGACCAAGCGTAACGACCGCTCTGCTCTTTTGACCTTGGTTCTACGACAGACCGCGCCTTCCAATCTGGTCCTGTCCAATTTGGCAAACCGGGATGAGGGGGAAGAAAGCGATGGGGTAGTGCCGATCAGTGTTACCGATACGCTATCTCCGGATGTGAATTATCTGTCCGCAAAAGGATGGATCGAAAAACCCGCTGACGCTACCTATGCGGAAACACCGCAAGGCCGGTCTTGGCAACTAAGGCTTGCCGAAGTGCCGATGGTGCATGGTGGAACACCTGCCGCCGCTGCATTGGCCGAAACCCTGGCATAATTTAAACCCAAGCGGAGATCATCATGATTGCTCAAAAGACGGTTACAATTGGGGAGGAGGCATTCCGTATCGAATCCTTGCCATCAACGCAAGCCCTATCCCTCTTGGCTGAACTGGCAGGTATTGCCAGTGGGTTGGGGATGGGCATTAAAGACCTTCCGAGCAGTATGGATGAGGTCAATGAGGCGCTTGCCAAGACTATTGATCTCGGTGCCATGGTCCAAGGGTTGTTTGCCAAAATTGACCCGGTGAAAACTCCTGCCCTCATCAAACGGATTATTCGGGATTCTTTACCCATCTGGAATGATAAACCAGGATTTGACGATTGGTACGACGACAGGTTCAGCCGGGGCGTACATGATTTGATGGCGCTGCTGTATGCGATCTTCGATTGGAACTACGGTGATCCGTTGGAGTGGGTAAAAAAGACGGTGGCCAAGCTCCCCAAAACCGCGTTAGCTTGGGAAAGTGGGCGCGAGGAACAATCGACGCCGTCCTAGACGGCCCCCAACAGGTCGTATGGTGCGAGATGGTTATGCGGCCTGTGGAGCTTGGCCTTTGCCGATTGGTGGAATGCCAGCGCGACCTCTGCTTTACCGATTTGTTCCACCTTAACCTAATCGCAGATGTGATCGAGGCGAAACGCATGGCGCGTCAAGCCCAAACTCAAGCCCTTCCTGGAATGGAACCACCGCCATGATTATCCGAGACTTAGTTACGAGGATGACGTTCAAGGCGGATACCTCCGGGTTGTCCAATCTGAATAAAACCATCAGCAACGTTAAACAGTCCATCGTGGCCATTGCTGGTACAGCCTTGACTTCTTTTGCATTGAAGGCTGGGTCCAGCATGGCAGAACTGGAACTCCAATTTAAAACCTTGACCAAGGGCGGGGTTGGTCCTTTGAGAGCTGCTATTGACACTTTATCTAAAAAAACTCCTGAAGGTCTGGCATCTGTATTTAGAACAAAAGAGTTGATGCAAGCGGCTATTGGTCTTCGACAGTTAGGATTTGAAAGCAAGCAAGCGGGGGACCTATTGCAAAAGGCGGCGCTGTTATCCGCTCGTGCCAACGAACCTATCACCGCCATTGCGGAGAAATTGGGGAGGGGTATACAGCAAGGGGGGCTTGCAGAATATCTCAAATCGTTGGGTTTGCTGACGCAGCGGACAGCAGAAGACTTCAAAATCATTGAGGATCAGGTTGTCGGGGAGTCTGGAGTTATGGGGCCGCGGATAGGGCGAAAGATACGAGAAGCCCTGGGTCGGATATTGGATGACCGGAGAGCCCAACTGGAACAGGAACAACGAACTCTGGAAACAGGACCAGCGG
>SDBV01009132.1_pt1 | contig 13228 bp, 13 predicted proteins | sample 2277081 | NCBI WGS metagenome assembly SDBV01 (sample SAMN10402039, study PRJNA504765) | marine sediment metagenome | isolation source: marine sediment core GS10_PC15, 223 cmbsf | place: Arctic Ocean: Southern Knipovich Ridge | collected 2010
TTGGCCATCCGTGGCTCTCCCGATGTGGTGTTTTCCTGCTAGAAATCAGAAGCATCGGGAGAGTCGCCTTCTTGTGCAATACCAATTCCACCTCATTTGCTCAGAGATGTCCTAAAGTGCAGTGACGATGACAAGCGGTTTATCCGATCGAAGGATGAGGATCTGTCCGATGGAGCTTGGGGTGTGCTTTCCACGGGCTCGCAGAGTCTTCAGAAGTGCAATCGCCCCTTCCTTGCGCCGATCACTCTTGGCATCGGCTGCCAGGGCTTCGCAGCGACGGAACAACTTAGGCACGAGCGAGTAGTAGGGCAACGCCGGCCGAAAGCACCCGTGGGCCGCGTGCCGCTCCGGCGTCCCATAAAGATCTAAGTAAAGACGGTCGGTAAGCCGCCTGGATTCCGCCTCGATTTGTCCGAACGAGGATTCAAGATTGCCAAGAGAAGACTTGGCCTCCTCCAGGGCGGTGCGAAGTGCTATGTCATCACCGCTTGAGGCAGCGATGGTAAGAAGGTCGTCAATGCGCCGGAACCACCCCTCGTACGACTGCGCCTTCTCATCCAACACTTCCAACTGCACACGCGTCTTCAGTATTCCGTATTGCCAGCCGCGCTTCCCCCAGTCGGGCATCCGTGTCTCTACGTCCTCAAAGACCGCCTGGACCTCCTTCGGATCGATCACGCGCAAGGCCGCATTGAACGGACCCTTCGTTGAATGCCTGAATTTGCACAGGATCAGATCGGCAATCTTGAGCGAATCCTCGCTACCGGTTCCGAACGCCGCGTGGCAGTACTCCGCGAGCAACTCATGGATATCCTTGCGAAACGGTCTGCGGCAGACCTGCGCAACCACCATGTTGTTGATGTCATCGTAGATTCCTTCGCTGTAGGTATGCACGGCGCGAATCCCGCGATCGTGGAATTCTTGGACTTTCTTCTGCAGGAAGAGGGGTAGCGGATCTGCCCCCATCTTGCCGTAGCATTCGTGGCCGCCACAGGCAAAGATCGTCTGCCAGCCGACCGAGACGTAAGGGATGGGTAGTTCCACGCCCGGTCTATCCAGCACTCCAAGAACCCACTCCGGCTTTTTTTCGCAAAGGAAATCGAACAGGATGCGGCGTTCCTCCTTGGAGCACGCCCAGGTCGTCAAATAGATCTTCACACGCGGGTGATGCTTCCGCGCGATATGATACAGTTCCTCATTGAGTTTAAGGAAGGTCTTCATCCACGGCGCGCACTTATCGCAGTCACATCCGCCAAAATCGTGCGCGTTATGAATCAGGAACGAGAATTCCAGCCCGGCCTGCTTGGCAGAGAGGTAGATGTTCTCACGGTTCTCCAGCAGGACTTCTCTGACTTCGGGGATGGAAGGGCAAGCGTCCTTGGGGTAACGGAACTTGCCGCCGAGCTTGCGGAGGTGCGTCTGGTCTTCATAGACGCAGTTCGGATAGTCGAAGTAACCGACATCCATTCCCAGCGATTGGGCATGAAGCAGGACATCGCGCACGCGTTTCCATTTGCCCACGCTTCGAGAATCCGCATCTTCTCTGAAGGGATTGTCGACTTGCCAAGCACACAGACTGAGCATGCTGTCGGTGCCCCACATGGCCATATCCTCGACATACTCACGGATCCGGTTGATCGGTGCATCCAGGAACGCGTTTCCCCACTGGGCCGGCTTCTGGGGTTGCGAAAGCATTCGCTTTGTTGGATCAATCCGTTCGATGATTTCAAGTCGGCCGACCGTGGTGCTGCGGTCCGCAAAATCGATGCTTCTGAGAAACTTGCCAACCGCACAGACAGTACCCCGGTCGTCCGAACCCGCGAGGACAACCCACGGCTTGCCCTCGCGCATCAGGGAATAAACTACAAACCCGCCGGGGCCCACGTTATCGGGCGTTGGTGAAGGGACGTCCGCCTGCCGACAGAGCGACTCCACTAGCAGGTTCGTCGAAGGGTCGCCGATGAGGATGACAACTTCCTCCGTCGCTTGCTGCTGATCATCTTTCCGGTAGACGATGGGCAGTCGGCAGCCGGTCCTCTTAGCAATGCGCCGCACGAGCAGCTGGGCAATGTTCTGCTGGACCGCGGGGCTTTGTCGGCCAAGAACGATCCGGCAATTCGGCCGGCCTTGGTGAACGAGAACGGCGTCCGCGGCGGAAGTGGAGGATACTAGATTGGCTGGTCCCAAAAAGAGCGAGCCAATTACAGCGATGGCCGGAATGCGATTCTCTGTATGACGTTTCATTGCGTTCGAACTCCAGATATTCTACGAGTAGTAATTCAACAAAGCTACCATGAAATAGTGCATAAATCCCAATTTTGCATCCTTATTATCCTAGAAAACCCCCGACTATGCCGGGGGACTGGCAGAATTTGATAGTTCCGTAGATAAAAGGAGGTCTCCATCTCGTGAACCGCTCAAAGCTCATCTAGAAAGGAGGCCTCAATGTCAGAATACGACAGCCTAAACCATACAAAATGGGAGTGCAAGTACCACATTGTGTTCATTCCAAAATGTCAGCGAAAGGTGCTTTACGGCAAAATTCGCAGGAATATCGGGAAGTATTTTCACGAGTTAGCCAAGCATAGGGAAAGCCAGATACTGGAGGGACACTTGTGTCCGGATCATGTGCATATGATGATTCGCATTCCGCCAAAGTACTCGGTTTCCCAGGTGGTCGGGTACATCAAGGGCAAAAGTGCGATTCGGATTGCCTGCGATTTCATGGGGCGGTATCGAAGTTTCAAGGGGTATCACTTTTGGGCTCGAGGGTATTTTGTGTCGGCCGTGGGGATAGATGAAGGCACGATCTGCGAGTACATTCGCAACCAGGAAAGGAACGACCAGAAATTTGGCCAACAGCGGTTGTTTTAACATAACCATGAACTTAACCACCTAAACTACCGCTTTGAGCGGTTCACAATGGAAGCCTCCGGCTTTGCCGGAGGTGACTCACTTCTTCCCGGCGGGAAAGGCACCAGGCCCGAGCATATTATGCTCGAACACCGTATCCTCTGCTCCTTGGAGATCGAATGCCGGCTGCTGGTTTTTGATACCAACGTTCAGATCGGTGGCTAGATCCCGCCAGTGCCGCCGAAATTATGGCACCGGCCTACAGAGATGGAACGGTTTTTTACTAGCCGAGTTGTTGTCGCCTCGGGCGGCTTTAGGTGCGTGTCCATCCAGGCGTACATTAGCGCCCGTGACTCGTGGGCGACTGAATGGCCGCGGCCATGTACAAAAAAGGCGAAGTTCGCCGAGGCCTCTCCTAGGTTGTAAACGTCCCCAATCTTCAACAGCATCAACACGCGTTGCCGTTGAGTCAGCGGGTTGCCGTCGTTGAGAGCCGATAGATCCAAGAAAGCCCGCGGGGCGATCAAGGCGATGATCTCGTGTAAATCGATGGGTGGCAATTTGCCTTCCAGAATGTCGGGACGAATGTGTTTGAAATAGACGTACCAGTGGTTTCTCGCCCAATGGTCGACACGGCGGTTGTGTCGGAAAAATGAGGCCGCGCAATTGCCAGCGGCAGCCTTAACTCGCTCGTCATACGCGGCCAGGAAGAAAGTGCCATGTCCTCCCAGCGAATGGCCCAATACACCGATCCTCTCGGGGTCGACCTGTGGCAGCGACTGTAGTACGTCGATGGCGATCGAATGCTCGAAGGTGAATTTACCCACGGCCGTCCAGTTGGGATGTTTCTTGTAAAAACGCTCCGTTTCGTATGGCCCTTCGGGCGGAATCCGATGCCCGGCCACGAAATGGTCGGGGGCGATTACCACATAGCCGCGGCGGCAAAGGTGGTCCAAATATGCCTTGTCGGGGTTGTCTTCCAAGCCTGCGGCCCGTCGCTTTCCGTGTTTGTAAGTGCCGTGCAAGGCCACGACGGCCGGAGCAGTACGCTTTGCGGTTTTTAATTCAATCGGGATGCCCAAGAAGGCGTGCGCTCGCTCGTCGGCCTCGACGTTGTAGCTGATCAGATGCCGTGTGTAAATGCCGTCAACCACCACCGCTTCATGCCATTTTAGATTCATGGGCGGCCGCGGCGGCTTGAAGTCGTCGCGGATAAGATCCAGGTAGCGGCGTTTGAACACCTCGCGGTGCCGATGCCAATCATCGTGGGTTTTAATGCCTTCGAGGAGATCGTCCCAGGAAGAATAGATAATCAGCGGATCGCTGACCAGTCGCACCGTCGGTTTTTCCTCCGCGACTTTGTTCACCGTCTCAGCCGTTTGGCCGTCCGCCTTTGCCGGCTTCTCTTTGGCGACAGCCGTGTTCAAGACGGAATGCGCCAACAAAAGAACAACAAATGGAATCAGTTCAAAGTGATGTTTCATAATAGGTTCCTTTGTAACGTAACGTCAGCAAAACGTCAAATCGGCAATGCTCCAAGATCCTGCCATGTTCGTTGGGTGCAGTTCCTCTGATGCCAAGAATTTCAGGGGATTGTTAGTGTTTTCTGAGTATAATTGCTGCTGAGTTCTTCGTCAAGTAGGCAGATTGCTATTGAAGAGGAGGCGATTTTTCCCAGGATTTGCGGTGTTTTTAAGGAAACCGCATTTCAGAGGAAAGGACACCTCCATGTCGGATTCTACACTGCCGGCGGTGCTTCTGACAATCCCGTGGGCACGGGTGCCGCTGACGCTGCTGGGACGGCTGCTGCAATCGCTCAGTTGATTCAGCACTTTCGCACGTCGGGTATTACTCCCACCTCCACGTTCGATTTCGAAAACGCCCTCAACGGCCTGTTGCGTGAGATTGGTCGGTTGATCGTCGAGTGTATTTACAACGATCTGGAACCGGATGAGCCGGAGTTGTTGCCCACCAGGTTGCATTTTGACGGAGAGTATTATCGGCGACGAAAAAAGACACCCAATCGCCTCGTGGCCACGTTGCTTGGAACCATTACCCTGATGCGGTTTCTCTATCAGCCGGTCGAATTGGCCGAAAGTTCGGTCTCCCCCTTGGAAATCTGCTTGGGGCTGGAAGCGGGCATCGCCACGCCGCCCCTGGCCGACCGCGTCGCGCAATACTCGGCAAACTGCTCACAGAACCAAGTGCAAGAAATACTCAAACGCGATCACGGCATCGGTTGGTCGGTGAAAACGTTACGGAAGGTGACGGCCAGTGTTTCGGCCGGCATGGCCGAACTGTTCCATCTCAGCGAACGTCGTGTCTATGGGCGGTCCCTTGGGGCCATATCTTTCCGCGGCGAGCAGGGTCACCAGTTCGTCAAACTTCTGCCGTGCTTCCGCCGACAGCATCGATTTCTCCAACTCGTTGTGGGAGTCCGTTCCCATGGTAGATTCCTTTCTAAAAACACTAAATTACCCAAAGTGTCGCCCATTGTACCACCCGAATCCAAAATCTCCGATCCCAACCCAGTCAGCCCAAAATCGACAAGAAGTCCGTTACTGCACCCAGATCCGATAAAACTTTCAGCAAGGTATTGACTTTTCATGAAAGATTGTTTAAACTCCGGTTATGACGATTATAAAGGTAGCTAAGATTGCTGGGGTTTCACAGGCGACAGTCTCGCGGGTAGTAAATCAGCGGGGTAATGTTGCCCCCGATACTGTAGTAGCGGTCATGAAGGCGATTACTATGGTCGGTTACCAGCCGACTTCCCGAGGTCGCGGGCAGCGAGCCGCTAAGGAGGGCTTGAAGAAGAAAACACTGAGTGCGTTTGCGTTGATCATTCCGGAAGTCCAGGGAGGGATTTTCACTTCGTTGCAGTACGGCGTGGGTGCCGCGGCAGAAGCCATCTATCATCAGCTTATCGTTTGCAACAGCCACGACGATATTTATCGACAGGCCGACGCGATCATGCAGTTGATCCGCAAGCACGTTGCCGGCGTGGCGATCGTTTCGCCCACCACAATGCCTACTCCTTCACATCAGATTCACCTTCTCCAGGAGTCCGGTATCCCTGTTGTCCTGATTCACCGCGGGATAAAGGGAGTCCGCGCGCCGCTGATCGCCCTGCCGTTCGAGCAGGCCACGTACAAGGCGGGGCGATGGATCTTGGGGCGCGGCCATCGTCGCGTGGCATTTTTCGTCACAGAAGATGCCCCTTTTACGGATTTATGTGTGCAGGGACTGCGCCAAGCGTTGCGGGAATCCGGCCTTGACCTGCCGGCGCAACTGATCCATCAATGCTGTTGGGACGGTTTCTCTCTACGCGATATCCGAAAAAACATTCGAGAAGCGATATCTCGCATGTGGTCTCTCCCGTCCGACCAGCGTCCCACGGCGATCTATGCCAGTTACGATCTGCTGGCACAGGAAATATATATTACCTTGATAGAGATGGGGCTGAGGATTCCGGAGGATATCTCGCTGGTCTCCGAAGGGGGCGAACATCCAAAGGGTGCCATTACCGAACGCCTGAGTTGCGTGACGCTCTGTGAATCGCGGAGCGGAGAGTTGGCGGTGGATTTACTGATTCAGATGCGGAAAGGCACCAGGCCAATCAACAGCGACGAGCGGTTCGTGATACCCCTATCGATCTCGGAAGGTGATACGCTCGGCCCGGCAAGCTGATCAAGCTTTGCTTCGTGATGTGCGATACAAACCTATACACATTTCAGTTTATGCAAAATGACACCTGCAAGAGGAGGATAACTATGGCCTGAAGCAGATCGACAACCTGAGGAAAGGCAGAACTGAGAAGAGGCGACTAAGTTATGTCCGGCGTGTGTCCGGGCGAGTATTTCGAGTTTTACTTTACTAGAGAGAACTACTATGAGGTAACAAAGTTCAAACGATTGTGTGCATCCTGTCCGTTTTGTCCGTGTTGGCCCTCAGTTCGAGCGCCGGGGCCGTTACCATAACACACAGCACGAACGGGCAACTGCTTTACGACAATTTCGAGAGTGTCAACCCTGGGGATCAACCGGATAACACCATCTGGACGGTGAGTGAGGGTGATGCGAACGGGGTGCTTCGCGTAACCGACGACGTCCCCCCGGATGGGCCCGGCCCCGCCGAAGGCAGCCAGTACACGAGGATGTATCGCAAGCTTTTGGCGCCAAACATGACGGGGAACTTCCCAATCCAGACCGGCGGTTCTCTGCATGTCGAGTACATGTTGTACATTCCCGAATTGTCCTATCTCGTCTATCCCACCATGGGACTGGGGGAAGAAGAACTTTACACCATCGCCAACTACCCACCAAACGGATTGTCGGTCTATGGCGCCAGCGGCTGGGTTGCGACCACCATATCAAACGTGACGACCAATAAGTGGCAGAAGTGGGAGGTGGACTGGGATATCGACGCCGGCAGCTACGAGATTACCGTCGACGGGAGTTCCACGGGAACATTGACCACGTTCAGCGGGTGGGGTTCCGATATCGACGACATTTATTTCGGCACCGGGGATAAACCCTCGACCTACTACGTGGACGCTGTGTCTGAGTTTCTACGCCCGGGCAACGCCAACGGTGACTTCATAGTCAACGATGCTGATGCCGCCATCTTGGCCGACAACTGGCAAAAACAGACCGGCGCAATCTGGGCCGAAGGCGATTTCAACGATGACGGGCGGGTCGACGACTACGACGCCACGATTCTGGCCGCCAACTGGCAGCAAGGCACGACCACCGTGCCCGAGCCCACTACGCTGATGTTGTTAACGGGTGTTCTCCTGTGCTTCCTACCAGCACGGCGGCGGCCAGTTCATTACTCGTCCATTGGTCTTCGAGGTAAGCCAACTGGCCCTCAATGTCTCGACTAGCGCTGGCAGCAGTATCCGTGTGGAGATCCTGTCGCCAGACGGCAACCCGATCGAAGGCTACCGTCTTGAGGATTGCCAGAAAATATACGGTGACGGGATCCGGCTCTTGCTTCGATTCAAGGGCTCCGACGACTTCTCGGCCTTGGCGGGTAAACCCGTGCGGCTGCGATTTGTCATGCGTGATGCGGACTTGTATGCGTTTCAGTTTCAGAAAGAATTACTGTAGGAGTTTTTTATGACCCATATTCACTTTCCGATCGTTGCTTCGCTGATCTTCTGGCTCTTACCGGCAGTATCCGTGTGTGCGCGTGAAGCCAGGCACGAATCACTGGGGCTCAAGGCCGCCCGGACTAACCCGGACTTCACCCTGGTCGTGGACGGGAAGAGCCGAGCCACGATCGTCATCGACGACGAAGCCGGCGAACGTGATAGGGCCGTGGCCAAAGATTTGCAGCGGATCTTTGAGAAGATGGCCGGATGCCGCCTGCCGATCGTCATCGACGACGATTCACCCGAGGGCAACCGTATTCAAATCGGCCATACCGATACCAGCGTTAAGTTGCTCGATCTGTATGATTTGGCGCCGGAGGGATTCCAAATTAAGCGGGTCGACGGCGACCTTTGCCTGGCGGGCCGGGACGAGGCAGGCACGGAGTTTGCCGTGTACACGTTCCTGGAACGTTATTGCGGTGTGGGCTGGTTTTGGCCCGGAGAGCTCGGCGAGGTTATTCCCAAGCAATCGACCGTCGCCTTTGGCCGGATCGACGATCTGGAAGAGCCCGACTACCTGTTGCGTAGGATCCGGGTCAAGCCGCGGCTTCATATGCCGCAAGGCAACTTCCGCCTTGCGGAGCAGCACGTTCTTGAGCCCTCGCCCATTGAGACGCGGCTTTGGTGCATGCGGAACCGGCTGGGCGGCAGCATGGACTATGCCGGTACTCATACCTTCGGCAAAATGGTTCCTCCCGCCGAGTATGGCCCCGTTCATCCCGAGTATTTTGCCTTGGTGGGGGACGAGCGCAAGTGGAAGAACTTCAACGGCAAGCACGGCTGCCAGCTTTGCACCACTCACCCGGAGGTCATCAAGCTGGGTATCCAGTGGGTGCGAAAGTTTTTGGACGAGCACCCGAATATTACGTGCGTGACGGTCGCCCCGAACGATGGCCGCGGCTTCTGCCAGTGCGATCGCTGTCGGGCCCTGGACAAAGCGGCCGGCTCGCCCGAGGGCGTGATCAGCGACCGGATAATTACCTTCGCCAACCAGATCGCCGAGGGCGTGAAGAAGACCCACCCCGACAAAGCGGTCCTCATGCTGGTCTATTCAGTTTACCGCCAGCCACCCTTGAAGGTCAAACCGGCCGACAATGTTTGGGTTCAGTTCTGCGTCAACTGCGACCGCTTCTGTAACGAGAATAAGCGGCGGGAGAGTTATGGGCTGTTGGACGCGTGGGCGAAGATCGCGCAGAACCTGGCCATATACGAGTATTACGTGTTTCGCGGATCGGCCGACATGCCGCGGAGCTTTACCCCGCACTTGGAAGAGTCGCTCCGACGATACCATCACGCAGGCTCGCGATTGTTCCACAGTCAGTCGGCGGACAATTTCGGCCCTTACGCGATGACCTACTACGTGGCCTCTCGCCTCCTTTGGAACGTAGATCTCAAGGCGGCGGGACTGGTGGACGAATACTGCCGCATGTGCTTCGGTGCCGCGGCAGGACCCATGCGAAAATGGTTCCAAATGCTCGATGATCGCTGGCGCTATGCGGTGGAGACGCTCGGGCCAGGCCTGTACGGCGGCAGTCCGGCCTACTGGTTGGCCATGTTTCCGCCCGACGTGCTGGCCGAAGCGCGCGACCACATCAAGGAGGCCAAGAGGCTGGCCGATCAAGATGTCCGGCCGCGCGTGGAGTTCGTCGAGAAGGAACTGAAGTACACCGAGCTTACGCTGGCGGCTTTGCGACTGCTCAAGGATCTCGAGCGCGCCGGTATCGTCAAGCTGCAGGCCTCTTATCCGACGCGCTTCAAGGACACGGGGCGCTACGTTGAGATCGACATCGCCTCGGACACGTCGGGCGACTCACCCACGCCCGAAGCGGAAGCGAGCAAAGCCACCACACCGGCCACGGATCCCCGAGAACTATTGGCCCAGACGATCCAGGCCTGGGAGGCGCGAAGTGCCTTCATCGAAACACTGCGTGGCCAGCACGTGATCGACTACTGGCACGTCCTGGAAAACGCCGACCGCGACTACGCCCACGACCCCACGAACAGACTGAAACGGTTGCTGGCCAAATACGAAGAGACGAAAAAATAAACTAACTTCAAGAGGGACGATTTCATTTTCGCTCCGCGAAAATCGGTACGGTCCCCGACAACCCGAGACCGAAAGAGGAACAATGACGCATACATCCCGTATTATTCTGGTTTTGGCCTTGCTCCTAACGAGTGTTGCCACAGCAGCCCAGCCGCTTCAAATCGGCAGCGCAAAGCAATTGTTCGTAGGTCCCTGGGCGGAGGACGGGCGAGACGAGCACCTGGTGGCCTCGATGAAGAACGTCACCATGACGACCAACGAGGCGCGGGTGACCGGTATTCGCCTGAACGAACTGGATCGGCCCTGGGAAGGCGATTTTCTGATGGATATGAGTTACTCGGTCATCAAGGACGGCGACCGGTTCCGCATGTACTACGGCGCTTTTCCCAAGCACCCCAAGCTCTGGGAGGAGCCCAATTGCCGAATCCTCTGCTACGCCGAGTCGACCGACGGCATCCATTGGGAAAAGCCGAACCTGGGCCTCTGTACGTGGGACGGCTCGAAGCAGAACAACATTATCATACCCAACGATGAGTTCGCCTTCGTGCAGTCGGAGTTCGCCGGCTCGACCGTGATGATCGACCCTCATCCGGACAGCCCTACCGAGAAGTATAAGATGCTGCTAAAGATGACGCCGGTCAGCAAGGCGTGGAAAGTCGAGGGAACCATGTTGTCCAAGGGCCAGTATATGTTCGTTTCGCCCGATGGCATCCATTGGAAACTCCGCGCGCCCAAAAAGATCAATCCCGGGGCGTCCGACTCGGAATTTTCGATGTTCTGGGACGATACCATCGGCAAGTACGCCGTCTATACTCGCATTAAGCGGCGATGGAAAGACTACTACCCATTCCGCATGGTCGGGGGCATGACGACCGACGATTTCCGCAGCTTCAGTAAGGAGCAGCCGGTCATCTTCTGCGACGAAATGGACATGGTCGGCTCGCCCGCGAGCAGGCCTCGGGTCGACATCTATTGATGCCAACGTGTCGAAGTACAGCGAGGCACCGGGCGTGTACGTGGCATTGTCGAACCTGCTGTACCATTGGGAGTCGGGGACTAAATACGGCGCTTGGCCGTATACGATGGACGTGCAATTAGTGACCAGCCGTGACGGCGTCCACTGGAACCGAGCCCCCGAGCGCAGACCGTTTATCCGTCTCGGCCCGCGCGGCACCTTTTGGAGCAAGACGCTCTGGCCCAGCGGGAACGTGATCCGCATGGGCGATGAACTGTGGATCTACCTGTCCGGCCACGACGTGGCCCATAACCAAGAGCAGAACAAGGTCAAGGGCAAGGGTACGTACACTTTGGCCAAACTTCGCCTGGACGGCTTCATCTCGGCCGACGCGTCCTACACCGGCGGCGAGTTGATTACCATGCCGCTAGTGTTTGACGGTAAATCGCTGCAACTGAACGTCGACACCAGCGCCGGCGGCGTGGTCCGGGTCGAGATTCTGGATTCCTCGGGCGAGCCGGTCCCGGGCTTCGCAGCTGCAGACTGCAATGAGATCAACGGCAACTATATCCGCGTGCCCGTCACGTGGAAAGGCAATCCCGACGTGAGCGCGTTGGCCAGCAAGCCGGTCCAGCTCCGTTTCGTGATGCGGGATTGCAGGCTATACGCATTCAAGTTCATTCCGTAACATAAGAAAGATTATGTAAAGGAGGAGAGTCATGTACACCCGAACACAGCGGGCTTTTACCTTGGTCGAGCTTTTGGTGGTGATTGCAATCATTGGCATCTTGATCGCGCTGCTGCTGCCGGCGGTGCAGGCGGCGCGGGAGGCGGCGCGGCGAATCACTTGCACCAACCAGCTCAAGCAACTCGGCTTGGCCATGCACAACTACCACAGCGCCAACGGCCGGTTCTCAGCCGGGATGGTGACCATGGGTACAGGCTGTCCTCCAACCGGGGGCGTCAGCAGGTCGCGGTGTCCCTGGTCGGTTGCCCTGTTGCCCTACTTGGAGCAGACTGACGCTTATAACAGGTTCGACATGAGCGCAATGTTCTCTTCGTTGTATCGTGAGAAAGGCCCGAACACAAAAGAACAGTTCCGTGTCAATCCGTTCTTTCACTGCCCCTCGGATCCGCTTGCGGCGGCGGGCTCGCCGAATACCAACTACTTCGCTTGCATGGGCGGCGGAGTACTGGGCGAAGAGGATTGCCATGCAACGGGATGGGACGGATACGTCTTCTTCAGCAACGGCATTTACTTCAAGAATTCCACGATCGGAGTCAAGGACATCACCGACGGCACCTCGAGCACCATCATGATAGGCGAGGGCATTGACATGGATACACCGGCGGAAGAGACGAAGCTGGACAAGCACGCCTCTTGGGCAAGCGGATTAAGAACCGACGGCTATGCCAACTACTACACCATAACGGCGACGGTTGTTCAACACAACCTGCCGGTCGAACAAGGCGGATACTGGACGGTGCGTTTCAACAGCTACCACCCCGGCGGTGCCCACGTGCTCATGGCGGATAGCTCGGCCCACTTTCTGAGCGAAGACATCGACGTCCACGTTTACCGCCGGCTTGGCAATCGCGAGGACGGCGAGCCCCTCATTGGCTGGCAAGACTGATCTTTTCAGGAGTTCTAAAATATGTCGAAACATTGTACATTGTGTGGTTTGGTAATGGTCCTTTTCGTAGTTGGCTGCGGCCAGCGTGGCCCCGCTCGCCACAATTTGTCGGGCACTGTCACTTTTCGTGGCCAGCCTGTGCCGGCTGCTTGGATCCATTTCGATCCCGATACCTCTCAGGGGAATTCCGGTCCGAGTTCGTCAGCAAAGGTCGAAAATGGACGATACAAGACCTTCCCGGACAAGGGGATCTTCAGGGGTGCTTACATGGTGACGGTCATGGCGACCATACCGACGGATGAGAGTTCGGTGGTGTTCGTCAAACGTTGAATTCCACAGCCGACCGCGCCGGCCTTGACGTATTCGTACGCACGCCGCCATCCATCACCACCGTGGCCCTGGTTGCCCATCTGGGTCACAACCTTGGGATTCTTGGCGTAGGCTGCTGCCAGCAACTGCGCCTCGCGAACCGACCAGGTCAGCGGCTTCTCGGTGTAGCAGTGAATGCCCATGGAAACGGCGGTCATCGACGGAGCAAAATGGCTGTGATCCGGAGTCGCCACGAAAACCACATCGATTTCCTT
>SDBV01009133.1_pt1 | contig 13227 bp, 11 predicted proteins | sample 2277081 | NCBI WGS metagenome assembly SDBV01 (sample SAMN10402039, study PRJNA504765) | marine sediment metagenome | isolation source: marine sediment core GS10_PC15, 223 cmbsf | place: Arctic Ocean: Southern Knipovich Ridge | collected 2010
ATCGGTGCGTTCCACACCCCCATACTCCTTGGGCCAACGCGGAGCTAGCGGGGCTGTCCACCCCTTGGCACCGAGCTTGCGCTGGAACTCCTCCGCTATCGGGTTGGAATCATAATATCGGTCACGCTGAAGCTCACGCTCCCGCACAACTATAGGGGTTAACTCCTTGTCCAGGAAATCCCGGACCTCTTGCCTGAACCTTCTCCCCTCCTCTGTGTCCGTATCCACTTGGGCTGTTGTACGCGCTGTCTCTACTCTGAAGTCCACTATTCACCACCTCCTTGTTCCTGCTTTCTGCCCCTTTTACTAGCTTGCTCCGATAAAGTATACCACTCTTCGTGTTAGAGTTGCCGGCGTCAAACTTGTCGAATTGTCAGGGGAGCGGGCGTGCTGCAACTCCGTGCGGCGCAATATCATTGATTCGGCCATATCTATTTTCCAACGGCGACAACCGGACCCAGAAGTTGTGGCGATAGCACCAGGTTAGCATCGTTGCCCGAGCATATTGTAGAGATATTACGGATTACAGATCAATAGGGACATTCTAAGGAGACCGCTATCGTTTGTCAATTGAGGGACAGATAAGGCTGGCTACTGGAAGAGAACGGCTGAGCAAGGTTTCGTGAGGTTAACGGCTGACCTGCCCCGGAGGTCATGCTGCTTTGCAGGTTAGTCCCCGCGGCATAGTCAGCGGTATCTCTGCTACGGGAGCGGGCGGAGGCGCTGGAGCACTCGGGACCTGGCTATCGCTGAGTTCCCTGCCATTCTGTTTCATGTCTGCTCCTCCTAATTCTGCCTCTATTTTAGGAGCTGAACCCGCTCTTAACCACCTGTCCAAATTTCGGGGACCACCTCAAACATCTTGATGCCTACCTTGACGAGTTAGAGTGGCGGTTTAACAACCGAGAGAATCCATATCTATTCAGGGATACACTGCTTAAGCTCATTGGTTCTGAAAACCTCACTTATCAAGAGTTAACATCCTAGAATGTACGACGCCCAAAAGGTTCCATATCGAAATCCACGGGCTTTTTAACTGTTCTGGACACCGTATCTCCACAATAAGCTACTAATTCTATTTGGTGTGTTCCTTTATACCGCCATTCTGAGATATCAAAATGTAGGTTAAAATGGGATTCCACTTGTCTAGTCCAATTATGAGCAGGAATAGGTTTATTATCATCAATAACTAAATCCATCCTATCAATAGGTCTACCTGCTGAATCAACAGATGTTTCAAGTCTCAGCCACCATGTTTCATCAGTCTGTTTACTAGGATATCCCCGATGTCCAGTGATACCAATTCCCCATGCATTCAAGGTGATTATCAGTGACACATTTTCCAGTTGCCGAGTTTTTGAATCTAATTCAGTTTTGAGTTTATCCCACTCTCCCTGTTTCAGTTCGTAGTATTCTTTCGATAGGTCGAATGGTTTTGTTCTCAATTCCCCAACACACTCCAGATATAAATGTCCCCTTACCGACCATTTAGGGGATTTATCAGGCCAATGGTTGATTTTGAGAAGATTTACATGTAATTGTAATTCTCTTGGGCTATCACCCTCAATTCTTATAGAATCTACTGGTGACATATCATCATATGAAGGCTCTACTCTTATACCCGCTGTTGTAAAAGCTGATGGAGCTTGCCATTTTATAGTTTCAGCAGCTCGGTCATCCCAGAGTATAGTTGCCTCATACCCTTTGATATCAATAGGGATTGGTCTCGTATTCCTCAAAACAACAGGATAGACTACTGGCTTTTCAGGCAATCCATTTAGTACACTGAGGGAACGATGTTGCCTGTTTTCTATCAGGAAGTGTTCAAGTGCGTCCTGTGATGAATCCACTCCTCCCTTTTCGGATTGTTTAGTCGCTGTTCTATCTCGCCCCTTTTCGGGTCTAACTACAAGATATATAAGTATCCCGAAGCCAGCCAAAAGTAATACAATAGTCCCGATGGGTGAAGACAGGAATTGCCATACTGGATTTATCCAATCGAAAGTTGAAGTCATTGTATCCACCCACTCGGCTGTCTTCCATAGAATGATAATCCAACTAGGAATGGCTTGCAGAGAAAATAGGCGTTTAACTCTTTTCCGCATACCCCAATTCTACCACTTAACATATACATTGACATCCTTTACGAAGGGTGAATTGACAATAGGCTTGCGTGTGCCTAGAATGGATTAGGGGAGGGGAGAGTAAAGCTGGTGGCGTTCCTGGCGGACAACCAAAAAGGAGCGTTCTTTCCAGAGTTTCTTCCCCCAACCCTGCATCAAGGATAAAATTGCGAATCATCTCATAGGGGGTAAGGTAAATGGCATTGGGATTAAGCAAGGTTGAGATACAACAGGTTTTTAACCAGCAGTTAACCAGCAACCTAAATCTGGCGGGTGGGAAAGTTGATGCACAAGCTCAGGCCAGCGCCCATGCTGTAGCAGTTCTAGCAGTGATTGAGGCTAATAACCGGAAGATAGAGTCTCAGTTGCGGGTGAAGGGGATTCAGGTTTAAGGTCGTTACGACACAAAAAAAGGAAAAAGTCCTCCCATGAAAATCCCTCTTCTGGAATGATGCTAACTATGTCCTTTGCTATAATTGTAACCACATTACCTCCTGCTTACCATGTATCAAGTATACAACCCCGCATTGATTAATCTATAATCCTACTCTAAAGTGACCGAAGTGTTGATCGAGTAAACTCAGGCTGGCTTCTCTCGGGCAATTTTATTACCGTCTTGTGGTTGTGGCTATGGAAAATGACCCTCTCGGAGCAAAATTGAATTTTGGCCATCCGGATTCCCCACAGTCTTACGGTGGTGCTCCGGCGATGATACAGATTTGCCGTTTTCTGGAGCACGGAGAAATCACCACCTGTGATTCGCATTATTCTGGCTCCAACCATGTCTTTTTGGTTGCACTTGTCAATGAAGGCGAGATGATTAGAGCCGTTTACAAACCTTGCCGGGGTGAAACTCCACTATATGATTTCCCTGATGGCACTCTCTATAAAAGAGAATTTGCTGCTTTCCTGATCAGCCAGGCGCTGGAATGGCTTCTAGTCCCTCCCACGGTTATTCGCAGTGGCCCCTACGGGATAGGTTCTATGCAATGGTTTGTTGAGACTAAAAACAGGGTTGATTATGACTCGCTGCGGGCAAGATACTTAGCCCAGCTAAAACAGGTGGCTCTCTTTGACTACCTGGTGAACAACGCCGACCGAAGAGTAAGCCATTGTCTGGAAGGACAGGATGGACGGCTCTGGTTGGTTGACCACGGGCTCACCTTCAATGCCATACCAACACTGCGCACCGTAATCTGGGATTTTTCCGGCCAGTCAATTTCTCAGAAATTGGTGTCAGACGTGGTAGCTCTACAACAAAAGCTCAAGCCGGCAAAACCGCTCAGAGAAGCCCTGCTCCGATTGCTGGCAGTGTCTGAGGTCGAAGCTCTGGAGTTCCGTCTTGAAGAAATCATCGATAATCCGTTATTTCCTTATCCAGGACCATATCGGAGTGTGCCTTGGCCCTGGATGTGAGAGTGCCTCTTCACATACTCAACTTATCAGTGTTGCCAATTACCGCAACCTGAAAATCAGATTGAGCGTGCACAAGAACTAATCACGTTGTGGCGCCTGTTATTATCACCTGCTTTGTAGTTGTGTTAAAATAAGAATACATTCGAGATAAAGTCCTGTCGTAGAGGTTGATATGGCAAGTTATCGCTACTCCGAATGGGATGGAAGCCAGGAACTGTTTAACCTGGATACGGACCAGATTATGAGCGAGCTTGGGCGGCTGGTTTCGCAATACGGAGACCTGTCTCAGGCATTACGTGCTCTCCAGCGAAACGGCATCAGGAGCAGCCAGGGGAGGCAGTTACCCAGTCTGGATAAATTGCTACAACAACTGCGCCGTATGAAACGGGACCAGCTTGATAAATATGACCTTGGTTCGGTCATGGAGGAGATACGCCAGAAGCTGGATGAGATACTCAAGACAGAGCGGGAGGGAATCCAGAGGAAACTGGATGAGGTCAAAGAAAGAGCTGAAACCGGTGGTGAACTCAGCCCGGAAGTGCAGCAGCGGCTGATAAAGAGCGTTGAGGACAGGGCAGCCCAGAACCGTGAGAAGCTTGATAACCTGCCCCCGGATACCGGCGGCCGGATTCGGGAACTGACCGATTATGATTTCATGGATGAGAACGCCAGGAGCCTGTTCCAAGAACTGATTGATATGCTGAAAAAGCGGGCCATGGAGCAGTATGGAAAAGACCTGGTGCAACAATTAAAGAACATGGACCCGGCTGCCCAGGCTAATATGCGGAATATGGTTGAAGCCCTTAATCAGTTGATGGAACAACGCATGAAGGGGGAGGAGCCTGATTTTGAGAGTTTCATGCAGCAATTCGGCAACTCCTTTGGTGATAACCCCCCTCAGAACCTTGATGAACTGGTTGAGAATCTGCAAAACCAGGTTGCCCAGGCGCAGTCTCTAATGGCCAGCCTGTCGCCTGAGGCCAGGCAGGAGTTACAGGACCTGCTGGATTCGATGCTCGATGACGTTACCAAGTATGAACTGGCCAAGATGGCGGCATATATGGAGAGGCTTAATCCGGCGGACAGGATGCGGAAACGTTATCCATTCTCCGGTGAGGAATCCATCTCCTACCAGGAAGCCATGAAACTCATGGAGGAACTCCAGAAGATGGACTGGCTTGAAGACCAGATAAAAGGGGCTCAGCGTGACCCGTCCCTGGATAGCATCGATAACGAATTACTCCAGGAAGTGATGGGAGAAGAGGCGAAACAGGAACTGGAGGCTATACGTGAAATTGCCCGATTGCTTGAGGAGGCCGGCTACATTAACCGCAAGGGCGGTGAATATGAGCTGACTCCCAGGGGGATACGGAAAATCGGGCAGGAGGCGCTGAATAGCATCTTTTCCCAGTTGAAGAAAGACCGCGCCGGCGGGCATAATGTTCACCGCACCGGCCTGGGCACTGAACGGATCGAAGAAACCAAAAAATACGAGTTCGGCGATGATTTTCAGATCCATATCCAGAAGACCATTATGAACTCTATACTGCGGGAGCACACCATACCCCCGGTCAAGTTGGATAGCCAGGATTTTGAGGTATTCAAAATTGAGGAGTCAACCCGCACGGCCACCGTTCTCATGCTTGACCAGAGTCTCTCAATGTTCATGCAGGGTTACTTTCAGGCAGCTAAGCAGGTCGCTATGGCTATGGATAGTCTTATCAAAACCCGCTACCCGAAGGATATTCTGCACGTAGTAGCCTTCTCGCGGCGGGCTCGTGAAATAAAGGGGAAAGACCTGCTTTATATGTCTTCACCCATGGGAGAGCAGGGAACTAATTATCAGGATGCCTTTCGACTAGCCAGAAGATTGCTGGCTCATCAGAACTGCAGCAATAAGGAAATCATACTGGTATCCGATGGCGAACCTACGGCTCACTTGGAAAGGGAAGATGTCTATTTCCAGTATCCGCCCAGCCTGAGAACCCTGCAGATGACAATGCGTGAAGTCAGAGCCTGCACCTCCCAAGGAATAGTAATCAATACCTTTATGTTTGACGATTCCCCGTTTTTCACCAGTTTTGTCACCCAGATGGCGCGTCTTAATAAGGGACGTGTTTTCTTCACTGATCCTGACGGCCTCGGTAAATACCTGCTGATGGATTATGTGACCAAGAAACACAAGACAATTGGATAAACTTTGCCCGTACGGACAGTCTGCTTTCCTGCAACTTACAGACAGCAGATCGAATCAAAGGTCTTAACACCGCACTCTCCTCTATCCGGGGAAGGCGTAACCATAAACCCTATCCTCAAACCTGACTAATCTGATGTGATAAAATGTGTCGTATTACTTAGGGCTGAAGGACAATTTCATACCGTGGACGCTGAGAACATAGACGTTTCACTCCTGGAAGAGATCGAAGCTCACGCAATTCATATTGCTCAAGGGGCCGGGCAGATTCTGCTTGAACACTTTCGTAAGCCTCTGGAGGTGCAGTTCAAGGGAAAAAAGGGAAGAGACCCCGTCACTACTGCTGACCGCCGTTCCGAGGAATACCTGAAGAAAGTCATCGGAGAGAAGTTTCCCCGGCATGGTATTCTGAGCGAAGAAGGAGGGACACTGTTTGAATCTGATTCACCTTTTGTGTGGGTACTTGACCCTCTGGATGGAACCGCTAATTTTATGAACGGTCTGCCTCTTTTCGCCGTCTCTGTTGGGGTACTGTGGAAAAGGCGACCTGTGGTTGCTAGTATTTATGTTCCAGTCAGCCATCATGCTACTGCCGGCGTCTATCATGCCTGTCTCGGCAAGGGAGCTTATCTCAATGGCGAAAAGATCGAGGTAGCCAGAGAGACCGCAGGACGGCCGCTTTCAGGAAATCCCTCTCTCTTTGGGAGGCGATTCCGCCTGTCCGGACTGAGCCAGAGAAAAGCTCATGAGGCAAGGAACTTGGGCAGCATTGCCCTCGAGCTTGCCCTGACTGCCTGCGGGGTTTTCCAGTACTCCCTGTTTGGCAGCCCTAAATTATGGGATGCCGCCGCCGGTGTTTTACTGGTAAAGGAAGCCGGTGGTCTAGCCTTCACTAAACGGCGGAGAGAGAAGAACTGGCTCCCTCTGGAACGATTCCAGCTTGAGCAGGACAATGATAAGGAAACTGTGGAAAACCTGGGTAGCTGGTCATCTCCGCTCATCGTGGGGACCCCGGATACCACCCGGAAAGTGGTGAGAGAAATACGAATTCATCATACCCCTCCATCATGGCTCAATATCCTGCGGCTGAAACGAGGTCAGAAGGGTAAAGAATGATCCAACACGGGACCGGCTCTAATGGGAGTCAGCCCTCTCAGTCTATCAGCGGATAAATTCAGTTAAGCTTGGGGCAATTGTGTCCCGTCGGGTCGATAGGGCTACCGCATAGCGTACAGCGGGGCCGGCCCGCAGCACAAATACTCTTGGCCTGGCTACTCAACTTTTTCAGTTGAGCCAGGGTTGCTGGGCAATACACTTCAGACGGATGTTGCCGTCGTGGCCCCAATACGTGAACTGATAGGTCTATCGCTGCTTTTTCCTGTTCGTAGCTCAGGGTAATTTGGTCTACCTCGAGCTCGACCAATGGGAATCCTGAGGGGATATCATCAGACAAAGGCGGCCCCTTTGCCTCCCCTGGAAGACGAATATGTTCTGATTGGAGAGTGAAAACAAGTTGGTCAATAGCCAGAGCCAGGGCTGAAAGTTGTTCTTTTTCCAGCCATAACCGTAACCATTGCTCCTTCTCACCCATTACGAGGAAGAATGTTCGCTTCCCAGGTACACCTACCGTAAAGGCAGAAAGCAGCGTTACTTCATTAAATTTGTGGCGTTCTTCCATTCCCTACTGTTACCCCCTGCATTGTATCATAAACATATGCAAAATAATCATATTCCTGCAGTTGATCAATGGCCTGGTCTGTCACCAGTCCACTTATTGCCGGTTCTATGTCAGCCTGAGACACAGGCTGCATTATCTCCTTGTTATGGAAGCTATGCGCTCGTTTCAAGATGCAGCGTTTTCTTTTAGTCCCTTCCAGCTGAGGTTGCACAGCCTGTAAGAAGGTAGCAATGCCGGCAGTGTCAATTGTCGGGGGGAGCCAGGAAGGGCCAAGTTGACGATCTCGCGCTCTGTTATCTCAAAGATGAAACCGTTCTTTTTTGCCTTCCTCAACTATCAATCGTATCCTTCTCAGGCAACCATCTTTGTGGTAAACTGCCAAATATGGAAATGAAGTCAAGAGTCTACCTGTCTCCCATAAGAGATGAGCATATCGACCGCTATATGGCACTTTCCGATGATCCTGAGTTGATTGCCACTATGGGATGGCGGCCATTCCGCCCTGATGAGAAAGAAAGGTTCACTCAGTTTTCACGGGTGCTGAGCCTCCCAAATCTGGACGGTGGGGAGGCGATAGTATTCAGTATCGTCAACGCCGCTGACAACGCAGCTATCGGTTACACCTCAATCAAAGGGATTAGCCAGACAGAAGCCCGCGCCGAGGTCGGGATTGCCATCATGGAAAGAGACTATCGTGGGCAGGGATACGGCACGGAAGCGCTGAGACACCTGGTGGACTACGCTTTTAACGATCTTGGCCTCACTCTTCTTGGCTTGACTGTCTTTCCCTCTAACCAGAGAGCTATTCGAGCCTATGAAAAGGTAGGCTTTCGGAAAACAGTGATCCTTGAGAATTCATGGTTGCTTCCCGACGGGGAATACACCGACATGTGGGTGATGGAACTGTTACCTGACTGGCTGCCTTAATAGGGCCACAAAACTGTTGGATTCTTGTCGAGCCCTTTCAGAATGCAGTGGAGATATGTAGTAGATACTGCTTCTGCCGCTTTCCTCGGATCAATAACTCCGACATCGGGGTTCATCACATCTCTTGAAGTCATCATGGGTGAATGTGCAGAAGGGACGTCATCTAGCATAGAAAGTACCTGTCTGAGCATCGTTTCTGCAATATGGACTGATTCTTGGGGGTCAGGTCAGCCATAATTCCGCGGACCCCAACCTAAAGAGTGCTACCTCCTGTGGGGGCGCGTTGCTGCCAATGGTCCGGGATTATACCGGGACGAATTTGTAGAGGGTGATGTCCTCGCCGCGTATGTCCTCAAAGGTCACCTTCACCGGCATGCCGATGCGGATATCCTCCGGTCTGCAGTTGACCAGCCAGCTCAGCACCAGGCATTTCAGGGGCTTTTCCTTCAACTCAACGACGGCTGTGATGAAGGGTCTGTCATCGTTGAAGGCTGATCCGGACCGGAATACGGTGCTGTAGGTCCATAATGTGCCCTCACCACTCGCCCTGACCCATTCGGTATCCTCGGACAGGCAGCTGGGACATGCTGGTTTGGGCAGCCAGCGGTACGAGCCGCAACTCCTGCATCGCTGAAGCCGGAACTCGCGCTGCTTCAGCCCCTCCCAAAAGGGGGCGTTCTCCTTGGTTGGAGTAGGCAGGGGTTTCAGGGGTTGCTGCTGTTCCGTCGTCATCGCGTTACCTCCGCTGATTTCCTAGTCGACTGCCAGAACACAGGTACCGTGCACGCCCAGGGTAGCCCAGCCCTGAGAATGAACGAGGCCGATCTTGGGGTTGGGAACCTGACGCTCTGGCTCAACCTCTCCTCGGAGCTGGCGGACCATCTCAATGACATGCATCCCTCCAGGCATACCGTTATGGCTATTGGATAAGAGGCCACCATCGAGGTTGGTGGGCCACTTACCGTCAAGGCGCAGGTTCCCTTCGGCAACAAACGGACCACCCTCACCCAGTTTGCAGAACCCCAGGTCCTCCATCAGGCGAACGACAGTGATGCTGAAACAGTCATATATCCCCAACACGTCCAGGTCGTCGTGGGTCACCCCGGCCTGGGCCATGGCCTTGGGGCCAGTAATGGTGGCTGGTGATGGATAATAGTTCGTGTTGAAATCCTCATAAGGTACGTTCCAGAGGGCCGGGGCTGCCCCCAGGACATAGACCGGCTTCTTCTTCAAGCTGCGAGCCCGTTCGGCAGTAGTCATTACAAAGGCGTAGCCCCCGTGGTTCGCAAGGCAGATATCCAGGAGGTGGAGCGGGTCACACACCAGGCGCGAGTTGAGGACATCCTCGGTGGTAACTTCGCCGCGGCTACCCATTATTGACCTCGGGTTAAGGGTAGCGTGGTGCCTGAAGTCAACTCCCACACGGGCCAGTTGCTCCGGTGTAGTGCCGAACTCGTACATGTGGCGTTGGGCCATCTGCGCGTACCAGGTCACCAGGTACATCCCCCAGACACTGGGGTTCCACTCGTCCAGTCGAGGCGCCTTGCCCGATGCGGCCGGTCCGCGCGCCGACATTTGGTCCGGGCCGATACGAAAGCCGGAATTACCGTGAACAGCGACCACCACCTCGCAGAGACCCGCACCGATGTAGGCGGCGGCCTCAGCCACCGTGATCGCCCCATAACGTTGGCTCCCCACCTCCACAACCGTCTTGCCCAACTGGTGGGCCCACCACCCTATGTTTTGCCCCATGGTACCGGCGATACCGTCAACGTCCTTGGGCTCCAGGCCAGCATCGGCCAGCGCCCCTTTAAAAGCCTCTAGCTGGAGGTTTGCGGAGGGGCGATCGATCTGTCTGGCCTGCTCTGTCAGGTACCACCCGACGATTGCGATTTGTCTTGATGGAAACGCCATCGGGTCACCTCCACGTATTGGCCTTTGGTAATCACCTTGTGGGGGTAATATAAACGGGAACGGCTTTGCCTGTCAATTGTCTGCAATTCCCCGGCATCTTTTGCCCAGGGGCAGCCAGCCTCTTGCGCCACAGGCGCCCCTGGGGCTAAGACCCACCAACCAGGACCGAATGCAGTTCATCGGTTGGCTACTGCTTGGGCGGTTGGGGTGGTGATGGGTTTATCAGGCCCGCTGCCAGGCTCTTCGGGACAAGCCAATCCAGTTCATCAAGTGTCCATCGTCCCTCTTTATGGATGCTCTTTATCGCAGTGGGCCGGGAAAAGAGCTGAACGTCCCCGGCGCCGACGGCAAAGTCATGGCCGTTGATATTGGCACCAGCATCAGATGCCAGGTAGACCACAAATGGGGCTATGTCCTCCGGGTCAGGCAGTCTCCACGCCGCGGCCTCCTGGTCAGTCATTTCGCCACGCTGAACCCTGCGTGCCCGCGCTTCCTCCATTTCTGGCGAATAGGTTAGCCTGGTGGCGGCACGGGGGCGAATGGCGTTGCAGGTAGCGCCATATCTTCCCATATCCAGGGCAACCGTCCTGGTGAAGCCGATGATTCCCTCCTTGGCGGCACTGTAGTTTGCCTGGCCAGCACTGCCCAGTCCCGACTCGGAGGAGAAGTTGATAATGCGGCCACTCCTCTGCTGCCGCATCAGGAGAGCCGCCGGCCGGGTGCAGTTGTAATGACCGTAGAGGTGGACCTTGATAACGGCGTCCCACTCCTCCGGAGTCATATTGAAGACCATGCGGTCCCTCAGGATACCGGCGTTATTGACCAGGATGTCGATCTTGCCGAAATTGTCGACGGCCGTCTTGATGATGTTTTCTCCACCCTCAACGGTGGCTACGGTATCGTAGTTGGCTACTGCCGTGCCTCCCTGGCTCTTAATCTCGGTCACTACCTCATCGGCTGGAGAGGTAGCACCACCGGTGCCATCAGGACCACCTCCAAAATCATTAACGACTACCCTGGCACCCTCTTCAGCCATAAGCAGAGCTATTCCCCGGCCAACACCTCGGCCGGCACCGGTGACCACAGCTACTCTATCCTTCAGTCTATCGCCCATCTCTTGACCTCCCTTCTTATTTTAGGCCTTTAATTTTAAGCGGGATTTCCTGTTCTAACTCACGATAAGGTGATACTGACTCTCATTGCTTTGTGGTTAACAATATATCCACGGCACCTGGTTGTCAATCTCCATCTCGGAGCGCTGCAATAGCTGCTCCTGTGAGCCTGGCAGTCCACAATCAGGCCGTGAGCGTGGTGGAGGACGGGGGGAGGGAAGTTCGACAACAGACCTGGTAATCTACCTCCACCCATGGCTCTGCCTCTTGGTGTCGATTACGGTGCCATCATCTAGCTTCTCAACCGCTTCATTACCCCGCTTCCTGAATGCCTTGACACCATAGACAATAGCGACCGGAAATAAGAAGATGGCGAGCCATAGATTCAAGGCTGCAAGAAGGACCGACGAAGACATGCCATTCTCGATGCTCGTAGCTTCAGTGTTCATGAGAGTCGGTATTGCGAAAGCCAGGCAAGCGACAAACAATACGATTACTACCGAAAAAGCAATCTTGTATACGCTACCTGCACCCATTCCCTTTCTCTTGAGAATAAATGGAATCATCAGGCATACCGCGAATACGATGATGAAAGGCAGTAGAATCATGATTTACCCATCTCCCCCTGACTCGCTAAAGCTAATACTGTCATTCCACGGTCATTTCACATGCTGGACTTGAGTTTAGTCCTCTACCGGGGGCCTGTCAATGCTGGGGGAGACAGGTGTCCCAATGCCTAGTAATGGCGGAAGGCCTCCACCTCTGGCACCTCCAGGGCGCCTTCGGTGCATAACTCCACGCAACAGAAACAGGCGATACAATCATCGCTGACGCTAAACTCGGGTTCTATGGTGAGGGCCTCGGCCGGACAGTTCAGAACGCAGTCTCCACAATTGGTGCACTTTTCTTCCAGGTGTACTGGCTTCACCGTGACCCGCATGTTCATCATACCTGGGGGATAGAGCTTCCTTAGTTCAGCCGTGCTCCCTTGATCAGGCGGGGGTGCAAAAGTCACCGGCATCTTGAAGTCCGGTATTGGTACTAGCTGGCCGTGTATATCTACCTCGGTTCTTTCCAGAGTTCCCAGGCCGCGGGCCTGGGCTTCCCTCTGAACCGGGAGGTAACCGGGTTCTACACCCATCATCCACGCCATAACCGCGTCCAGGGCCAGCGGATCGGTGCTGGCGAGAAGTTTATTCACTCTGCGTAGCTGGCCACCGTGGCATGGGCCATTGCCCTCAATAGCAGTGATAGTGTCCATGATATGCAAATCGGGGGGACGAACCTGGTGGATATCACAAATAACCTTGGCGAAGACGTCCGAACCCCGGGCCTGAAGATGAAGTTTGGCTTTGCAGGCCCCAGCTACGTACCCGTATGTGTTCTTTAGTGCGCCGGTGACCATCATGCCGATATGAGTCTTAAACACGGGAATGTTTATGATGTAGTCCACCTCCAGCACTGCCCTGGAGATAACCAGCGTGAAACCCGTTTCAGTTCCGGCTTTCTCCACCACCCTTTCTGAGATGGGAGTGAAACACCCTTCCGAAGCGTCCAAAATCCCGGTAGCAGCGGCAACGTAGCGGGAACTGCGATTTATGCCTCCAGGGTTGTCACCCACTATTACTTTGGCATTGCGATCAAGACAGGCACGAACCACAGCTCGAAGCAACTCGGGGTGGGTAGTGTGGCCCAACTTGGGAACGGAGGGCCCTACCATGTTGGGCTTGACCAGTACCTTGGCCCCGGCGAAGGTCTTGGGAGCCAGAGCGGTCATAATTATCTCCACCCGCTGACGCAGATCGGAATTTATGGGCTCGATAATCACCCGGGAGCTCTGTTTCTTCGTCATGCGCCTCTCTC
>SDBV01009134.1_pt1 | contig 13227 bp, 8 predicted proteins | sample 2277081 | NCBI WGS metagenome assembly SDBV01 (sample SAMN10402039, study PRJNA504765) | marine sediment metagenome | isolation source: marine sediment core GS10_PC15, 223 cmbsf | place: Arctic Ocean: Southern Knipovich Ridge | collected 2010
GTGAAGAGGAGCTGAAGCAAGTGAATACTATAAAAAATGCCGGTAATATAGCCGCTATAGGACCTTTGGTTTTGGGTGTAGTCCATGTTGACAATCAGAGAGTTCTGATGGCGGGTGTAGATTTTAGCGCAGCTGAAATATTAAAGCCATGGTGGAAAGTGAAAGGGACTCTTCCAAATGAAAACGAAATACTTTTAGGATCAGAGACTGCACGTGTTATGAGTCTCGAAACAGGAAGTCCGATTGAAATAAAAAACAGAAAGCTCATTGTTTCAGGAATTCTCCACTCTACCGGTTCCCAGGACGATCAACTCATATTTGCTTCTCTCTCGACCGCTCAGTCACTCCTTGACAAACACGGGTGGATTTCAATGGCTGAGGTAGCCGCTCTCTGCACTGCCTGCCCCATCGATGAGATGGTGAAACAAATTTCAGAAGTTCTTCCCGGCGCCAAAGTGATGGCCATTCAGCAAGTAGTAAAAGGACGTATGGAAGCCCTGTCGATGTTCAGAAAATTTTCCTATGGAGTTTCCGGCGTTGTCATGTTGGTAGGCAGTCTTGTTGTACTGGTTACCATGACAGGCAGTATAAGAGAACGTACAAATGAGATTGGGATATTTCGTGCCATCGGTTTTCGCAAACGTCATATTATTCAACTCGTAATTATCGAAGCCGGGATTATATCCTGTCTGGCCGGTATAATCGGTTATTTACTGGGATTAGGAGCGACGATTGTTGCTCTACGTTTTTTTTCCGAAACACAGTCAGTTTCCGTTTTAATAGACTTCAATCTTATGGCCGGTGCTTTTGTTTTGGCTGTGCTGACAGGTATCTCTGCCAGTATTTATCCGGCAATTTTGGCGGTACGGCTTGATCCAAACGATGCTTTAAGAGCCCTTTAGGAGATTATCATGAGCTTAATCGTAGCAGAAAATCTTGTTAAACAATATGGACACGGAGATGCTTCCGTTTCAGCATTATCCGGCGTAAGTTTTCAGATAGAATCAGGTGAATTTATCGGGGCTATGGGAGAATCGGGAGCTGGAAAATCAACATTACTCGCCATTTTGGGAGCCATGACAGCACCGACTCTGGGCAGTTTAACAGTCGATGAAATAGATGTTTTCAGTCTGGGGCAGGAGCAAAGAACTGATTTTCGCAGAGAGTTTATTGGCTTTATATTTCAGAGCTTTCACCTGATACAATACCTGACAGTTTTAGAAAACGTCATGATTCCGCTGGCCATCATAAAAATCAGCAGAAAGAAAAAAATGTCCATGGCAGAGGAAGCTTTGTCCCAGGTAGGACTGACCGACAAAGCAAACCGTCTGCCGGGAATGATATCAGGCGGAGAAAAGGAGAGAGTGGCAATTGCCCGTGCTATTGTAAACGAACCTCCTTTACTGCTTGCAGACGAACCGACGGGAAATCTGGACACAAAGACCTCAAGTGAAATTATGGAGTTGCTAAAAAGACTTAATACAGAGGGAATGACAATTATTATGGTTACTCACAACCCTCAGTGTGCAGGTTATGCCCGCAGGATATTAACTTTATCCGATGGCTATTTAGTTAGTTCACTGTAAAAATAAATAAGCCTATTAAGTTAAAACAGCATTAAAGAATTTATAGAACATAGCCCCCACCCCCCGGAGGGGGGCAAAAAAATCGAAAATTACATGAATATAAGTCCCCTTCGGGGGATTTAGGGGGCTTTGCGGAGCTAACTTAATACGCGTTAAATAAATTAAGAAACCACATGGTTATTAAATATATGATGTTGAACCGGTTCATTACTTTACTTGCAATGATCTCAATAATATTTTTTATATTATCCGGCCTTACCGGTCAGAATTCCTTCGGCGAACATTTTATCCCTGAAGAGGAGGAAATTTTCACTCAAGGTATCGATATCATTTACAACGGTCCGGGGATTGCTGCAGTTCGTCATTATGAAAAATTATATAATATTGAAAGTGATGAATTTATTGCAGATCTTTTTGTGGCTGTAGCATATGCGAGTATAATGGAAAAATACCGCAGCACTTCGTTCGATCCTGTTTTCAACACAAAAATAAATGCGGCTATAAAGAAAGGGCGAAAGCGGCTTCTAGATGACGGTAAAAACGCGAAAACACTTTTGTATCTTGGCGGAGCAATTGGAACCCGCGGCGTTCGACGTGCATACCTTGGAGACTGGAAAGGAGCATTCTCGGATGCCCGTGAAGCACATGAAATATTGCACAGATGTATTGAAGCAGATCCTGATCTGTATGATGCTTATTACGGTTTAGGGCTGTATCATTATTATAAAAGTATCAAAGTTAACATGGTACAAAAATATTTTCCGGTTATGTGGTTATTGAGCCCCATAATTGATTTGTTTAAAAATGAGCGTGAACTGGGATTGGTACAATTGGATGATTCCTGCAATAAAGGATTGTTTTCGGAAAGAGCGACAAAACATGCATTGCTGCGGATATATCTTGAGGAAGAGTGGTACGATAAATTTTTTGTACTTGCCGATGAGCTTGAGCTGATTTACCCCAATGATTTAATTATCTGGTGGTACACCGGGTATACATATGTACGAATCGAACAATGGGCTAAAGCGCTCGATACATATGAAAAAATCGAACAGGAGATTGCAGGCATCGATTTCAGGGGAATTGAAGCGGATGTGGAATGCTGGTACATGAAGGCTCTTTCCCTTTACAAAATGGGCCATTTGGAGCAAGCCCTGATATATAGTACAAAAGTCCGTGAAGTGCAGACAATGGTTAATACCCGGTTATTTTATTTTGAAAACTTTATTGAAAGTAATACTGAGTTGATGGAAGTTCTGAATTCCGAACTTTCCAATCGATAACCCGGTGTAATAAGAAATAATACATTTTTCGATAGTTTTTCCGGCTTGACAGACTGAGGTTTGTACTTTTTGATATAACTTTTTTGAGTTCGATAAATCGAGCGTTCGAAGCTCTGTCATGTCTTTTTTCACTGTCATTGCGGCATATGAGAAATAAATTATTTCTTGCTTTCCGCTCAATTTTGATGTAGATTCTACATGGTGTATGTCATATATCATTTCCTGCCCGGCATGATGCTTTCGTTTCCTTTGCAGGGATGTTTGGCAGTGCGGAATAATAGCCGAAATTCAAAGCCGAATGCCGTTCCGCCCGCCAAGTAAGAAGTATTATAAAAAAACAATATCGGGCACAAGACAATATCGGGCACAAGACAATATCGGGCACAAGACAATATCGGACACAAGAGAAAATTATAAGCCCTGAAACAGGGTGTAAACGGGAAATATAGGAAAAACAAGATAAATTGTGGGTTGGATATTCATACGGCTTCCCGAATCAAAGGCCGGGCGTTCGAATCGTCCATAACCACCATGATACAAACACTTGACTGACAAGGTCGGGGTGTGGCGCAGGCCGGTAGCGCGCCAGCATGGGGGGCTGGGAGTCGCTGGTTCAAATCCAGTCACCCCGACCATCTATTATTTCAAATGAGCAGATGGCATTTTTCTGCTCATTTGGTTTTTTTGGAGTTTAAGAAGTGAAAAAGCTCGTACTCTTGACAAACGACGATGGCATTCTCGCATCAGGCGTCCATGTGCTCAGAAAACACATCGAGGATGTATGGGATACCGTTCTTGTAGCCCCTGACCGTGAACAAAGCGCGGCGAGCCATGCTCTTACATTGAACAGGCCGCTTCGTGTAAATAAGATCGACGATCGAACGATGGCTGTTGACGGTACTCCTACAGATTGTGTCATGCTTTCTCTACAGGGTATTCTGGACCGAAAACCCGATCTTGTTATTTCCGGGATAAACATCGGCGCTAATTTAGGTGATGATGTAATATACTCCGGTACTGTCGCAGGAGCTGCGGAAGCGACTATTCTGGGTGTACCGGCTGTTGCCGTTTCGCTCGTTGATCCTGAAAATACCGACCTGGATTGGAGTGCTGAAATTGTTGTGAAAATTGCAAAGGCGGTTATGGCTTACACACTTCCGGAGGGAGTATTCCTAAATGTAAACCTTCCATGCATGTGGACAGGAAAACGTTTTGAAATAACCAATCTCGGCAGGCGCTCATACAGAGAAGTAGTCATCGAAAACATCGATCCGCGCGGCAAACCTTTTTACTGGATCGGAGGGCAGGTCGAAAAGTGGACGGGCGATAACAACTGCGACTTCGCAGCGATTGAGCGAGGGAATGTTTCGATAACACCTCTTTATCTTAACATGACAGCGGAACATGCCATAGAAGAACTTCATTCCTGGAAATTTGAATAAACCATATTCAATTATTTTTGCTGTAAGCATATGGTAATTGGATGTAGAGAATAAACTATATCTGCAAAATGCTGAAAGCTCGAATTTGAATGCTTACAGCTGATCGCTGAAATCTAAAAGGCTAATAGAGGGAGAAACCGCATCGGTGGATTATGAAGTAGCCAGAGCCCGCATGGTAAAAGAGCAGCTGATAAAACGCGGAATCAAAGATGAGCTTGTTCTTAAGGCTATGGGTACAGTGCCCCGTCATTTATTCATAGATGAGGCATTCTGGCCCAGGGCTTATGGCGATCATCCGCTTCCTATCGGACATGACCAGACAATTTCTCAGCCGTATATAGTTGCATTAATCTGTCAGGAACTGGGCGCCGGGCAAGAAGGCAAAATCCTTGAAATCGGTACCGGATCCGGATATCATAGCGCAATTCTTGCTGTAATGGGTTACAGGGTGTATACAATCGAACGTTACGGGGAATTATCAAAAAAAGCCATGAAAATAATAAGAAAACTCGGTATATCCTCGGTTGAATTTAAGGTCGGCGATGGAAGTGTGGGCTTGAAAGAGGAATCTCCATTCGATGGAATTATTGTGACAGCGGGCGCACCGGCTGTGCCTGAAATTTTAATCGACCAGCTTAATACCGGCTGCAGGATTGTTATCCCGGTTGGCGACAGGGTTTCCCAGTGCCTCAAGGTCGTTGAAAAAAGCGAAAATATCATTGAAAAAAGAGATATTTGCGGCTGTACATTCGTTCCGCTTATCGGGGAACAGGGGTGGAAGAATGAATAAGCCGGGTATTCACAGGAAAATGTATAACTGGGTGCTTCACTGGGCTGATACTCCCTATGGTATACCGGCTTTGTTTATTCTGGCATTTACCGAATCTTCGTTTTTCCCGATTCCTCCCGATGTACTGCTCATAGCTCTTGCAATAGGTGCAACTAAGAAATCATTCAAGTTCGCTTCTATATGCACTGCCGGTTCCGTACTGGGCGGTATGCTCGGTTATTTCATCGGGATGATGTTTTTTGATATTATCGGATATAAAATACTTGACTTTTACGGTTTTTTGGATAAATTCACCTTGGTCAAGGAGATGTATCTGAGATACGATATATGGTTTGTTGCGATTGCAGGATTTACGCCGATACCATATAAAGTCTTTACCATTGCCGCAGGAACTTTCGGCATGAATTTTCCTATATTCGTCGTGGTTTCCGCATTATCACGCGGGGCGCGGTTTTTCATTGTATCAGCATTAATATGGAAATTCGGAAAGAATATAAAGGACTTTATTGACAGATATTTCAATCTGCTGGCTGTGGCGGTAATTGTTCTTTTGATACTTGGTTTTTTAGCAGTAAAGATGTTTTTCTGATCAGTCGGGGTGTAGCGCAGCCCGGTCAGCGCGCATGCTTCGGGAGCATGAGGCCGTGAGTTCAAATCTCACCACCCCGACCATTATAATCACCGGCTTACAGCAGTCTTTGGCAAGAAAAGCATGTGGTCATCTATTTATTTCTCTGAGCTCTTGCAATAACTTATTGGCGCAAGGGAGTGATAAGTCCTGCTGACAATTTGCCTTAAATGATGAATTGTTTGGGGTTTTATACAGCGTAAATAGCTGTATATAGGTTCTTAACATAAAAAATTAAAATTGATTTTCTTTTGAATAAACAAAAGACGGGGGCAGCTGAGTGTTTCCGCGGTTTGGTTTAACTTCTCTTTTCAATCTGTTTAATCAAATCATTGAAAATAATTTCATGGAACGGCATAAATACATACCAATAAATCTTTCCGAATATGGTATTTGTGTCATAGAAAGGAATTACAGAAAGCTCTCTCAATCCTTCTACTTCCCGTATGGTAAATTCCAGCCATGCCCTGCCGGGTAATTTCATCTCGGCACGAAGAAGCAGACGTTCATTCGGCCTGATATCCTCCACACGCCAGAATCCGATGACATCATTGACATTCAGCGAACTCTGACTTCTTCTTCCCCGTGATATCCCGACTCCTAAGGAAATCCTGTCGATAAGCCCGCGCAGATACCACATCCAGTTATTTGAAAACCATCCCTCTTTACCGCCGACTCTGCAGATTGAACGAAACAGTGCGGATGCTTTCTTTGTGGTTTTCAGAGAATACATTGTCGTGTAAAGAGGTGTGTCCCCGAGTTCATGAAGTTTAATGGCCAGTTCATGAGCAGGCGGATAAGCGTTTGACCACCGTGTATAAATTCTGTCCTGCTCATCCCGATTCATAGCATAAACAATGGATTCCTCGAAAGACATTCTTTTAAAAGGCAGAATATCAAGTATATCATTGTTCTGACAGACTACATCATTTTTCAAACCCTCCATCAAACATCGGGTAATCGGAGCGGGCACAGGAGTTATAAGACTGGTCACATAAGAATAGAAACCCATATTTAAAAACGGGAATGGGATGAATATTCTATTTAATTTGTGTAATTTAGCGACATTACTCAACATTTTTTGATATGACAGAATCTGGGTTCCGCCGATATCAAAAGACCTACCTGAAAATTCCTGGTTTTCCAGAGCTCCCACCAGATACTTGACCACATCTCTTACAGAAATCGGCTGACATTTTGTACATAACCACCAGGGAATAAACATCACGGGAAAAAATCTTACCATATATTTAATTATTTCATAGGATGAACTTCCGGAACCTATAATGAGGGCCGCCCGAAGGATAGTGACCGGAACTTTCCCTTTTTTCAACTCTTCTCCTACTTTGAACCTGCTGTGCAAATGGGGGGACAGTTCTGTTCGTACATCGCCGAGTCCTCCGAGGTAAATTATCCGTTTCACTCCTTTTTCTTCCGCCGCTTTTCTGAAGTTTGCCGCGCTTAATTGTTCAGTTTCTGTAAATTTCTTGGGGCCCATCAGTAATGAATGTATTAAATAATAAGCCGTATCTATTCCATCCATCGCTCTTTTCAGGCTTTCCATGTCAAGAGAATCACCCACGACAACTTCCGCTCCGGGCCATTGCTCATCATATTCCGGAGAAGCCGCCCTTACCATTAATCTGACCTGATAACCCCGTATCAGCAACTCGGGAACAAGCCTTCCCCCGATATATCCCGATGCGCCGGAAACCAGAACCTTCCCGATGGATGGATCCGGCAGGGTCGGCAGATCATGGCAGTAGTAGCTCTCATTTTTCCAGGGCTGTTCGGGTGAGCTGTTTTTCAAAGGATCGGACATTTCAAATCTCCTGAGCATCGGTACGGGCATCACAGTTTCATCTGTCCTGTGATTTTATTCTGCTCGGCCTGTTATTTATTCCCTGATTGTAAAATCATCTGTAATATTATTAACTCAATTTTCGGAGTTGCTATAAATAACGTGTTTATAATGCAATATATAATGCAATATCAATATAACAAGTATTGAATCTATTAATTTTGCCACAGAGAACACAGAGAATACAGAGAATACAGAGAATACAGAGAAAAATAATTATCTGATAATTTTATGTTAATAATAATTCAGGGGTATGAAAAAACTGTATTATATTCTTTTATTATCTCCGTGACCTCTGTGTACTCTGTGGCTGTTATATTATTATAAATAAGTTTACAACAAGCCCGAAAGTTGATTTACAAATTAAAAAACTTCATTATAAGTGTATTTATTCATGTTTTACCCTTCCTCATTTCACTTACGGTTTTTTTTCTGCAATGAGGATATCCTGCCTGCGCTCTTAAGGGCTTCACAGCTGTGTTCTGTTTAACCTCTATTTTTATTCCATCATACCCTATGCTCAATTTTTCCAGTATATTGTACTTTCAATTTACCAAAACCATCAGCAGTGTCAAGATGTATTTGTTCACTCAGGATGTTCGATGCTTACATGGGAGAGAGTTTCCGGGCATATATATATAAAATGCTCATCGTGATAATATCGATGGGCATGCGGTACACCGGGCGGTGTTTGCGCCAATTGTTTGTGGATGATTTCCTCATCGAACTTGCTGCCCCGGCACAAATCCCCTTCCTGTTCGCCGGATTTTTACATCGAATGATTTTAAAGCTTGACAACAATAATTAATTTGTGTAGCATTAATCATGTGGCAATCCGTTCATGTGTTTTTATTTTTCTTGCGGTTATAGTAGGTTGACTAATACAAGAAGTGGTCTAAAGTGTGGGAGCAGGTCAGTTGTTTATTAAGCATATACGTAATAAAATTAAACTATTAGCATGCAGAAAATACTTGCAAAAGAACTTTAAAGAGGTAATATTCGTTTATCAATAAGATTGTGGGTATTTTACTACTCATGAATTTGATGGGGGAATATCGGTTAATTTGAATCATAATATCCAAAATGCTACAATATTATAAAGATTTTGTTATTAAGGGTCGCTAATAGCACTAATATTACAGTATGCTCTTATTTTAATTTAGGATATATTTAAATGGGTAAGAAGAAAACGGCTATTAATGATATTGGTCAATCCGCCTTGGATTTAAATAGAACTATACCCACGACACCTAATTTTTTATCATTAATAAATGATCCATTAATTAAAGAACCATTACCCTCCGATTTTAATCCAAAAGAGGAAGCTGAACACTTAACGGAACTTTGGAGAAATCTAAAAAAGTTTTGGGATTATCGGTTCGATAAATTTGTTCATGCAGGTGGATCAGGAATGGTATTTAAGGTGTATAGAACTGATACTAATACTTTCCAAGCTTTAAAAATTGCTAGAAAGAAATTACTTATTAGTGAAAAGCCTTCTGGGGAATTGGCAGATTCTTTATCCCCTCTTTCAGAAAGGGAACTCCGAGCTCTTGAAAAATTGTCACACCCAAACGTAGTTCGCCTTTTCGAAGCAATTAGCAACGAATTTGGTGTGCTTGCAATAGCTACAACTTATGTCGATGATCCTAAACCACTCGACACATATTTAAACGATGTGCTCGCTCAAACTCCCAGGGACAAAGATTATGCTTTTTCATCTCTTAGACTCGATGGTGCATGCTCCTTTCTCCTAAAAAGAAGTCTTGAAATTGCACAGGCTATTGAACATATGCATCAAGAAGGTGTTTTTCATTTCGATGTTAAGCCTGCAAATGTACTTATTTCTAGCAATAAAACGGCCATGCTTACAGATCTTGGAGCTTGTATTCATAGTACGGATTTTAGGGAAAATGAAAATATTCGTGTTCATTTCACATGGACCTACGCACATCCAGATCTGACTTCAATGATACACCATCCCGAAAGCATTTCAGGAGGAGGACTTAAAGCTTCCGCAGAATTGAAAAACAAAGATTCTCTTGAAAAATACGATTTATTTTCATTTGGAATGATGTTACAAGAATCTCTTGCTGTTTTAGAAAATGAATTTAGAGAGCGTTCTTACTCGGCATATGGATTTCGATACCTCCATCTTATAGCTTCTCTGCTATTAGATGGACACAACTCACCGAGCGCTTTAACTGATAGAATAAAAATAAGGGATGGAAGGAAATTTGTTTCTGATAATGCGCTTAATTATCCAATAGCTTTGTTCGAGAAACATAAAATTAGGACAGCAAAAGAGTTAGTAGATCGATTAAGGAGATATAGCAAGGAATATTCATGGAATGAATTGATTCCCGAACTTGATCAATGGCAACCACATTTTATTAACACTGGCGCATGCGAGCCAGTTCCTTTCACTGATAGGGTCGCTAACTTTCTCAACCATCCTGTGTTACGTCGATTGAAAGCAGAAGCCCAGTTAGCATGGATACGAGAAGTCTACCCAGGCGCAACACATAATAGGTGGTCACACACAATAGGTGTTTTTGGTGCATTAATTAATTACTATAATTCACTTCTATCAGACCCTGATGTACCAACACTGCGTGTACTTATGGATCCAGTAGATATGTCTCATGCAATAGTAGCCGCACTTCTACACGATATAGGGCAAGTAAGTTTTGGTCATGATTTGGAATCCGCATGCCCAAATCTTTACAAACATGAGTCAATTATTTTGAGATTACTTAATGAGAAAGATTTTTCTGGAGAATCATTGAAAGAACTTATTGGAAGAGAGTGGAAAGAAGTAAAAATTGAGCGGGTTTTAAATATTATTAATAAAAGTAAAACTGAGCGACCTATTGATGGTGTTGCTCAAGATATCATTGATGGACCAATTGATGCTGATAAACTTGACTATTTACAACGCGATAGTATTGCATGTGGTGTAACTTATGGACGAGGAATTGACACCAGAAGATTTCTTCAAGCATTATCAGTTGATGCGAGAGAGCAATCAGGATCATGCAGATTAGTGCTTTCATATAAGATAAAAGGTTCAGCAGCAATAGAATCTCTGCTATTGGCACGTTATCAAATGTATGGAGCTGTCTATTGGCATCACACTTTTCGTTGTATCCAAGCGATGTTCTCTCATGCTGTTTCTTTAACATTCGGGTCTTTAGAACATGGTAGAAGAAAGCTTAGAGAATCATTTGTAACAAAAGAAATTATTCATGAAATACTATACCATTGGGTAGTGTGCGGTAAAACTAATAATGCTACGAAGAATGCATTGGAAGGCCGAACTATCCCTAAGGATTTTTACAATGAACCACCCTTATGCTTTGAAGGGGAGCGTGTTCTTGAATTAGTATGGAAGTTTGCAAATGATGGAGTAAGACAGTTACTAGAGAGATTAGGCAACAGAAAATTATACAAACGTGTTTTTGAAATTAAGGTCTCAGATCTTGGAGAAATGGGAGATTATTCGGCATTACGCGGAGATCTTTTATCTGAGTTACGACCAAAGTTAGCAGAAAAACTGGAGAGAATTTTTAAAGACGCTATTCACAAAGCTATGGTTCAAAAGGGGCCACGGGAATCTGCTACTGATAGTGAAGCGCGAAATCGTCTAATAGAGCTAAAAAAGAATGAAATGCCATACATAATTATTGATTTTCCAACACGCGGATTGCCAGAAGAAAAAAACTTTCCGACCGAACTTGGCGACTCTGTACGAAAGTATTCTGGGCTTAGAAAGTCAGTAGGCCCCAAAAGTCAAGTTTTCCATGTAGTTCGTGATCTTCAGGCGAAAAAAGCAACTCTTAGAGTTTTCGCTGCAAACGAATTCCACGAACTTATAGTACGATACCTTGACCTAAATGATGTTGAATCCTGCGTTGAAGAAGTTATTCCAAGAATTAAGATTAATGAGTAGAGAAGAATATCATGTTTTTTGAATATGTGTCAGTTTGTGTCAGCAAATATACGAAAATATAACATTATCACGTGATGATGTAAATGCAGAGGCCATGCGGGATTGTGTTGAATATCAATGGTTTACGATGATTGAAAAACGAAATGAACACCTGTCTGGCAGTCAGGAGGTCGCGAGTTCGATCCTCGTTTGCTCCACCAAAATAAGATTCTGATAATGAAGGATTTACGAATCATCGCGAATCCTTTTTTTTTTGCCCGAAAAACAATTTTCTGCTGCATTTTTGATTATTAATCCGGCATTTTTGTATGCTTTCCGCTCTCCTGCCCCTGCGGCAGAATTTTTCGTCCTACAGAATCCCGATACCCAGATTTTTTGCCAGCCCCTCGATATAACGTTTTGCAACCGGATACTCTTCCATTTTCATGTGCTCGATGAGAAGAACCCGTGAATGACTCAGCCGGCTCATACCTACCAGATGAGTCTCATAGTCCATCGCCCCATGTCCCACAGGAACCTCGACAAATGAAGGGTGAAGCTTGTTCTCCTGTATGATGTCCTTTGCGTGACAGATGTAGGCGTCATCGCCGATAAGTTCGTAACAGGCATTAATGTATTCGGTCATGCGATAGTGGAATGCCTGATTTGTCATGTTTGCCGGATCGAGACATATCTTTACCCTGTCCGAACCGACATCGTCCATAAACCTGCGGCATGCCCAGGGATTGTTGAGCTGCACCATGTCGTTGGGTTCGAACGCGATAACTGTTTTGAGCCCGGCAGTATCGTTGATGACCTTTTTGACCTCGCGCACGCTCAAGTCCCAGGTTTCTTTGGTCCAGTTCTCGGGATGAGGGTGTACTGCTCCGGGGGCACGGCTTCCCACATGGCCGGTCACTATGGGGCTTCCCACACGTTCGGCGGTTTCCATCTGGTTGATGAGCCAGGCATGCATCCTTCTTCGTTCAGCCATATCGTGATGGATCATATTGCAGATAGAGTGCATATCCACGAACCGGACATCGTATTTTTTTAGTGCGGTTTTCAAATCTGCCACAAGCGTGTCCGAAGCCTCTGTCCAGAGATTCCTGCTTCCGTATCCGCCGCCGACGCCAGATGCGGAATATCCCTTGTCGCGTACAGCCTTGACCACAGCATCGATATTTCCGTCTTCCGGCACATCCAGTCTGTAACCGCTGCATGACAGCCTGATGGGAGTTGTTCCGGCGGTTAGGTCACGTTTAAGGTCTGGCGGCGGACTCCATGGCATGAGGAAATCGGGATACGTCCATTTTTCAGGTGTTGTTGCCTCTGCGTTTGGTACTCCCGAGGAAAAGAACATCGAAGATGATGCCGCGGCTGTAAGCATTGCATTGCGACGGGTAATTTTTGCCATTGTATTTTCCTTCCAGCTTAATCATACAGAATTAAAAATATTAACCGGACAGTTCTGTTATATTAAAATAAGAATTATAAATTACCTTATTGGCCTTATGAATGCAACTTAATATCTGTTCAAATATAATTTTACCCGGACTGATATCCAAAACAAAAAAACCGGTTTTATTCCCCGGGCCATGAAGGAGCTTCGGCCTCGATTTCAGCATGAAGTTTCATCAGCGTTTTCTTCATAGCTCCCAGGCGTTCCGGCTCTTTTTCGGCAAGGTCGAACTTCTCGCTTATAT
>SDBV01009135.1_pt1 | contig 13227 bp, 9 predicted proteins | sample 2277081 | NCBI WGS metagenome assembly SDBV01 (sample SAMN10402039, study PRJNA504765) | marine sediment metagenome | isolation source: marine sediment core GS10_PC15, 223 cmbsf | place: Arctic Ocean: Southern Knipovich Ridge | collected 2010
CTACGCAACAACTCGCCAAAAAAGCGGCAAGAAAATTATCGCGCAACCAAACCTAACCCGCCCATCTTTCGTAACCTCTTAACTCCGCCCCGCATGGCATCTTTTGTGCCGAACAGTATTGGGACCTGTCCCCTTTTTCCCGGCTGTGCCGGTGGGCCTTGAATCGGTATGATAGACTGGAGGCAACCGGCCCCACTTGTCCGCCAGCCGGAGAATGGGTAAGAGGTATTGTTCGCACGGAAGTCATCCCCCGTGTCGGGCGGTTCCGGAACCCGCCCGGCCGTATCGCTGTCCTCGACGGCGAGCAGCGCCGGCTGTGTCGGCCGTCTTCAGTTGGGTATGATAGGCGGACGCCGACGGTACAGCCGGTCTCCTGCGGCTGTCGGTCGATTTATGAATCCGTGAGCGCCGAAGCGTGCCGCAACTGTCAGGATTGACCGAGGAAAGGACCATGAGCCGTTCACAATGGTGGCGATGGCTGGTGGCCGGAGCGGTTGTCGCCGGCTTTTTTTGCGGAGCAACTCCGCCCGCCAAGGCCGGTGAAGAAGCCCGAAAGTTCCTCGAAGGCCTCCGCGATCCCCAGGGCGAATTCAGGTATTACGACACGGCGTTGGAATACCTGGAGATGAGCCGCAACAGTCCCCTGGTGGATCGGGAGTTCAAGGACCTGATCGACTATGAGTCGGGCGTTACCTTGGTGACGGCCTCGCGGATGGCGGGGGATATGTCGGTCCGGCAGAAGCAACTGGATCAGGCACAGCGGAAGTTCAAGAAGTTCCTGGCGGATCATCCCCACCACGCCCTGGTTTCCAGCGCTAATACACAATTAGCCAACCTGCTGGTGGAACGGGGACGAATCAAGTCGGAACAGGCCGCCCGGCCCTCCGGTTCGGCGGCAGAGAAGAAGCGGCTCTCGGAGGAAGCCCGCAGACTGTACGGCGAAGCCCAGAAGGTTCTGGGCGAGCTCGAGCAGCAGCTCGTGAAGGCGCACCAGGGGTTCCCCAAGGTAATCGATCCGCGGGACAGCAAGCAGATCGAAGAGCGGGACCGCGTGCGGCGCGACCTGCTCCAGGCACGGCTGGCGATGGCCCAGGTGGTCGAGGAGACGGCCAAGACGTACAAGTCCGGTAGCAAAGGAAACACGGACAAGCTGAAGGCGGCAGCCAAGGAGTATCAACAGCTATACGAGAAATACGACGGGTACCTGGCCGGCCTGTATGCCCACCTTTGGGAAGGACGCTGCTATAAGGAGCTGGGCCAGACGGACAAGGCATTCGAGATTCTTGAAGACCTCTTGTTGCAGCCGAGCGAGCCGAAGGCGTTTCGTCTGCTCAAGAACAAGACCCTGGTCCTGCTGCTGGAAACTTCCCTCTTGCCCGGCGCGGAAAGACACCGGCAGGCCCTCGACGAGGCTCGGCAGTGGGAAGAAGCCGCCCGGGGAAGCGAGGAATCGAGCGTCGAGGGGCTGGCGATTCGGTACCTCACCGGCGAGGTCTCGCTGGAGTATGCCCGGACACTCAAGGGCGATAAGAATGCAGACGCCCGCAAGAAAGTGCTGGCGGACGCCAAGCAGCACTTCGACTTCGTGGCCAGCTTTCCCGGCCAGTACCAGAAGAAGGCCAGGGACGCGGCCAGGAGTGCGGACCTGGTGGGCAAGAACTTTGTGGTGCCGGAGCCGACCAACTTTGCCGAGGCCCGCGACCGTGCCCGGGATGCCCTGGACCGAATGCAGAACCCGGACCTGAAACCGGGCCAAATCGACGACGCTCGCGACGAAGCGATCAAGTATTACCGCATGGCGATCGGTATCAGAACTCCCCAGGTTACCGCCGACGAGATGAACGTGATCCGGTATTACCTGGCGTACCTGTACTACGTGTCGGAGGACCTCTACCGGGCGGCCGTGGCGGGTGAGTTCCTGGCCCGCCGCTATCCCGACGGCACGGGAGCCCGCCAGGGAGCCCGAATCGCGCTGGCCGCGTACGTGAAGCTCTTCAACACGGCCAAAGCCGACGACCGCCAGTTCGAGGCCGACCGGATGATCGGTATCGCCCACTACATCACCCGGCTGTGGAAGGGCGAGCCGCTGGCCGCCGAGGCCTGGATGACGCTGATCCGCACCGCCCTGAGCAGCGACGATCTGGACAAGGCCCAGGAGTACCTCCGCGAAGTTCCCCAGGACTCGCCCCGGCGCGGCGAGATCGAGCTGATGACGGGCCAGAGACTGTGGGCGACTTACTTGCTTGCCTCGCGCAAGGCCGAAGATGAGCGTCCCAGCCAGTTGCTGCTGGACAAGATGGTCGAGCAGGCGGAAAAGACCTTACAGGACGGCATCCACCGGATGCGTAAAACGGTCGACGAGGGAGGCGAGGTCAGCCCCGCGCTGGCGGCCGCCGTACTCTCGCTGGCCCAGATCTACATCGGTGCCGCCGAGCCCCAGAAGGCCGTCGGCTGGCTGGAGGATCCCAAGATAGGTGCCCTGACTCTGGTGATGGCGGACCATTCGGCGGCCGGCCAGGGCAAGTTCCGGGAAGAGACCTACAAGGCGGCGCTGCGGACGTACGTCGCCGCGCAGGAGGTGGACAAGGCCAAGCAGGTGATGAATGCCCTGGAGGAGCTGACCAAAGCAGGCGGCGACGTCGAGGCCGGCAGGAAACTGACGCGAATCTACATCAGCCTGGGACGCGAATTGCAGGACCAGCTCGAGCGGCTCCGCAACCAGGGGAAGACCGACAAGATGGAGAAGGTTTCCGAGGCCTTCAAGGTCTTTCTCGACCGCATCAGCCAAGGCGAGGGAAACAACTTCAGTTCGCTCAACTGGGTGGCGGAGACCTTCTTCGGTCTGGGAGCCGGGTTCGATCCGGGTGGGAAGACGCTGGCCCCGGAAGCGAAGGGCTACTACGGCAAGGCCGCCGAAACCTACCGCAAGATCCTCCAGCGGTGGAACGATGCTGATTTCGGCGCGCCGGCCGGCACCGACGGCCGAAACAAGAGTGCCGACGCAGTCAAGATCCGCCTGGCCAGGTGTCTCCGCCGCCTGGGGCCGTCCGACCCGGCCAAGTACGACGAAGCCATGAAACTGCTGCTGGAGATCCTCCAGCCCCGAAACACCATGATCGACGCCCAGATCGAGGCGGCCTACATCTACCAGGCACGCGGCCGCCAGAACGCCGGCTATTACCGGTTGGCCATCGGCGGAGGCAAGACGCTCAAAAAGAAGGACGGCTCGCAGTTGAAGCTGGTTTGGGGATGGGGCAAGATCTCAGGGCTGGTCGCCCGAAGCCCCAAGCACGAATCGATCTTCCACGAAGCCCGCTACAACCTGGCCTTATGCCGCCGCGAACAGGCTCTGGGCAAACGCAAGGCCAAGCAAAAAAATGAAAAAGCCGCGCTGCTCAAGCAGGCCGAAATCGATATCCGCGCAGTCCACAGACTGTATCCCCAGATGGGCAAAGGACTCTATCTGGAGCCGGGCGGAAAGGACTGGCACGAAAAATACGACTACTTACTGAAGACCATCCAGAAACTCCGTGGTATCAGGGCCGACGGACTGAAAGGGCTGGAGAGAAGAAGGATACGGGCAGCCTGAATACCGCCGGCCGATCCCACCGCTGGCAAGCCAATACGCAAAGGAGACCAGTTCCATGAACAAACGTTGTGCGATTCTCGCGGCCGGCCTGTGGCTGGCCGCCGGCAGCGTGGGTTGGGCGCTGGACACGATCAAGACCACCACCTCCAGGGTGCCGCAGCGCGGCGAGATCACGCATATGACCCCGGTTGAAGTCGAGTTGAAGAAAGTCGGGTCGCCGACCCGGAAGGTGCCGGTCAACCAGATCGTGTATATCACTTACGATCGTGAACCGTCGCCGCTGAACACCGCCCGGACCGCCCTGCTGGGCGACCGTTACGAGGATGCCCTGGCGTCGCTGGAGAAGGTGAATCCGGACGAGCAGAAGCGACTCGAGATCAGGCAGGACGTCGAGTTCTACCGGGCCTTCTGCCGCGCAAAGCTGGCCCTCGGCGGCCGCGGAGATATCCGCGCCGCCGGAAAGCTGATGGCCGCTTTTGTCGGCAGCCATACGGGCAGCTACCACTGGTTGAAGGGAAACGAAGTGGTGGGCGACCTCTACCTGGCCATCGGAGCCCACGAGCAGGCCGAGAAATACTACTCGGAATTGAGCAAGGCTCCCTGGCCCGATTACAAGATGCGTGCGGGTGTGGCGATGGGGCGGGCTCGCCTGGCCCGGAAGAATACGGTCCAGGCCCTGGAGTCCTTCGAAAGCGTCCTGGCTATCGAGGCCACCGGAGAGTTGGCCCAGTCCCAGCGGCTGGCCGCAACCGTGGGCAAGGCCCGTTGCCTGGCGGCACAAGGAAAACATGACGAGGCCGTCAAGATCGTCCACCAGGTCATCGCCAAGGCCGACCCCGAACAGACCGAGTTGAACGCCCGGGCGTACAATGCCCTGGGCACGGCCCTGATGAAGAGCGCCGGCCGCGATAAGGAGGCCCTGTTGGCATTCTTGCACGTCGACGTGATCTATTTCGCCGTGCCCGAAACCCACGCCGAGGCCCTGGCCAACCTGGCCGTGCTCTGGGAGAAGGTGAACAAACCGGATCGTGCGGCCCGCGCACGCCGGATACTCGAAGAACGATACCAGAACAGTCCCTGGGCAAAATAGGGGGTGCATTGTGCGGCCACGGGTATGGCCCTGCGGCCAATTTGCCCGACCGTGCTTTACGACCCCCCGGTCGTGAGGGTAGACTAAGGGATTGTCAAGAAAGAACCTCGCACTTTGGGAGTATAGCCCCGCCCGGCAGCGCGGGGTTGGACGCGTTGATACTCCAAAACCCCGCATTGCCGGGCGGGGCTATCAGCCAACTGAACAATGCGGACTTGTTCCTGGACAAGTCCTAAACCGGACAATCGAACTGTTACACCAATCTGGAGGTCACCATGCGGCATCGGTTTTCGTTGGGATGGTTCGGCGCGAGCCTCGTCTGCTTTTGGCTGCTGTCGGGGACGGCAGCCATTTTCTCGGGCGCAACCTTGCTGGAAAACCCGCTGGTCGCTGCCGAGGAGGGCGAGATCGTAGACGACGAATTGACGCCCGAGGAAACGGCGACCGACCAGAGCGAGTCGTCGGGTGCCGCTGAGCCACGGAAGCGCGCCCTGGAATGGATGTACGAATCGCTGGGCTGGTTCTACAGCGCCGTGTTTCTCGGTCTGTCCTTCACGCTGGTGGCCCTGTTCGTGATGAACTTGCTGACCGCCCGCCGCGAGAACGTGGTGCCCGTGGCCCTGGTCGAGGGATTCGAGGCTCACCTGAACGAAAAACGCTACCAGGAAGCCTACGAGATGGCCAAGAGCGACGAGTCGTTCCTGGGCCAGGTGCTCTCGGCCGGACTGGCCAAGCTCTCGGCCGGCTACGACCAGGCCATCGAGGCCATGCAAGAGGTCGGCGAAGACGAGAACATGAAGCTGGAACACCGGCTCAGTTACATGGGCCTGATCGGGTCGATCAGCCCCATGGTCGGACTGCTGGGTACGGTGCACGGGATGATCAGCGCGTTCTCCGAGATCGCCGTGGCCGGCGCCGCCGTAAAACCGCAAGACCTGGCCCAGGGTATCTCCAAGGCGCTGTTTACCACGCTGGTCGGGCTGATGATCGCCATCCCGGCCATCGCCGCCTACAACATCCTCCGCAACCGCGTGCAACGCCTGGTGCTGGAAGTGGGTATCCTCAGCGAGGGGCTGATGGGCCGGTTTTCCACCGTGGGCTCGGGGGTAACCGCCGCCGGTGTGAAGAAGAAATGAGTACTCGCCGAAAAGGGGAAGTTGACCCTACAGTTGCCTAGCGCGGCATAGCCGCAACCAAAGAAGAAGGGGAACCACAGAGGGCTCAGAGAACACAGAGAGGATTTGCTTGTTGTCCGTACTCTCTGTGTTCTCCGTGTTCTCTGTGGTAGTCCTAATGCCTTCTACTACAAGAGGTTAACGCAACCGTCAGTTGAGAACTTTGTCAAAAACTTAACGATGTTTGACGTTAGTAGTATAGCAATAGGGTAAGATGGCGCTGCGACGCCGTCTTTTTTAGGGTGAATGCGATTTCCTGTCACATTGTCCAAACTTCACGAGAAATGCACTGTGCGGGCACGCCAACACTTCGTGCCTGCACAGCGATCGACGGCTTCACAGCGCCATCGTACCAATGATTTCTACAACGCTGGGGTTGATCTATGAGGTATTCCAAGGGAGCAGCACCCGAGGGCCCCAAGCCCGACATGACCCCCATGATCGACATCGTGTTCCAGTTGATCGCCTTCTTCATGCTGGTGATCAACATCACCAAGGTCGATCAGAGCGAGCTGATCCGCCTGCCCGCCAGCGATCTGGCCAAGCCACCCGAGGCCCCGCCTCAATCGCCCATCACGCTCCAACTGACCAGCCAGGGAACCGTGATCTTCGGCGGCGAGGAGACGCCTCCGGACCAAGATTTCCGGTCGTGGCTAAGACCGCTGCTGTTGCGCGAGCGGCAGATCATCGACCATACCCGGGGACGCAGCGTGGCCGATGCCACGATCATCATCCGCGCCGACCGTAACGCCAAGAGCGGGGAGGTGCAAGAGTTGATGCAACTCTGTCAGGACCCGGCCATCGGTTTCCAAAAGTTCAAGCTGCGCGCCAAACAGCAAGAGAGACTCCGCGCCAAACAGCCAGAAAGCAACTGACCGATGAGAGTGCGTAACGTCCAGCGCTACGGCGAAGAGAAGATCGAGCTTCAGATGACGCCCATGATCGACATCGTCTTCCTGCTGCTGGTCTTCTTCCTGATGACCTTCAAGATCGTCTCTCCGGAGGGCGACTTCAACATCAAAATGCCGCTGGCGGCCCCCACGAAGGGCCCCCCGGACCAGACCCTTCTGCCGCCGATGCCGGTCACGCTTCGCTCCGACGACAACGGAGTGCTCAGCGGAATCCTGCTGGGCCAGCGGCCGGTGAGGGATTTCGAGCACCTGAACCTCTTGATCCGCGACGCCGTGGACGACGCCGGCGGGCCGGGCTCGCCCGGGGCCCAGGCCATCGAGATCGAACTCGACTGCGAATATCAGCTCCACTACGAGTACGTCATCGACGCCATCTCGGCCATCTCCGGCTACCGTACCAAGGACGGCGGAATTATCAAGCTGATCCAGAAGATCAAGTTCAGCCCGCCGCGGGCCGCGTGATGTTCCGCCGCTGCCTTCACCCGCGCGGGTGAAATCTCTTGTGCACCGCCTTCAGACGCGATGGGTCGACGTGGGTGTAGAGTTGCGTGGTGGCGATGCTGGCGTGGCCGAGCATCTCTTGAACCTGTCGCAGATCGGCGCCGCCGGCCAACAGGTGCGTGGCGAAGCTGTGGCGGAGCGTGTGCGGGCTGACCTGCTTGGGAACGCCCACGCGCCGGGCATATTTCTTCAACAGCTCCCAGATCCGCTCCCGGCGCAGCCGCCGGCCGCGATACGACAACAGCAGCCAGTCGGCAAGCGGCGACGACCGCCCATTCGGTGGGTCATGTTTATGACCCGCCGATGGGAGGGCCGACTTGGGCCGCTCGTGTTCGAGGTACGCCCGAACCGCCTCGGCCGCGCGGGCACCCAGCGGCACCAGCCGCTCCTTGTTGCCCTTGCCTTGGCAGACACAGAAGCCTTCGTCCAGGTGGATGTCCCGCAGCCGAAGGCTCGACAACTCCGATGCCCGACAGCCGGTGGCGTAGAGCAGCTCCAGCAGGGCCCGGTCCCGCCGCCAGCAGGGATCCCCCGGCTGCGGTGCGGCGAAGAGGCGATCGATCTGTTGCGGGCTGAGCACTGTGGGGACCCGCTGCCAGAGTTTCTGGCTGCCCAGCAGCTCGGCCAGGTTGTCTTGCATCACGCCTTCCAACTGCAGGTAGCGGAAGAAGACCTTCAGCGAGACGATGTGCCGGGCGACACTTGCCGGGGCGAGGTTCTTTGCGTGCAACCAGCCCATGTAATCGGCCAGCTCGCGAATCGAGAGCCCCACGGGGTCTCTCCCGGCGAGCCACTCGCAGAATCTGGCCAGGTCCCGCCTGTAGGCCGCCACCGTGTTTTCGGCCAGATGGCACTCGCCCGCCGCATACTGGACAAACCCGGCCAACCAGGTCTGGGCCCGGCTGGGGGCCCGGGGGGGCTTGCCGCGCGAGGCTGGGCGTCGGGTGACGGCCATATCGGGGTAATCCGGCTGTGTCAACTCGATCGAAGATCCCACGATGGCGCCGGGGAATCGGCCGCGTTGACAGACCAGCTCCGCGTATCGCCGACACCTGCCCGTCTCTGGTATCGGACGCCGCAGTGTCCAATCTTCAGCCAGGCACGCCGAAAATGGAGAGGGGGCGGCCAGAACGTGCATCCCGAGCGCACGGAACTTCTCGTTCCCACGCTCTGCGTGGGCACGCGGTGCTTCGACGTTCCGCGTCGCTGGAGCGGAACCACTGGTGGCACAATGAGTTACACCGACCCCGTCGACGCAGAACGCCTCCCGCTGCGTTACGACGCAGAGCGTCGTAACGAGGTCTGGTGACGGGTTCGGCGAATACTCACCACCCGCGGCAGACGCCGCTTTGGAGTGAGCGGACCGGATTACTCGCCGGTGAAGGACATCAGGGCCATGAACCGGGCCCGTTTGATCGCCCTGGTCACGGCGTGCTGGCTGACGGCCGAGCAGCCGTTCTTGCGCCGCCCGATGATCTTGCCCTGGCGATTGGTGAGCTTCTTCAGCAGGCCAAGGTCCTTGTAATCGACGTACATCGGTCGTGGCCGCTTTCCGTCGACGTAGATCATGTCCTTCTTCTTGGCGCGAACCTTCGCCTTGGCCCGCCGCTTACTGACTTTGTTAAACTGGAGTCGCCTTGCCATTGAGTTTCCCGGTCAACTGTCCTTCGGTCTACGAGCCCACCGCCCGACTGCACGAGTTTCGGGCCAACATGTTAATCTATCAGAAATCGGCCGCAGGGCAAGGCGGCTTGATCGCCGGATTTCTACTCGGTCTGGGTACCCCAGCGGAGGGGTTCCCCGGTGGGTCGCGGCTGCGCGGTGGGGCCTTCGGCCCGGCCATGTGCATCCTTCGCCGGATTCTGCTAGACTGCCCGCGAAGCAAGACCTGCTGGTCCGTCAACGTTGAACTGATTGCTTGGCAATAGCCGGCACGTGGGCGCGTGCGGTAGCCACGGTCGCCAGACCGTGGGATTTCCGCACTCTGGCGAGTGCAGCTACCCTAATTCTTAGACTTGACAAAGCACTAGCCGGCACGTGGCCCCGTGCGGACGTCCCCGCGGGACGTTGTCCCCCGGCTGTTGGCAACCGAATCTGGGGACATCACCACGAACCGTCGAGCCCACGTCGACACAGCACCACCGTGTTCTCGCAATCTCCGCCGCACGATTAGCAGAGGCGGGCAAACCCATCAGGAGCAAGTACCATGAGAACCATCGTTGCTGCCGCGTTTCTGACCGTTGGGATGATTGTAGCCGGGGCGCCCAGTGCGGCCCTGGCAGGTCCGCCGCCCGGAAAAGGATGGACACCGCTGTTCAACGGCAAGGACCTCTCCGGCTGGAAGGTGCCCGAGGGCGACAACGGCCACTGGAAGGTCGTCGAGGGGGTGATCGATTACGACGCCCGATCAGAGGCCAAACGCGACCGGAACCTCTGGACGAAAGACTCCTTCGGCGATTTTGTGCTGCGGATCGACTGGCGGCTGAAGAAGACCACCGGCCTGTACCAGATGTCTACTATCCTGCCCGACGGGTCCTACAAAAAGGACGAAAACGGCCAGGTGATCAAGGTGGGGCGTCCCAACGCCGATTCGGGGATCTTCCTCCGCGGCCACGGGAAGGCACAGTTGAACATCTGGTGCTGGCCGGCAGGTTCGGGCGAGATCTGGGGCTATCGCACCGACGCCAAGATGCCGCCGGCGGTCCGCGCGGGAGCCACGCCCAAGCTGAAGGCAGACAAACCGGTAGGCCAGTGGAACACGTTCGAGATCAGGTTGCGGGGTGAGCGCGTGACGGTGTTGCTCAACGGCAAGACGGTGATCGCGCGGGCCAGGCTGCCCGGCATCCCTCCCAGCGGCCCGATCGGTCTGCAACACCACGGCGGATTCAACCAGAAGACCGGCGAGTATAGTCCCGCCTCTTCCTTGATCCAGTTCCGGAACATCTACATCAGGGAGTTGCCACCCAGGAAGAAGAGAGACAAGAAGGGCTAGCGCTGCGGCCGTAACGATGCGCCACGTTCGTAGCCCCGGCCCCGGTCGACAATCCCCGCTTGAAGGCGGCACTACGAACAGATCATTTCGAGATTGACGGACCACTGACCATGAACGGTTGCCTCCGCGTTTGCGGCTTGCTGTGGTTGCTGGGCCTGCCGTTGATCTCCGCCGCAGGCGCGGAGAAACCGTCGTCCCCGGGCTCGCAGCGGCGCAGCGCGAGCGTTCTCCGGTTCGGCGCGGTCGGCGATGGGGTGGCCGACGACACGGCGGCGATCCAGCGGGCGGTCGACGCTCGCATCGGAGAGATCCGCCTGCCGCGCGGCGTTTATCGGATCAGCCGGCCGGTGGTGATCGAGCTGGACAAGACCGGCCCCACCTCGCTTTCCGGCGGCACCGCCCGGATCGTGATGACCGGAGCGGGGCCCGCGCTGAAGTTCCTGGGCACGCACCACGGCACCGCCGCACCCCATACGGTCAATCCCAACGTCTGGCAACGCCAGCGGATGCCGACCGTGGTGGGGCTGGAGATCATCGGTGCCCACCAGAAGGCAGTGGGGATAGAGGCCAGCGGTACGATGCAGTTGGTCCTCAGCCGGGTGAACGTCCGCGAGGCCCTGCACGGAGTGCACCTTACCGGCCGCAACCGCAACGTGATCGTCTCCGACTGCCATCTCTACAAGAACCGCGGGGTGGGGCTCTATCTGGACGACGTCAACCTCCACCAGATCAACGTCACCGGCTGCCACATCAGCTACAACGGTGGCGGCGGGGTCGTCGTGCGTGCGGGCAACGTCCGCAACCTGCAACTCACCGGCTGCGACGTCGAGGGCAACATGGCCACGGACGGACCGCCCACGGCCAACGTGCTGATCGACGGCAACGGCGGGGTGGCGGGGATCGCCGAGGTGGCCATCACCGGTTGCACCATCCAGCACACCCGCGACGCCCCCGATTCGGCCAACATCCGTTTCGTTGGGCTCGACCGGGAGGACCGCCGCTGGGGACACTTGACCATCGCCAACAACGTGCTCAGCGACGTGCAGATCAACGTCGACGTGCAGAAGGCCCGCGGGGTGAGCATCGTCGGCAACACCTTTTGGAAGGGAGTGCAGCACAACCTCCGCGTGCAGGACAGCTCGAACGTGGTCATCGGCCCCAACGTGATGGATCGCAACCCCAGGTACCAACAGCAGCAAGACGCCAACGAGGGCGCCGTGCTGCGGAACTGCCGGGACTGCACGATCACCGCCCTGCACATCAACGGCGCGCGGCGGGCCAAGGCGGGGCTGATCCTGGAGAACTGCCGGCGGGTAAACCTGACCGGCTGCACGATCCTCGATTGCGACAACGCCGGCGTTCTGATGCACAACGTCACCCACAGCCGGCTCTCGGGGTGCCTGATCCGCGACGACCGGCCGGAGGCAAAGTCGTGGGTGCCGGTGATCGTCTCCGGCGGCCACGGCAACATGATCACCCATAATCTGCTCGACGGGCCCGTGCGTGCAGACACCAGTGCCAATCACATCAGCGGCAACGTCGCCGGACCGTAGGACTACCGGTTTGCCATGCAAGAGAGGCTGCGTGTGTGGCGGATCGGCAGCATGCCAGTTGCGGAGTCGACCCAGCCATGACACCTGACGAGATCACCGCCGGGGCGCGAACCGTAAGCCACCTGGCGACCTATTTCGAGGAGTTGAAACAGGTCGCCCGTGAGTTGATTGAAGCCGCGCGGGCCAGCGAGCGGGGGTATTTCAGGCCCGGCGAGGAAGAGGAGGTCCGTCGACTGCAAGTTTCCTATTGGCAGTCGCGTGCCGCGCTGTTCGAGGTGGTGATCTCGTTTCGCCAGGAGAGCCGGCTTTCGGAGGAGCACCGGCCGGACGCCTTTCTGGTGGCTTTCGGGGCGGCCGTGCTGCTGGTCGACGCGGCCCGGTTCTTCCGCGAGGCGTTCGAGCCGCTGCCGCTGGTCCGGGAGAAGCTGAACGAGCCGGCGCCTCATTTCGGCATTCCGGCGGGGACGTACGACACCGTGCAGAAATCGCTGACCAGCCCCCTGCACGCCTGGCATCTGTACCATGCCAAGCAGTACTACCAGGATCACGCGGCGGAGCTGCGCCCCCGGGCGGCAGATCCGTTGCTGGGGCCCGTGCTGGCGGTGATCGAGCGGCTGGAGTCGCGGCTGGACGTTCCGGCGGCGGCGTACCTGGAGGCGCGGTTGCGGGTTCGGGCCCGGCGGGCAATCAGCCGGCTGCGCCACGGGCTGCTGGGCCAGGCGCTCTACGGGCTGCAGAAGCTGGTGGCCTCGATGGCCGCCGACGTCTATACCCGCCCCGGACACCAGCCCCACCTGCCCGGCGCGGTGGCCGAGGAGCTTGGCGAGCTGCTCCAGCCGGGCGACGTGCTGATTGCGCGGAAGGAACATGCGGCCACAAACTACTTCTTGCCCGGCTATTGGAAGCACGCCGCACTCTACCTGGGTACGCCCACGGCTCTGGAGCGACTGGGTATTGCCGGGCACAAGAACGTGCGTCCGCGCTGGTCGCGGTTGCTGGTGCCGGGCGAGCCGAGTGCGCGGCGCGTGTTAGAGGCGATGAAAGACGGGGTCTGGATCCGCCCGGTGGCCTCGCCGTTTTCGGCCGACGCAGTGGCCGCAATTCGTCCGCGTCTGGCGGCCGACGACGTGGCAGCGGCGCTGGCCCGCGGGTTGTTCCACGAGGGAAAACCGTACGACTTCGATTTCGATTTCACCCGCGCCGACCGGCTGGTCTGTACCGAGGTGGTGTACCGATCTTACGACGGGATCGGCGGGGTGAGCTTCGAGCTGACCCACCGTGCCGGCCGGCTGACGCTCTCGGCCGAAGACCTCGTACGGATGGCATTGGAGCGTGCCCACTTCGAGCCCCTGGCCGTATTCGCCCCGGATCACGCCTCGCGGTTGGCCACCGGCAAAGAGGCCGCGGTTGCGTTGC